>Ga0209770_10000968_pt1 | contig 15135 bp, 11 predicted proteins | sample LauGreSu1BDMLBDD_2_FD_187572 | JGI IMG/M metagenome (GOLD analysis project Ga0209770, IMG submission 187572) | Freshwater lake microbial communities from Lake Michigan, USA - Su13.BD.MLB.DD (SPAdes) (version 2) | ecosystem: Environmental > Aquatic > Freshwater > Lake | place: Lake Michigan, USA...
GCGCGACGGCGGCGCCAGCGCCGCGGAGAACCGTCCTGCGATCGATGCACGGAGGCCGCATGACGGCACTCTATCGGCCTGCGCGCGTGCGGAAGGCGTCCGAAATCGCGATTTCCTCGGCAAGCACCGCAAAATCACCCGACTCCGACACGCGCTGCGCGAGGTGATCGACGAGCGCGTCGTCGGCATCGTCCGTTCCGCGGCCAAGCGCATACACCAGCAGCTGGCGGGCGAGCGAGCGCTCGAACGCGCGGTCCTTCGCAAGAAGCGCCGCGACACCGACGACGCCGTCGATCACCGTTCCGTCGGGAAGCTCGGTGCGCGCGTCGAAGCCGGCGCGCAGGCGGCCGTCCGCGGCGAGGCCCTCGAAGGCGAGTCCGATCGCGTCCATGCGGACATGGCACGAGGCGCAGTCGGGATTCTCGCGGTGCAAGCGCATGAGCTCCCGGATCGGCAGTCCGTTCGTCTCCTCGGGCCGCTCGGGAAGCTGCGGCACGCCGGGCGGCGGCGGCGGCGGTGCGTCGTCGAGCAGCGCCTGCAGCACCCACTTGCCACGCTTCACCGGGCTCGTGCGCGTCGGATTGCTCGTCGCAAGCAGCACGCTCGCGTGCCCGAGCACGCCGGGACCGCGCGCGGCGTCGACCGTATGCACGGTCCAGCCGGATCCCTCAGGCCCCGCGAACCCGTAGTGCGCCGCGAGCCTGGCATCGACCTCGGTCGTGCGCGCCTCCACGAGCGCGCGGACCGGACTCGCGCCCTGCACGACGCGCAGGAAGAGCCGTTCGGTCTCCTCCTGCATGGATGCCAGCAGCGCGGCATCGATGCCGGGAAAGAGCTGCGGATCGAGCTGCCGCGCGTCGAGCCCGTCGATGCCGAGCCATTGCGTCGCGAACCGCCGCGCGAGGCTCGCCGCGCGCGGATCCGCGAGCATGCGCCGCACCTGCGCGCGGATTCCCGCGGAGTCGCCGAGCCCGCCCGACTGCGCGAGCCGCCTGAGATCCGCGTCCGGACCGCTCGACCACAGGAAGAACGACAGTCGCGACGCGAGTTCGAGCGGTGGAAGCGCGCGCCGCGCGGTGCCGCCGGCCTCCGTCTCGATTCGAAGGAGGAATCGCGGGTCGACGAGCAGCGCGGTCACCAGCGCGCGCAGCCGCGCATCGAAGGAGGGCGTGGCGCCCGCGGGACACGCCGCGGAGGCGGCCCCGGTTGCGGTCGCGAGGAGCGCATCCACCTCGCCGCCCGCGACCGGACGCCTGAAGAGCTCCTCGCCGACGAGCGATGCGATCGCCCGCAGGCGCTCGGCGTCGGTTCCCTCGCCTGCGATCCCGGCCACGCGCCGCTCGAACGCGGTGTCCGGCGTCGGTCCGATCGGCCCTTCGAGCACGACGCGGCCGATGCCGAGGTTGCGGTCGCGGCGCTTCGGATCGGGGTTCTTCGGATCCCAGAAGTCGTTCGTGAACCGCGCGGCCACTTCATGCGTGCCCGCGGAGAGCTCGAGTTCGCCGAGCACGACCTGCGGCGCTCCCGGCTGGGCCGCGACGCCGATGCTCGCGATCGCGCGCCGGCCGACGAACGCCTCGAGCCTCGGGTTCTCGTCTCCGGCGAACTGCCCCACGGCCTCGATCGTGACGCGGTACTTCCCGGCGTGCGGGAGCTCGAAACGCGTCGAGAGCGATCCGTTCGTCGCGAGCCACGCGATGCCGTCCGAGGTTCCGCCCTGCCCGCGGCGCTCGAGCCGCTCCGGCTGGATCACGCGGCGCTCCGACCAGCTCTCGGGCGGGACGCACCGCTCTGCGATCCGCTCGGCCGCATCGAGGAACTTCTCGAGAAGCAGTGGCGGAAGCCCGAGCGTCGCAGCCGTCGTATCGAAGCCCTCGCCGATCTCGTCGCGCGGAAGAAGTGCGGTCGCGTCGCCCGCCTCGGCGCCGAGCACATCGCGCACGGCCCCCGCGTACTGCGCGCGGTTCAGGCGCCGGACGGCCGGCACCTCGCGCGAAGCCGGCGCGACGACGGCGTCGATCGCCGCGACCGCGGCGCGGTACTCGCCAGGACTCGGTCGCTCGAGCTCGTCCGCCGGCGGCATGTCGCGCTTCGCGAGCCTGCGCCGAAGCGCGCGGAGCACCGACTCGTCGACACGCCCCGACGCGAGCACCGATGCGAGCTCGAGGCCGCCCTTCGCCCGCGCGCCCTCGTGGCACGCGACGCAGTGCGCCTCGAGCAGCGGCGCGAGCTCGGGTGGAACGGCGACATCGGCCGCGTGTGCGAGGGCGATTCCGACGAGGGCCGCGGCGCCGAGCGGCATCGGTCACTCCTTCGCGATCTTTGCGCGGAACGGCACCGCCGGCAGATAGGCGCCGTTCGCGAGGTTCGCGTGCTCGGGGTTGTTCTGCCAGGCGTACGCGATCTCGACCGGTTCCGCGACCGCCGCCGACTCGACGACGACCGTCTCGCCCTCGATGCGCGCATCGGCCCACGCCCAGCGGCCGTCCGCGCCCGCGAGCGCGAAGCCGCCCAACGCGCCGCCGCGCGCCTGCAGCCCGACCGCATGATCGAACGAGCATACGACGCGCGCGCCCTTCCGCACGGCCTTCACGAGCTCGGGCCCCTGCCACAGCGCGCGCGCCTCGCCGTACACCGTGCTGCGCGCCCACGCCGCGAGCCGCTCGCCGACCTCTCGCTTGCGGCGCGGATGGATGTCGCCCGCATCGCCGAGGTCGATCGCGCTGACCATGCCGCCGCGCCCCTCGCGCGCGCCACGGAACTGCGCCTCGCGCAGCAGCGCCCACGCGCCCTGCGCCGGCTCCGCCTCGACGAACGGCATGAACGCGGCGAGCTGCACGATTCCCCACGCCATCTCGGGGTTTCCCGACTTCGCCCTCCAGCTGTTCATGAGCAGCGGCAGCAGCTTGCGGTAGGCATCCGGCTCGCCGGCGTTCGACTCGCCCTGGTACCAGATCGTCCCGCGCGCGGGGAACGCGATGCACGGCGCCATCATCGCGTTGTAGATCGCCGCCGGTTCATGCGGCTCGGTGCCCGGCTCGCGCGAAAGATCGCGCCGCGACGGAACCGCCACCTGCGGCGCACCGCCGCCCTTCCGCCACAGCCATTCGCCCGCGAGATCGACCGAGGCTCCCGCGCCCGCGAGCCGCATCGCGCCCGGCGCGAAGCCGCCCTGTCCGGCGGCGTCGAGCACGCAGACGGCGATCCGGTGCTCGCCCGCGGCGAGCCCTGCGGGAATCTCGTAGCGCCGCGGCGTGTTCCAGTTCATCACGGTGTTCCCGACCGGCACGCCGTCGATCCACACATGGTCGCAGTCGTCGATCGCCGGAAGTTCGAGCGCGAGCGGCTTTCCGGCGAGCGCCGCCGGCACCTCGAACGCGCGCGTGCACCAGACGAATCCATCAAAGGCCGCGAGCTCCCGGTCGAGGGCCGGATAGAACGCCGGCAGCGCCGACCTGCTCCATCCGGCGGGGAATCCATCCGACTGCTCCGGCTGCGACCAGCCCTCGCGCTGGCCGACCTCGCCCGCGAGCGCCTTCAGCCAGTAGCCATCGCGCTCCGTCGCGAACCGCGCGTCCTCGGCGGCCTGCATCTCCGCGCGCTGCTCCGGGGAGATGCCGCGCGACGCCGCGATGAGGCGCGCAAGCTCGTCGGCGCGGCCGGCGAACTCGGACTTGGCCATTTCGTCGAGCGGAATCCACGGCTCGATGCGCGTGCCGCCCCACGAGATGTCGACGAGGCCAACGGGAACCTCAAGCATGAACGAGCGTGCGAGATCCGCGCCGAACCAGAACCCGACGGCCGTGAACCCGCCGACGGTGTCGGCGCCCGCGACGCGCCATGCGCCTGCGACGCGGTCCTTCGGCTCGTTCGCCGTCACATGCGGCGCCTTGAACGACCGGATCGGCAGCTTGCCGGCCGCGGAACGCGCGCGCTCCGCTTCACCGGACGCATCGACCGTCCACTCCATGTTCGACTGCCCGGAGCAGAACCAGACTTCCCCGACAACGATGTCCTTCGCCTCGACGCTTCCGCTGGTCGCCGCGACGCGCAGCGCGCGCCCCTCGGTCGACGCCTCCATCGCGGGAAGCTCGACGCGGAAGCGCCCATCCGCTCCGGCGCGCGACTTCGCCTGATGCGGTCCGAACTCGACGCGGACCTCTTCGCCGGGCGCCGCGCGTCCGGTGACGGGAATCGGCCTGCCGCGCTGGAGCACGGCATGGTCCTGAAAGAGGGTGTCGAGGACCACCTCGGCGGAGGCGGCAGGGACTGCGCCAAACGCCCCGAAGAGTGCGGCGGACGAAGCAAGCGCGCGGATTATCGAAGCCATGGGGCCATCGTCCTGCACCCGCGATGACATCGCAAGCCCGTGCGGGTTATTCCGTCTGAGATCGCGCCGATTCGGAGGTCCGCGGCTTGATCGCGAAACCACGCACGCCGATAGCCCTGCGCCGCCTTTTGGCGGCGTTCCCGGAGAAAGCGTGCATGTGCGGAGTCCTTGGAGTTGCGACAGCGCGGGGCCGGAAGGTCTCGCTCAGCGAGCAGGCGTGCAGCATGCTGTGCGATCTGCTTGGACATCGCGGCCCCGACGGCGCCGGGGTCATGCATGCAGGCCATGTCGCGCTCGCGCACCGGCGCCTCGCGCTCGTCGACCCGGCGGGCGGCGCCCAGCCGTTCCGCTCGACCGGCCTCGGACGGCGCGTCCTCCTCTCGTGGAACGGCGAGATCTACAACCATCTCGACCTCAGGCGCGGGCTCGAGGTCGAGGGCGCACGCTTCACCACGCGCTCCGACACCGAGACGCTCAGCGCGCTGCTTGCGCTGCGCGGCGTCGACGGACTCCGCGAGGTCCGCGGGATGTACGCGCTCGCGGCGTGGTTCGTCGACTCGGACGAGCTCGTCCTCGCCCGCGATCCGCTTGGGATCGTGCCGCTTCTCTACGCGGAGGTGCAGGCGCCCGGCGGCCCCGAGCTCGTGTTCGCAAGTGAGCCCAAGGCGATCCTGGCCCATCCGTCCTTCCGCGCCGAGCCTGACTTCGCGTCGGTCGCGGCGTTCCTCGAGATGCCGCGGCGCAGCTTCGGCGCACGCACGCTCTACCGCGGGATGTCCGCGGTCGAGCCAGGCGAGGTCCGCGTCCACGCGCTCTCCGGCGGGCGCGTGCGCTGCATGCTCAGCCGGCGAACGCCGCTGCCCACCGCCACGGCCCCATGCTCGCTCGGCGACGCGGCGTGGATCGTCCGCGAAGCGGTCACCGAAAGCGTCGAGCGGCATCTCGCGGCGGACAAGCCGGTCTGCGCGCTGCTCTCGGGCGGCATCGACAGCACGATCATCGCCGCGGTCGCGCGCTCGTCGCGGCCGGGCCTCATGACCTTCGCCGCAGGATCCGACGAGGACGCCGCGCGGCCGGGCTCGGATCTCTTCATGGCCCGCCATGTCGCGAAGCTCCTCGGATCCGAACATCGCGAGATCGCGATCTCGGCCGAGCAGTTCGTGATCCAGTGGGAGCGGATGGTCACCGACTCCGCGCACCCGCTCGCGACGCCGAACGAGGTCGCGATCGCGCTGCTCGGCCACGCGATCGCGCCGCATGCGTCGGCGGCGCTCTCCGGCGAGGGCGCGGACGAGATCTTCGGCGGATACGGCGCGCCCATCGAGGCCACGCTCGGCTGGATCGACTCCACGCCGACCCACACGCCCGACGGCGCGGCGGACTTCTACCGCAGCGCCTTCGGATGGGCGCCACGCGCGCTGCTCGCTGAGTTCTTCCGCGAATCGACGCTCGAGAAGTTCGGCGACCACGGCGGGGACCCGCTCGGCGACCTCCTCGTGCGGGGCTTCATGGAGGCGGGCGACCTCTCGTCGATCGACGCACATCTCGCGGTGCAGCGCAGCGTCAACCTTGTGAACCTCCTCGAGCGGCTCAATGTGGCGCTCATGCGCGGATCGGTCGAGGGCCGCGTGCCATTCGCGGACATGCGCGTGCTCGACGCGGCGCTGCGTGCGGGCGGCGCCCACCTGCTCGACTCCGGCGGCTCCCGCGGCGGCACCGCGACCGCGACGCTGCAGACCAAGCGCGTCCTAAGGCAGGCGTTCGCCGACACGCTTCCGCCCGAGATCCTCGCAAGGCCGAAGGCGAGCTTCCCGCTTCCCTTCGAGTCGTGGATCGAGGCGCAGTCGCACTGGATCGACGCGCCGATCTCGCGCGAGGTCTTCTCGCCGGCCGCGCGCGAGCTCGTGCGCACCCAGGCGATGCAGCACTGGCGCCTGGCGTGGCCGATGCTCAATGTCGCACGCTGGCTCGATTCGACCTTCGGCTGAGACGGCGGAGGCTAGCCTCGCGCGTGCGCATGCCGGTCCCGGCGCGACAGCAGCCGCAGCCCGTGCAGGGCGACGATCACGGTGCTGCCCTCGTGGCAGAGGACGGCGACCGACAGCGGGATCGCGCCGAAGAGCGTGAGCGGGATCAGCGCGATCACGACGGCCATCGAGAACACCACATTCTGCCGGATCATCGCCCGCGTCGCGCGGCCGAGCTCGACCGCGAACGGAAGCCGGGTGAGATCGTCGGACATGATCGCGACATCGGCGGCCTCGAGCGCGACATCGGTCCCGCCGTGCCCCATCGCGATGCCGACCGTCGCCGCCGCGAGCGCGGGAGCGTCGTTCACGCCGTCACCGACCATGCCCGCGGCTCCGTCGCGCGCGACGAGCTCCCTGACGAAGCCGATCTTCTGCTCGGGCATCAGGCCCGCCTCGACGCGGCGGATGCCGACCTGCCCCGCGATGTGCCGGGCCGTCGCGGCGTTGTCGCCGGTGAGCATGACGACCTCGCACCCGAGCGCGGCGAGCGATGCGACCGCCTGCGCCGCCTCCGGCCGCGCGCGATCGCTCACGCCGATCGCGCCGAGCGTGCGGCCGCCGTGCACGACGCACATCGCGGTCATCGCGTCGGCCTCGATCGCGGCCGCGAGTGCCGTCGCGCGCGCGTCGATCGCGAGACCGCCGTCGGTGCCGAAGAGCCCCGCGCGTCCGACGGCCGCAGGGGCGTCGTCGACGATGGCGGTCACGCCCCTTCCCTTCACGGCCGACGCATCGCGCGGCTTCGGCGGCGCGATCCCGCGCGCGCGCGCCGCGGCCACGACCGCATGCGCGATCGGATGGTCGGAGACGCTCTCGACGCTCGCCGCGACGCGGAGAAGCTCGTCCTCGGCCACGCCCGGCAGCGGCCGGAGCGCAGTGAGCTCGGGCCGCCCGCGCGTGATCGTGCCGGTCTTGTCGACCGCGATCGCGCGCAGGATGCCGAGGTTCTCGAGGTGCGCGCCGCCCTTCACGAGCACTCCTCCGCGCGCCGCGCGGGCGAGTCCGGCGAGCACCGCCGCCGGCGTCGAGATCGCGAGCGCGCACGGCGAGGCGCCGATCAGCATGCTCATCGCGCGGCGGAACGCCTCGTCCCACGAGAGCCAGCTGAACGCCGGCGGCACGACGATGGCGAGCGCGGTCGCGACGATCACGCACGGTACATAGACGCGCGTGAAGCGCTCGGCCGCGCGCTCGGCGGTCGACTTCGAGGCCTGCGCCTCCGCGACGAGCCGCACCATGCGCGCGACGAGCGATTCGCTCGCGAGCTGCGTGACGCGCACGAGGAGCGCGCCGTCGCCGTTGAGCGTCCCGGCGAACACGGCGGCGCCGGGCTCCTTGTCGACGGGCATGCTCTCGCCCGTGATCGGGCTCTGGTCGACCCCCGAGCGGCCTTCCACCACCTCGCCGTCGGCGGCGATCCGCTCGCCGGGCCGGACGGAGACGAGGTTGCCCACCGCGACCTGCTCGACCGGAACCTCGTGCTCGGTGCCGTCCGGCATGCGCAGCCGCGCGCGCTTGGGCGCGACGCGCGCAAGCGCGGTCACGGCGCTGCGCGCACGGCTGAGCGCCAGGTGCTCGAGGCCGTGTCCGAGCGCGAACAGGAAGAGGAGCAGCGCCCCTTCGGCGAACTCGCCGACAAGCGCGGCTCCGATCGCGGCAACGACCATCAGGAAGTCGATGTCGAGCCGCCCACGGAGCAGCTGTCGCACGCCGTCGCGCGTCGCCTCCCAGCCGCCCGCGGCGTAGGCAACGGCATAGAGCGCGTACGCCGCGCCGGGATGACCGGCACGCGCGGCGAGGAATCCCGCGAGGAGCCCGGCGCCTGCGATCGCTGGCCAGACGAGCTCCGCGTACGACCCGAGGCTCGCGAGCGGTCCGCGCGGCGCGGACGCCCCGGCGCCCGCCCCGCCCTCGAGGTCGAGGTCGTGGTGGTGGTCGCCGTGATGATGCGCGCCTCCGTGCACGGGCGCAGACTACCGAAAAAACGCACCGCCCCGCGGAACAGCGGGGCGGTGCGCGGATGACGCATGTCGCGGACGGGATCGGCGCCCGTCCGGCCAAGCTAGAACAGCAGCTGCATCTGCGTGCGGACGACGATCTCCCCGTCGTTCGCGAAGCCGTTGTCGGTGGTGCTGGTCCCGTCCTGGAGCCAGTCGGCACCCGAGCTGTTGAAGTCTCCGACCGGCGAGAACGCGTAGCCGACATCGGTCGTCCAACGCACATCCTTCGCGCCCCCGAAGAAGTAGTTCACGCCGAGGGTGAGGATGTTGCTGGTCTCGTACTCGATGCCCGGCTCAGCGACGCGGAACTGGTCGGTGTCCGTGTTGCCGAGCTCGTAGCGCGCGAAGAGCTCGACCTCGGGATTCAGGTAGTACCCGGCCTGCACGACCGCGCCCCACTGGTCCATCGAGTCGGACAGCCCGCCCCCGCGCACGGCGACCCCCTGCTGGAGCATGACCTGCCGGTAGACGCCGTAGGCGAACAGGCTGGCCCCGCCGAAGTTGAAGGTCGCGTCGGCGGTGACGCCCCACATGCTGTTGGTCGTGCCCGGCGCGACCGGTCCCTCGTTGGCCGGGCGCAGGCTCTGCGCCATGCCGCCGATGCCGACCATCCACGCGCGCTCTTCCCCGATCGCGCTGTTGAAGTCGCGCATCAGCTTCCAGGTGCCCTGGCCGAGGTACTCGAGGCGGCCGGCGAAGGCGTAGTCGACGGGATTGCCGTTGAAGCCCGTGGTGTACGAACCGGCGAAGCCGCCTGCCGCGGCGGTCGAGCTCGCCGGCACGCTCGTCGCGTTCGCGCGGAGGCCGTCGCCGTAGTAGAGCTGTGCGCGCCACTGGTCGCCCGCGCGTCCGCCGAACTCGACCTGCACGCCCTGACCGAACTTCGTCGTGAACACATCGCTGACGAGCGACCGCTCGACCGCGAGCTGCGAGGAACTCGAGACGAGCTCCTCGCGGAGGAACGGCGCCTTGAACTGGCCCGCGCGGACCGCGATGCCGGTCCCGAGGTCCTTCTGCACCCAGATGTCCTCGACCGAGCCCACGAGGTTGCCCGAGACCGAGGTCGAGCGGCTGTACATGGGCTTGACCTCGAAGGTCCAGCTCGGATCCACGACGAAGCCCGCGAAGGTGAGCTTCGTGCGGCGGTTCTCGAATCCCCAGCTGTCCTCGCGGGCGGGGGTCGCGCCGAGCCCGTCGTTGTCGCGCTGACTCCACGCCCAGCGGACCTGGACCTGGCCCTTGATGTTGAGCTTGAAGTCTCCGCTCGGGCTCGCCAGGAAGAAGCCGCCCTGATCCTTGTTCCAGCCGCCCGTCATGCCGGAAGACTGGAGACTTGCACGCGTTCCTGCGTCCGCGAGCACATCGCCCACGATGGCCCGGATCTCCGCAGCGCGCTCCTCGGTCAGCCACTGGTCGCCGCTTGCGGCGCGCTCGAGGCTCTCGACCTTGCGTGCCAGCGCCGCATTGGCGGCCTGCAGCTGCTCGATCTGGCGATGGACTTCGTCGTTCGGGCCGGCAGCGGCCGGTGCGCCGATCGCAAGGGCGATCGTCGACGCTCCGGCCAGAACAGTGAGGTGCTCGACATGTGACATGGCTTGACTCCGCGGCGTTCGCCGGTCTCCGCTGCGCGCTTTGTGCGCGCGGTCGCTTCGGGAACCGGACGGGGGCGGAAGGTACGCACGAATCGCGCGTTGCCAAGGCCTGGATCCCCGTCTCCTCCCTTCATGAAACCTTTACAGACACGCTTTTGGCCAAGTGCATGTCTTGTAGATGCTTGCGTCGGCCTTCACGCATTCCAAACGCAATGCAAATGTGTTTTCTGCGTGAACCCAGACGCCGATTGTTCAGCCCGCGTGAAGAGTCGCGCTCCGCAACCCTCAGGTCCTTGCGCCGCGTGCCGCCCTCGAAAGAATGGCCGCTCCTGGAGGCCTGATGCGAACCGCTCTGTCCGGACTTCTCTTCCTCGCAGCGCTCAGCGCGTGCAATCCCGCCGTCAAGAACACGGTCCCGCGTGTCGATCCGATCGCCGCGCTTCCGATGCAGGGTGCCACCTGCCCGGTGACCGGGGAGCCCGTCACGGAACTCGACGAGGCCGCCTACTTCGAGAGCTTCCCCGTCTACTGCAAGGGACGCGAGAACGCCCGCCAGTTCGCCTCGCTCGAGGCGACGAAGCGCGCCGCCTACGCGGCCGAGCAGGTGCTTCCCCAGAAGGGCATCGCCAACACCACCTGCCCGCTCACGGGCGAGGCGCTTACCGCCTCGGCTGCGGCCGTGGTCTACCAGGGTTCTGTGATCGGCTTCGCCTCGCCGGCGGACGCGAACCAGTTCCGCGCACTGAAGCCCGAGAAGCAGGCGAAGGTCGTCTCCGATTGGAAGTCCGAGTCCACGGAGGGCTGATCCCCGATCAGCGCTCGCGAATCTCGACCGAGACCGCCCCGAGTTCCGGCCCGAGCGAGGCGACGAGCCCCTTTGTCAGGAGCTCGTCCGTCACGCCGGACGGGACACGCGCCGTGAAGACAAGCGCGCGGCCGGACTTCCCTTCGCGGGCACCGAGCACGCGACAGTTCAGGCGCGCGAGCGTCGTGCTGACGAGCGACTTCGCGCGCTCTCGGTCGGTCGCCAGTCCCACGCGGACCTTGACGCTTGCGTAGCGGAACCCGCCGAGCCAGCGCAGGACGACGAGCCCGAGCAGCGTCGCGAGCAGCGCGAGGATGTACTGCGAGAGCCCCGCTGCCACGCCGACGCCGACGACGAGCAGCACGCGGCTCCGCATCGTCGAGCTGCGCACGATCCCGTCCGACCGGAGGAAGATCCCGAGGCCCGCGAGGACGATCGCCATGACCGGCTCGATCGACGCGACGAATGCCGCAACCGAGCTGGCGAAGCCCACGAGCACGAGCGTCTTCCGCTCCTCGAGCAGCTCGATGCGGTCGGTGCGTCCGCGCACGGCGTAGGCCAGGAGCGCGGAGAGTCCGACCGCAAGCGCGCCCGAGACCGCCACCGCGACATACGCGGGCCAGTCGGCGAACTGCGCGAACGCGCCGGTCAGGCGCGCGTCCATGTCGCTCTCGCCGCCCGGAGGCGTCGCCCAGAGATCGCGCGAGTCCCAGACCTTGCTGCCGGCGTGCGCCGCCGCCGCGACGGCCAGCGGGATTGCCACCGCGCACGGCAGCGCGAGAAGACCCATCCAGGACCGATTGCGCCGAGCGACACGCCGCATGAAACCTCCATCAGCGCCGGCGGCGCGTGCCGAGCACGGACGGCACGGCGACGCGCTGCGGCTCGGGCGCCGCGCCGGCCTGCTTCTCACGCACCTTGCGGAACTGGTCGTTCGTGCGGTCGATGGCCGCGCGGACATCGCCGACCTTGTCGGCATCGAGCCCCTGCATGATCGCGCTCGCCATCGCGTTGGCGCGGCTGAACGGAGCGAAGCCGAGCAGGTTGCGCTCGAGGTCGATCGACACGCCGGTGGCGCCGAAGTCGCTCAGCATGCAGAGCAGGGCCATCGTCTGCGGATCCTCGGGGGTGCGCCCCTCCTTGAGGCGGCCGCCGAGCGCACGACCGGCGGTGACGAACACGGGTTCGTCGACCGTCTTCATGTTGGTCACCGCCTGCGCCACGCCCATGAGGACCTCCTTGGGCTGGCGGACGACCGCGAACTCCGTGTCGTTGATGCGCAGCTTCCGCCGGAAGGCGTTGCACATCGCGGCGGCGAGCGCGACGCCGGACTGGATGGCCGCGAAGCCGAACGCGGTCTCGAGCCCCTGGCGCGCGTCCGTCTCGACCTCTTCGGTGATGTTGGCGCTGGGCCCGTCGGTCCACATGTTCTTGATGCCGAGCGACGCGCAGCACTGAAAGCCCGCCTGCACGACCGGGTCGGTCTGCGGCTTGCCCTCGGCCAGCAGGCCGGCGAGGACATTTGCCGCGATCGCCGGGATCGGCTCGGACGCGCCGGCGGTGATCCGCGGAATACAGAGCTGGACGAACGCCATGAAGTCCTTCTTCTCGATGTCGCGGAGGAGGACGTACTGACCGTTCAGGCGGATGGCGCTCATGGGTGGACCTGCTGTTCCGGGGTGAGGGGGCGATGGTAGCAGCAAGCCCGCACGCAGCGCCCCGATTCCGTACCATCGCGCCATGAGCAGCGACGCCTCCCCCGCCGTCGGCATCATCATGGGCTCCCAGTCGGACTGGGACACGATGCAACACGCGGCGTCCACGCTTGCCGCGCTGGGAATCCCCCACGAATGCCGGGTGGTCTCCGCGCACCGGACGCCCGACCTGCTGTTCGAGTACGCCTCGACGGCCCGCAGCCGCGGAATCAAGGTGATCATCGCCGGCGCCGGCGGCGCGGCGCACCTTCCCGGCATGTGCGCGTCGAAGACCGATCTTCCGGTGCTCGGGGTTCCGGTTGAGAGCAAGGCGCTGCAGGGCGTCGACAGCCTGCTCTCGATCGTGCAGATGCCGGCGGGCATCCCGGTCGGCACGCTCGCCATCGGCCGGGCCGGCGCGGTGAACGCCGCGCTTCTGGCCGCAAGCGTCCTCTCGCACCTCGACGCCGGCGTCGCTGCAAGACTCGCCGCATTCCGCGCGAAGCAGACGGCCGATGTCCTCGCGAATCCCGTGCCCGGAGCGCCGAAGGCGTGAGCGCCGCGACGCGAATCGGCGTCCTCGGCGGCGGGCAGCTCGGGCAGATGCTCGGACTCGCGGCGATCCCGCTCGGCATCGAGTGCGTCTTCTACGACCCGTCGCCGGACGCGCCCGCGCGCGTGACGGGCCGTCATGTGTGCGCCCCGTGGGATGACCGCGAGGCGCTGCTTCGCTTTGCCGAGTCGGTCGACGCCGTGACCTTCGAGTTCGAGAATGTGCCTGCCGCCGGGCTCGCCGCGATCGCGGCGATCCGACCAGTCCGCCCCGGCGTCCGCTCGCTCGAGGAGACGAGCGACCGGATCCGCGAGAAGGAGTTCCTCCGCTCGGCCGGCGTCCCGGTGCAGCCGTTCGCCGCGGTCTCAAGCGAAGTCGACCTCGACATCGCGCTCGCGACGGTCGGTCCGAACGGCGTACTCAAGACGCGGACGCTCGGCTACGACGGCAAGGGGCAGCGCGTCGTGCACGCTGCGGCCGAGCTCGCGCCTGCGTGGGCCGAGCTCGGGCGCCGCCCGTGCATCTACGAGGCGTTCGTGCCGTTCGACCGCGAGGTCTCCGTGGTCGCCACGCGAGCGCTCGACGGCTCGACCGCCGTCTATCCCGTCGTCGAGAACCTGCACACCCAGGGCATCCTCTTCCGCTCGGTCGCGCCGGCGCGCATCCCGGACGCGCTCGCGGCGTCCGCCATGCGCCATGCGCGGGCCGTGCTCGACGGACTCGGGCATGTCGGCACCCTCGCGCTCGAGATGTTCGTCGCGGACGGCACGCTGATCGCAAACGAGATCGCGCCGCGCGTCCACAACTCCGGCCACTGGACGATCGCCGGCGCGCGCACGAGCCAGTTCGAGAACCACATCCGCGCGATCGCCGGCCTCCCGCTCGGGGACGCCGGCGCACCCGAGCCCGCCGCGATGGTGAACCTGATCGGCGGCCTGCCCGAGCGCGCCGAGGTGCTGTCGGTTCCGGGCGCATCGCTCCAGCTCTACGGCAAGGCGACTCGGCCGGGCCGGAAGGTGGCGCACATCAACCTCGTCGCACCGACGATGCCGGAGCTCGCCGACCGGCTCGGTGCCGTCGAGGCCATCGCCCGCCGGGTCAACAGGCTCGCATGAATCGCACGATCCCGATGCTCTCGCTCGCGCTGCTCGGCGCCGCCTGCTCGAGCACCCCCTCCGCCGTCGAGGTGACCCGTCGCGGGCCCGGCGCCGTGGTCGGGAGCTGGTCGAGCGAAGCCGACGGCTCCACCCTCGCGTTCGCGCGCGACGGCACCTTCCGTCTCGACAGAGGCACGGTCGCCATCACCGGCCGATGGCGGGTCGAGGGCGACGCGATCGTGATCGAACACGACGAGCCGAGCCCGGCCTGCACGGGCGAGGAGGGCTCGTATCGGCCGGAAATCGTGCGCGACACGCTCCGGCTCGTCCTGCTCCGCGACGAGTGCCTCTGGCGCGAGGAGCTCATGGCGTGGCCATGGACACGGCCGTGAGCGAACTCGGTGAAATGAAACAGGCCCCGCGTCTGCGGGGCCTGCCGGGTGGATCGAGGGACTGATTCAGCTGGCCTCGGCGCGCGGATGGGCGCCGTCATAGTCGGCCCGCTTCTTCTGCTGCGCGAGGTGCGTGTACACCTGCGTCGAGGAGAGCGACTGGTGGCCGAGGAGCTCCTGCACCGCGCGCAGGTCCGCGCCGTTCGACAGCAGGTGCGTGGCGAACGAGTGACGGATGGTGTGCGGGCTGATGTCCGGGTCGAGGCCGACCTTCACGAGGTACTTCGCGACCTTGCGGCGCACCGAGCGACTCGAGAGCCGGGATCCGTGCTTGTTCACGAAGAGCGGCGAGTCCGGGCTCGACGCCAGTCCCGCGGCCCGCATCTCGCCGTCGAGCATGTCGAGGTAGTGGCGCAGGCTCTTGAGCGCGTGCGCGCCGAGCGGCACGAGGCGCTCGCGGCGGCCCTTGCCACGGATCACGATGCACTCGTTCGACTCGTTGAGATCGCCACGGTTGATCGCGACGACCTCCGACACGCGGATGCCAGTCGAATAGAGCGTCTCGAGGATCGCGCGGTCGCGCGCACCGAGCAGGTCGGCGTCCTCGGGCGCGGAGAGGAGACGCTCGATCTCGTCGACCGA
>Ga0209770_10000971_pt1 | contig 15102 bp, 10 predicted proteins | sample LauGreSu1BDMLBDD_2_FD_187572 | JGI IMG/M metagenome (GOLD analysis project Ga0209770, IMG submission 187572) | Freshwater lake microbial communities from Lake Michigan, USA - Su13.BD.MLB.DD (SPAdes) (version 2) | ecosystem: Environmental > Aquatic > Freshwater > Lake | place: Lake Michigan, USA...
ATGGTATGATGTCTTTCAGGTTGGGTCGCTCCGCAACTACATGGGATTGAAGCGGCGCGGCGGCTCGGACGCGGCGCGCAACGGGCAGCGCCTGATCATGGTGCCTGGCGGGCATGCCGGGGCCGGTCCCAAGATTGCCGACGTGGATTTCGGCAAGGACTCCGTGTTCCCGTCATGGGAATACGGGATGCGGTGGTTCGATTGGCACCTGAAGGGCATCGACGATGGTATCTCCCAGGAAAAGCCCGTTAAACTGTTCATCATGGGCGAGAATGTTTTCCGCGACGAGGACGACTGGCCGCTCGCCCGGGCGATCTCCACCCGCTACCACCTGCATTCCGCCGGCAGAGCCAACACCGCCAAGGGTGACGGGCTGCTTTCCACGGAACCCCCTCAGGCTGAGCCGGCCGACCGGTTTGTGTATGACCCCGCCAATCCTGCGCCGACCATCGGCGGCGCCACGCTGGGTATTCTCAACCCGCCCCCTGGTCCGGTGGACCAAGCCCAGGCTAACGCGCGGGAGGACATGCTGGTTTACACGACGCCCCCCTTTGCCCAGCCCACCGAGGTCACCGGACCGCTGAGCCTCGATGCCTATGTCAGTTCCTCCGTCGAGGACACGGACTTGGTTGGCAAGGTCATCGACGTCGCCCCTGACGGCCGTGCGATCCTGCTCACCGAGGGCGTGCTGCGCCTGCGCTACCGCAACTCCTTCGCAAAGCCCGAGCTTATGGTGCCCGGTCAAATTTACCGTGTGAGTCTGGACCTGTGGGCGACCGCAAATCTGTTCAAGGCCGGTCACCGGCTGCAGCTGGTAGTGACCGGCAGTAGTTTCCCGCGCTATGACCGTCACCCGAATCATGGCGGTGACCTCTCCGGTGTCACCCACCCGGTGAAGGCGACCACCGTCATCCATCACGACCGCGAACATCCTTCCGCGCTCATTTTGCCGGTCATTCCGCGCTGAGCACTCAACCCAGTCCCCCTCAGCCGATGTCCTTGTCGCAAGCCTCTGTGCCATCCTCCGTCACCGTGCCCGTCCTAGTCTGGGAAGTAGGTCATGCCCATTCGCCCGGCGCGACTCCCGCCCAGTGGGTGCCGGCCGAGGTGCCGGGCGCCGTCCAGTTGGACTGGGCCCGCGCCGAAAAATGGCCGCCCTACTGGCAGGGCGACAATTTCAAGGCCTATGCCTGGATGGAGGATGTTTGGTGGACGTATCGTGCCTCCGTGGCCCCCGTGCACATTCCCGCCGGGCAGCACCTGATCTTCGCCTGCGGTGGCGTGGACTACGATTTCGTCGTCAGCTTCAACGGCCGGGAACTCTATGCCCACGAGGGCATGTTCACGGCCTTTACCGTGGACCTGACGGACCAGGCCGCCTCTGGGGGCGTGCTGGAGGTGCGGATCAAACCGGCGCCCAAGGCAGCCTCGAACAGGGTGGACCGCACCCAGGCCAGGCTCTGCGCCAAGCCGGCGGTTGCCTACGAGTGGGACTGGCATCCGCGGCTCATCCCCCTCGGTATCTGGGAGCAAGCCACGCTTGAGCTGCGCCCGGCGGCCCGGATGCTGGACGCGAACCTGGCTTATTCGCTGGATGCCGCGAAGCGCACGGCGGAGCTGTCTTTGGCTGTGGTGGCGAGCGGTCCGGCCGAACGTCACCTATGGCGGTGGACGCTGCGCGCACCGGGCGGCGGCGCAGTGGCCTGCGGCCAGGGCCAGATTGCCCGCGGCCAGGGCCAGGCCTTGGCGACGGTGGAGCAGCTCGAGCTTTGGTGGCCGCATGACCAAGGAGCCCAGTCGCTTTATGTGGCGGAGTTCGAACTGATCGATGCGCAGGGGGCGGTCGTTGACCGCAAGAGCCAGATGATTGGGTTTCGGCGGGTAAAGCTTGTGATGCATGAGGGCGCCTGGGATGAGCCCAACGGCTTTCCCAAGTCCCGCAGCTATCCTCCGATCACGCTCGAGATCAACGGCCGGGTCATCTTCTGCCGGGGCTCCAACTGGGTGCCTCCGGAGATCTTCCCTGGCGTCATCACCAAGGAGACCTACCGGCCGCTCCTGAAGCTCGCCCGCGACGCCAATATGAATCTGCTGCGCAACTGGGGTGGCGGGATCATCAACAAGGAGGGCTTTTTCGAGCTGTGTGACGAGATGGGGATCATGGTCTGGCAGGAGTTCCCGCTGGCTTGCAACCTCTACGCCGACGACCCGCATTACCTCCGCGTCCTCGACGCCGAGTCCCGCGCCATCATCAACCGGGTGAAGCGGCACCCCAGCCTTGCGCTCTGGAGCGGCGGCAACGAGCTCTTCAACTCCTGGTCGGGCATGACGGACCAGTCCCTGCCGCTGCGCCTCCTGAACCGCAACTGCTACGACCTTGATCCGGAGACCCCCTACATCCCGACCTCGCCGATCGACGGGGTGGGGCACGGTGACTACCGTTTCCGCGACGAGACCGGCCGCGAGGTGCACCAGATCTTCGCCACTGCGCGCTGCACGGCTTACACGGAATTCGGCTGCCCGGGACCTTCGAGCGTGGCCTACCTGAAGAGCTTCATGCCCGCCGCCGAGCTGTGGCCGGTGCGCTATGGCACCGCTTGGGAGACCCATCACGGGCTCAAGGCGTGGAGCCCGATGGCGGAAAGTTCCTGGCTGTGTCCGGAGACCATCGAACACTATTTCGGCAAGTGTGAAAACCTCGAGGCCATGGTGGCCGGGGGCCAGTGGCTGCAGGCCGAGGGCTACAAGGTGCTCTTCGAGGAGGCGCGCCGGCAGAAGCCGCGCAGCGCGATGGCGCTCAACTGGTGCTTCAACGAGCCGTGGCCCTCCGCGGCCAACAACAGCATGATCAACTGGCCGGCCGAACCGAAGCCAGCCTTCCATGCCGTGGCGGCTGCGTGCCGCGCCGTGATGGCGAGCGCCAAAATCCCCAAGTTCCAGTGGAGCGAGGGTGAGCTCTTCGAGGCCGAGTTGTGGCGCTTCAACGATTCCCCGGCGGACCTGCCGGCCGGAAGGATTACCGCCTTCCTGGTAATTGGCAGCCGGGAGATCAAGATCCTCGATTGGGAAGTTCCCGCATCCGCCGCCAACCAGCACTTGCGCGGCCCGGTGGCCCGTGTCGCCATGCCGGTCACCGATGGTGCCGACCGATTCATCCTCCGCCTGAGCTACGCCGGGGAAGCCGGCCGCAGTTCCGATTATCTCATGCCGCTCAAGCGCCCGGCGTCTGCCAGCCCCAAGGCACCGGGCGGAGCGATGAACCAATGAACCCCACACCCTGAAACCCGCATGGAAGCCCCGCTTACCCCCCTGGAGTTCGCCCGCCGCGCCCGCCGCGTCTATCCCCACCGCGAAGCCGTCGTCGATGGCAACCAGCGATTCACCTATGCCGAATTTCTCGATCGCTGTGACCGCTGGTCCGCGGCGCTAAGGGAACTGGGCGTGCAGCCCGGGGACCGGGTCGCCTGCATTGCCCCGAACAGCCACGCCAACCTCGAGGCATTTTATGCCATCCCGCAACTCGGTGCGGTGATTGTGCCGATCAACTTCCGCCTGACGGCGGAGGATTTTGCCTACATCCTCAACCACTCGGGCGCCCGGGTTGTCTGTGTCCAGGCTGAATACATCGAGTTGGTGGAGAAGATCCGGTCCGAGGTGCCCGGGGTGCGGCATTTTGTTGCGTTCACCGGCGGAAAGCCCGGCTGGATCTCCTACGAGGCGAAGATCGCGGCAACCCAACCGGTCACCGACCTGCCCGTGATCGATGAACTGAGTCCGATCTCGATCAACTATACCTCCGGCACCACGGCCAAGCCCAAGGGCGTCGTGCTCACCCACCGCAATCTCTATCTGAACACGCTGTGCCGGCTGGTCCACACCCATATGAGTTGTGCCGACCGCTACCTCTGGACCCTGCCCATGTTCCATGTGAACGGCTGGTGTTTTGTCTGGGTGGTCACCGCGGTGGGCGGCACGCACGTGTGCCTGCACAAACCCGAAACCAAGCGTATCTTCGAGTTGCTGCGGGACGAACGGATCAGCCTTTTCTGTGCCGCGCCTACAATCCTGATCGGCATCGCCAACTCTCCGGTCGAATTCCACCGCTCCATCCCGCGGGGGGTGCGCGTGCTGACGGCCGGGGCACCCCCGGCCGCGGCCACGATCGAGAAGATCGAGGGCGAGTTTGGTTGGGATATCACCCATATCTACGGCCTGACCGAGGTTTCGCCGATCGTCACGATCTGCGAGCCGCTGCCGGAGCATGCCCGGCTCGGGCACAAGGAAGTCGCCATCATCAAGTCCCGCCAGGGCGTCGCCGCGCTTGCCTCGGGCGAGGTCATGGTGGTGAACGAAAACGGCCAAGAAGTGCCGCACGATGGCGCCACCATGGGCGAGATCGTCATGCGGGGCCATGCCGTCATGCGGGGCTACTACAATGATCCCGCGGCCACCGCGCATGCGTTGCGCGGGGGCTGGTTCCACAGCGGGGACGCAGCGGTGGTTCATCCCGACGGCTACCTCGAGATCCGCGACCGCTGGAAGGATGTCATCATCAGCGGGGGAGAGAATATCTCCTCCATCGAGGTTGAGGGCGTGCTGCTGCGCCACCCGGCCGTCCAGGAAGTGGCGGTGGTCGGGAAGCCGAGCGAGAAGTGGGGCGAGACGCCCGCGGCCTTCATCGTGTTGCGCGCCGGGCAGACCGCTGATCCGGCCGAGTTGCGCAACTTTTGCCGCGACCACCTTGCGCACTTCAAGGCGCCGCACGAATTTAATTTCATCGCCGAGCTGCCCAAGACCTCCACCGGCAAGGTCCAGAAATTCATGCTGCGTGGGGGCAAACCCAATCTGGCCCGGCAGTAGGGCCGGTCTGCCCGCCCTGGTCTCGGATTACCAATATCATGCGCCTGGTCCTTGCCCTTCTGCTCCCGCTCGCCCTTGGCTCCGCCAGCCCGGCGCGGGTGCATGACATCCGGGACCACGGGGCGCTGCCCGATGGCACCACGCTCAGCACCGCGGCCGTCAATTCCGCGGTCATCGCCGCCGCGGCAGAGGGTGGCGGCACGGTACGAATTCCCGCCGGCCGGTTTCTCAGCGGTACGATTTACCTTCTGAGCAACGTGACGCTCCAACTCGAGGCCGGTGCTGTTCTCCTCGGCAGCACCGAGCTCAAGGACTACCCCGAGAACCCGGCTCCCGAGCCGGTCGACACACCCGAGTTCAAGCGCATCCGGCACCTGTATCCGGGCAACCTCGAGTTTGGGCGCCACAGCCTGATCTACGCCGCCGGGCAGGATAACGTAGCGGTCATCGGGCCGGGCCTGATCGACGGGCAGGGGGACCACCCGAATTTCACCAAGTCGGTGCTGGTGGCCCGCGGGCTGACCCGCAACCAGGCTCACTTCCGGCGGCCCTATGGGCTGGGCTTCGTCCGCTGCACCAACGTGCGCGTCCAGGATGTGGCGTTCCGGAACATGGCCTTCTGGTGCCAGAGTTACCTCGACTGCGACGGCGTGCAGGTTACCGGCGTGACCATCAACAGTCGTCATAACGACCGAAACAACGATGGCATCGACTTGGACGGCTGCCGCAACGTGCGGGTGTCGGACTGTCATTTCAACACCGGCGACGACTCGATCTGTCTCAAGGCCAGCTACCGCGATTGTGAGAATATCGTCATCACGAACAGCGTCTGCAACTCGCTCGCCAACGGCGTCAAGTTTGGCACGGCCTCGAACGGCGGTTTTCGCAACATCGCCATCTCCAACCTCACCATGGAGCACGTAAGTGCCGCGGGGCTCGCCCTGGAGGTGGTCGACGGGGGCACCCTCGATGGTGTCGTGATTTCCAACATTGTGATGAATCAGGTGGGCGCGGCAATTTTCATCCGCCTCGGGGATCGCGGCGCGCGGTGGATGCAGCCGGCGGACCATGCAGTGGGCGCGCTGCGCAACGTCTCCATCTCGAATGTGGTCGCCCAAGTGTTCACGCCTTACGACGGCCGACCGCTGGCGAGTTCAATTTCGGGCCTGCCGGGGCACCCGGTGGAGCACATCAGCCTGTCGAACATCCGCATCCTGAGCCTGCGGGACCAGCCCCGCAGCCTCACGGCCGGCCTCGCCACGGCCGACGTGCCCGAACAGCCCGGGGACTATCCGGAATACTCCATGTTCGGCTCGCTCCCGGCCTACGGCCTCTATGTCCGCCATGCACGCGACGTCACGCTCGACAATGTCTGGGTGGGATTTGCACGGCAGGATCATCGCTCATCGCTCGTGGTCGATGACGCGGAAGACCTGCAGGTGCGTGGCTGGACGGCCCAGACACTGCCCGGGGCGGATCCCGTGCTGCGCTTCAAGGACGTGCGCCGCGCTGCGATCACGGGGACAGTGGCCCCACGGGAAACGGGCAACTTCCTCAAGGTCGAGGGCCGAAGCACGGACATAACCATCTTTGGTTCCGACCTGACCGCTGCCCGCCAGCCGGTGGAATTGGCGCCGGGTGTGGCCGAGGTGAACGTGCGGCGCTGATCCGCCTCAGCGGGGCAGCTGCCGCAGACCTACTTCCCTGGCCAAGGCAAAGCACTGATCGGCCGTCACGATGCCGGCGGAGCAGGATGGATGGGTCAGTGACGAGGCGGCTGCGGCCACGCCCAGCAGCAGGCTGCGCTTCATGGGCCAGCCCTCATGAAGGCCGAAGAGGACGCCGGCGGCGAGTGCGTCACCGGCCCCGGCCGCACCCTTGATCCGGTCCTTGGGCATCTGCAGCGAAGGCTGCCAATGGGTGGCACCGGTGCGGTTGCGGGCGTAGACCGCCTCGGGGAAGTGGATCACGACGGTGCGGCGGACTCCGGCGCCGATGAGGGCTTCGGCGGCCTTTTCCACCGCGGCGGGCCGGATGCGGTCGTCGCGATTGAGCGCAATGCCGGTGATCCGCGAGGCTTCGTAGTCGTTGACGAAGAGGTAGTCGACGTAGGGCAGCGTTGCCGGGACCAGCTGGCGAAAGCGGTCGGAGGCCTCGCTTACCACGTCGATCGAGGTGAGCAGGCCCGCGGCCCGGGCGGCGGCCAGCACCTCGCAGGCCCGTGGTTTGCCGGCTGCGTTCAGGGAATCAAGGGTGTCCAACAGCAGAAGGTAGCCCAAGTGGAAGATTTTGGCCCGCGTCTGGCTGAAATCGAAGTGCTCCGGCGCCAGCAGGGCATTGGCCCCGCGTTGGTGGAAGAAAGTGCGCTTGCCGGTCGACTTGACGCTCATGACGTCGGTGTAGCTCGTGGGCAGCTTGGCCGTGGCGCGCAACTGGCGGGTCACGATCCCATGGGCTCGGCAGTCGGCCCGGGCCCACCGTCCGAGTTCGTCGTCGCCCACGAGGCCGACTCCCTCGAGGGGGAAGGGCGCGCCGAGGGCGGAGAGGTCCTTCAGGATGTTAAAGGGTGAACCGCCGCTACTGCGTGATTCCTCGAGGATTGACGCCAGAGTCTCCTCCGGCGGCCAGCAGTCGATCAGCTTGATGTGGTCGACAATCCAGTTGCCACCCGCGAGCAGTCCCTTGCGTTTCATGATTTTTCGGAAACGAGCCGCACGATCGCGGGTTCATCCTCCTCGAGGCCGGGGAAGCGGCCGATGTCTGGATTCAGAAAGAAGTTGTCGTGGAGGTCGTCGTTCGCGGTGGAAACCTCACCGATAATGCACTGCTCGCTAGCGGGATAAAATTCGTGCCAGGTGCCCGGGCAGAGCGTCACGCGGCTGCCCGGCTGGAGCACGAAAGGCTCGGCCGTCGGCACGTCGCGCATCACGCCGTCGATCGCCACCTTGAGGCTGGGCGCCACCTTGGCGCCAGCAACGGGCTTGGCCGGCCAAAGCTTGATGGCGAGCAGGCCGGCACGGCAGATGATGTCCTCCTTCTTTTTGGCGTGGGTGTGACAGGGGGTGGTCTGCCCGCGGCGGGCATACATGAGCTTCTCGCAATATTCCGGCTCGGTCGCCAGGTTCACCACCGTCAGGCCGCAGCGGGCGAAGTCCCCGAGGCCGAAGTCGGTGATATCCCAGCGCGGCTGGGGCGGGAGGGCCCAGTGGTGCGCGCTGAAGAAAGACTGCGCGTCACGGCAGGCTTGGTTGATCTGTGATCGCTTCATGGGAGGCGCACGACACTCTGGGTTTGGTTTGACTGGAGGGCGGCGGCCCACAGCTCGTGCTGGGTGACGGCCTCGTCGGGGGTGGCGCAGCCGAAGCGACCGTTGAGCACCCCGGCCCGCTCGGCCAGGTAGGCGGCCCACATTTGCATCAGGATGTCGGGGAAGCCGGGCTCGAAGATGCCGCCGGTGATGGTCGCGAAGGGCATTTGGAAACCGAGATCGGTTTTTTCCCAGCACTGCTCCTTGCCGCGACGATAGGTCCAGAGGGTCTTCGGTTCCTTGGTCGAGAAACGCACGCCGCAGTCGGTGCCGAGCAGCTCGATGATCCACGTGTTGGTCTCGGTCGGGGCCATGCGCTTCATCTCGAGGCGCAGCGGCGCGGTCTGGCCGGCGATCTCGGCGTTGCAGTTGACCGTGGCGTTATCCCAGGTGTCGCAGGGGGCCATGCCGCCCTGGCCGTCGGGCCGCTGGGTATAAATCTTCTGCAACTGGGCAAAGAGGGAGCGCACCTTCCAGCCGAGCCGCAAGGGCAGGTGGACGACATGCAGGCCGAGGTCGTTCATTACTCCCGCCTCGCCGCAGGTGGCGGTCTGGCGCTTCCAGTTGATGGGCTTGGCCGGGTCGAGGTCGCTCGCGTGCAGGAAGGCGCAACGTGCCTCAAGGATCTTGCCCAGGGCACCCGACTGGGCGAGGGCGGCGGCGCGCTGGGCGCCGGGAAGGAAGGGGAACTCGGAGGAAACGCGCACGAAGCGCCCGAGCTTCCTCGCCTCGTCGCGGATGCGGCGGGCCGACTCGAGGTTCAGGCCGAAGGGTTTCTCGGCGAACAGGTCCTTGCCGCCGCGCAGCACGGTGAGGTAAACCTCCTCGTGCAGGTGGTGCGGCACGGCGACATAGACGACATCGACGTCGGGCAGCTTCGCCAGCTCGCGCACGTCGGTAAGAAAATGGCGGACGGTCGGCACCTGACGAAACCAATCGAGCAGGTTGGGCTGCAGGTCGCAAACGGCGACCAGCTCGGCGCGGATGGGAAAGTTTTGCAGGGCAAACCAGCGTCCAAAGACGGAGGCGACCTCCCGGCCCATGAGACCGGCGCCGATGACGGCAATGCGAACGGGGTTATGTGCCGCGGAAGCAGACATGCAAGAGACGGGGCTGAGGGGTGTGATTAGGAAAGCAGACGCAGGGCGTCGGCTGCGCTGACCTGGTCATGCACAACCGCCATGAGGGCCCGGGTGATGGCGGCCGGCTTGGGGTGCTGGATGATGTTGCGGCCGTAGACAATGCCCGCGGCGCCCTGCTTGAGGAGCGCCTCGGTGCGGGCGAGGATCTCGGCCTCGGGCGCCTTGCCGCCGCCGCGCACAAGCACGGGGATGCCACCGGCGGTCTCGATCACCTTGTGGTATAGGCTCACGTCGTCGGTGGGGTCGGCCTTGATGATATCGGCCCCGAGTTCCACCGCTTGGCGCACGAGAGGGACGATTTTGCCCGGGTCGCCGTCAACCATGTAGCCGCCGGCCTTGGCGTTGGGTTGGAAGACGAGCGGCTCGATCATGAGCGGCATGCCGTAGTGGTCGCACTCGGGCTTGAGGCGCAGGATGCTTTGGATGCACTGGTCGGTGATCTCGGGTTCGCCGGGAATGCGAAAGAGGTTCACGACCACGCAGGTCGCGTCGAGGCGCAGAGCCTGCAGGACCGGCTGCTCGATCATGCGGGAGAAAAGGGAGCGCGGGAGTTGGTTGCCGTAGACATTGGCGACATCGGTGCGCAGCACGAGGGCGGGCTTGTGGCGGACCGGCAGCTTCTGGAGGTGCGGGGCCTGGCCGACGGTCAGCTGGATCGCGTCAGGTGCGGCTCCAACCAGCGTCTCGATCGCCCGCGGGAGGTTCTCGATGCCCGCGAGAAAGGAGGCCTCGTTGAAGAAGCCGTGGTCGATTGCGACATCGAAGCAACGTCCGGATTTGGGGTTAAAGAGGCGGTTAAGGCGGGCAGCTTTCATTTGGGCGGAATTATGTGCACTTTGACATTGGCCGAATTCAGCGAGGCCCGTTCGGTGCGCAGCGGGGCCTTGTCAGTGACCAGATGATGGAACGCGGACCAGGGTGCGAACTGCACGGCGGCGGGCCGGCCCCACTTTTCACCGTGGGCGACGAGAATACGCAGACGGGCGCGGCGCAGGGCCTCGACTTTGACGCTGGCCTCGCTCAATTCGGTCGTGAAGAGACCGGACTTCTGGTCCATGCCGGAGGCGCCGATGACCGCGGCGTCAAAGCGCAGTTGCTCGAGCCAGCTCTGGGCCAGGGCGCCGGTGAGGGCCAGGCTGATCTTCCGGACCTCGCCGCCGATGGAATAGACGGAGGCCCGGGCATCCGTGGCCAGGGCGAGCAGGGAGACCGAGTTGGTGAAGATGCGCAGGTTGGGCCGGTCGAGCAGGGCGCGACCAACCTCGAGGCAGGTGGTGCCGCCATCGATAAAGACGGCGCCATCCTCGGGCAGTAGCCCGGCGACGGTGCGGCCCAACCGGACCTTGATGCCGATGGCTTTTTCCGCCTTGCGCGGGTAGGCTGGCTCGGAGAGGGAGAAGTCCGGCGGGAGGAGTCCGCCGTGGGTGCGGCGCGCCAACCCCGCGTCGCTGAGCTGGCCGGCATCGCGACGCGCGGTGGCGGCAGAGATACCCAGCCGGGATTGGATTTCCGCGAGGGTGAGGCGGCCCTGGTCGGACAGGAGCCGGAGGATTGCCCGTTGCCGGTCTGGAACTAACACCTGGTCAGGCTAGAAATCGGCTCTCAGGGGCGCAAATCATTATTACCAATAACGCCCAATAAGCTCAGAAACGCTCATCCGCCCGAGCGGACGCATGAGCGAGCTGCATGAAACGCGCGATCATGGCTCGCGCATGATAATGGCGGCCAGGTCCACCGTGAAATCCGGGGCCGTGAGCTCCAGCGCACCCCCGGAGGAAGCGTGACGGGTGGCGGCCAATTCGCGGCCGGTCGCGGGATCGAACCAGCGCGCGAGGAAGACGCCGGACGGCCAATCGGCGAGGCTGAGACGGGTGGCTTGCTGGACCGGGGGCGCATATTTTTGCGACCCGGCCGGGTAGACGGCCCACGGAGAGACCACATAGAGCAGCGCCCGGTCGGCCTGCCGCATGGCCTGCACCTCAGGTGGAAAATCCCAGCCGCCGGGAAACGAGGACTCGCGCACGCCGTGCAGCCTTAACGAGCCGATAAACAGCCATTCCTTGCCCGGGTTCTCGAGTTCCACGAGGTGGCGTCCCGCCGGTATGGGCACGCTGAATTCCTGTTCGGTGGGGGCGCTCTTGCCATTCAACGGGGTGGTGAGCTTGAGCGGGGTGCGGAAGACCTCGGCGCCGTCCACCTTGACGCGCAGCTCGGCATCGCCACCCAGCTCCGTGACCTTGATTGAGAGCGAGGCGCCGCCCGCCCACCAGGCGTCGAGCCGCATCGGCCGTTGTCGCGGGCCTTGGTTGGTGCCGCCAAGATAGTTCGAGATCGACTCCGAGGCCCGCTCCGTCGCGAGCTGGCCGGTGATCGCCGCGGCGCCATCGAGGTTCAGCCAGCTGACGTTGTTCATGGTCAGATAACTTGTGATCACGGCTCCACCCGGGCGCATCTCGCCCACCTGCTTGGGGGCGGTTTCGGCCGCCGGTCGCACGGCGGCGGGGGTCCAGTTTCCTTGGTGCCAGCCGGCGCGGCCGAGCACGGAGCTCATGGCCTGGTAGATCGGGTAGACATTGTCCAAGTCGATCTCCTCCCACCACCACGAGAGTGCCGGTCCCATGGAGCCGCCGAGGGCTGCGCCCCACAGCGCCTGGCGCTGGCCGCGCAGGTGCGGGTCGGTCGTGCGGCCGCCCCAGCCGCGCCAGTCGGTGCCATATTCGCCGATCAGGGTCGGTTTCTGGTAGCGGCGGAAGTAATCCTCGCTGCGGGCCGCGAGCGACTTGGCGGGGGCCGGGTCGCCGTAGGAGTGGTAGCTGGCAAAATCCATTTCCTTGAGCGACCAGATCTCGGCGCGGTCGGAGCCACCGGTAAGGCTCGTGGTCACCAGGTGACGGTAGGGATCCTGCGCCTTGAGCCATGCGCCCATGTCGCGGTGCCAGGCCGCCACGTCCGCGGCCTGCAGCAGGTGCGGGGCGTAGACGTTGTCGATCTCGTTGAAGAACTGCCAGGCCAGCAGGCGGGGGTTCGCCCCGTAGCGCGCGATCAGGTAGCGCAGGCGCTTCTGGTAGATTTTCCGAGCCTCGTTGCTGGTGAAGAAGTCGTTCGGATGAACCCCGGGGCCGCCTTGGTCCTTGTGGTAGGGATTGCGCGTCCACCAGTTGCCCGAGCCGCCCCAGTGTGGATTGTCCACCTGATACATTCCGTGAAAGTCCAGGCAAAGGAGCAGGTAGATGCCCTTGGCCTCCGCAATCTGGAAGATTCGGTCCAGACGCCACGCCGCGTCCATGTCGTAGCGCGTGCGCGAGTCCTTCCCCTGCTCGAGGGGCAGCCACCACGGGCACATCCACAGGCGCGCGAAGTTCTGTCCGCTGGTCCGCAACTTTTCGAACCATGCCTCGTAGTCGAAGGTGCCCCCGCGCTGCGGCCAGCACACGTTCTCGCCGATGAGCCGCAGGGCCTGGCCGTCGCTCGTTTCCAGGTAGCGGTGGTCGGCGGCCACCCTCACCCAGCCATGCTGGCCGACGGGTTTGACGTCCGGCACGCCGAAGGCCCGGCTGAGCACGATGCGGGGGCCGCCGCCGCCATCGGCGATCTGCAGCGCCAGACGGTGCTCACCCGGCTCGGTCGGCGTGAAGCGCAGGCGCCAGCCGCCGGTGCCGCTTGCGCGGGTGTGCTCCTCTCCATTAACCAGCGCGCTAGTAAAATCCTGGGTCCAGAATGCCGGCACGGTGACGGCCTGTCCGGAGGGCGAGGTGATCACGGCGTCGAGGCGGATGATCTCGGGGTCGAAAGGGTTGGCAGAGGCCGGGACATTGCCGATCTCGAATTCCAGCGGGCGCCAAGGACCGGCCGCAGCGGGTTGGTTCAGGGTGATGTCTCCGGCCGCTAGGTGGAGAGCGGGGAGAAAAAGGATGGTGAGCAACAGTCGGAGCAGCGCTTTCATGGATGCAATATGCTGGTTTAGGGAGTGGGTTGGCCGGTCAGACCGGGTGGCAGGTCTGCGCGGGTAATCACGCTTGGGTGGAGGTAAAGTTTTCGCAGGTTGCGGTTGTTGGCCGGGCTCCAGCGGGCATTCCACGACATGAAGAAGCAGGCCTTGGGGAAATGCCGGGCCAGACCGCGGCGCATGCGCTCGTAGTCGTAGGTGCCGGGCGGGTTGTAGGAGCCGTGGGGACCATATTCGGTCAGGCCAAATGGCTTGCCGAGCGCAGCCATGCGCCGATAGCCGCCGAGGTGCCGGGGATCGACGTGGTCGGTGTAGGCATCCAGGCCCACCAAGTCCACAAATGCGTCTCCCGGATAATAGTCCGCGGCGTTTTCACCCATGTTTGGACCGAAGATCCACAGCAGATTGTCCAGTCGCTTTTTCTCCGTGAAGTATCGAAACATATGACGCCAGACGCGGATAAAATCCGCGGGTTTTTTCTTTCCCCACCAGAACCACGGGCCGTTCATCTCGTGGAGCGGGCGCCAGAGGACGACGACCCCGGCGGCCTGCAGCTCCTGCAGGGCGGCGGCGAGTTCGTCGAGCTGCGCGAGCCAGCGGCGGTTGGTCGCCGTGCCGGGCTGCAGCAGCGGCTTGAGCTCGACCCCCTGGTCGCGCAGCCCGCCGCCATGGCGGTTGGCCGGGTTGGAGCAATGCACGCCGATCGTGACCAGTCCGCCCGTTCGCCAGTAATCCCGGACCACCCGGTTGGGGGCGCGGAAGGAGTGGCGGGCCTGCGAGACCAGGTCGAAGCGCGCGGCGGAGACGGCGTTCATCAGCCACTGCACGGTGTGGCGGCGGCCGGAGCGGATGTTGAAGTCCGCGAAATCGACGCCGACCAGTGCCGGCCAGCGGCCCGTGGCGCGGTGGATCTGGCGGGGCAGGCGCAGATCGGCGCGCCGGCCGAAATTGGTGAACTGGCCCGAGAGCAGCTGGCCCCGTCCCGCGAGGCCGTGGAAGTAGCGGAGGATTTCCGCGGCACGGGGATGGGCGCGGGGGTTGGCGGGACGGACGGCGGGCATGGCGAAATGGGGATCAGGATGAATGGAGGAAACCGACGTCGAGGGCCGTCGTGACGGTGCGGCCGCTGCGGGAGACCAGGCGCACGTGGCGGCGATCAGCCGACGGCGTGATCGACTTCACGTGATCGAAGCCCCGCGGGATGGCCGCGACGGCCATGATGTAGTTCACCACGAGCGGCTGCCGGGGGGAGAGCCGCAGGCAGGTGACGCCGCCCCGCCGGCTGACCGGGTTGGGCGCGGCCGACTCGGCGAGGCCGTAGTGGAAATACGCGGTCACCTCCTCCAGCCCGAGCGTGTTGAGGTGGCGGCCGTTCCACGGCGGGTAGTGGCGGCCCCCGTTGGAATGCCACAGGACGGTGTTCGTGAGCACCCGCGGGTCCTTCAGCGCAAACCAGACATAGCCCTCCCGCGGGCATGCGACCGCGGTCCAGCCGAGGCGGCGGCGCGGCTGGCCCACCAGCATGACGAGATCCTCGAAGCCGCGGCGCGCCGGGTAGGCGCTCAGGTCGGCGGTGCCGCCGTCCGCCGTGGGCACGCGGGCGAGGGACTTGAAGCGCGCCCCGGCCTGCAGGCAGGAATACCCGCCGCGACCCGGATCCTCGAGCGCCCGCGGCGAAACCTCGCCCCAGGCCTGCGGGCTGGTGGAGATCAGCGCGCAACCCGGGCGGTCGGGAAAGCGCAGCGTGGCATGGTGGCCCGGATTCATTGGGCCGGTCGCGCCGCGGATCACGTGGCGCTGATAGACGGCCGTCTCCCCGGGGCGGACCCAGACATGCTTGTCCACCT
>Ga0209770_10000972_pt1 | contig 15097 bp, 11 predicted proteins | sample LauGreSu1BDMLBDD_2_FD_187572 | JGI IMG/M metagenome (GOLD analysis project Ga0209770, IMG submission 187572) | Freshwater lake microbial communities from Lake Michigan, USA - Su13.BD.MLB.DD (SPAdes) (version 2) | ecosystem: Environmental > Aquatic > Freshwater > Lake | place: Lake Michigan, USA...
ACCGGGAGGCGGCGCGCGAGCGCCTGGTGGAGTTGATCCAGCTGGCGGCGATTCCGCCCAAGCGGCGCACCCCCACCAAGTTGACCAAGGCCGCGAAGGAGCGGCGGCTGGCCGGCAAGAAGCACCACGCGAAGATCAAGCAAACAAGAACGGTTCGGCCCGACCGCGAAGAGTAACCAGAGTCAAGGAGATCAAGAGTCAACTCGGGGCTGTCAAAGAAAGTTGCTCGTGACCTCCTGAACTCCTGTTTCTATGGGGCATAATCTGCGGCGTGCCTGATCCGTCAAAGCCGCAGTCCTTCAGCTTTCTCAAACTCGCCGGCCCAGGCCTGGTCGTGGCCGCCACCGGCATCGGCTCGGGCGACGTCGTCTCGGCCACCGTCGGCGGCGCCCGCTACGGCGTGGTGCTGCTGTGGGCCATCGTCGCCGGCGCCTTCTTCAAGTTCGTGCTGAGCGAGGGCATTGCCCGCTGGCAGCTCGCCACCGGCAAGACCGCGCTCGAGGGCTGGGCCGATCACCTGCCGCCCTGGGTGAAGTGGTACTTCGGCGCGTACCTGGTGATTTGGACGGTCGCGGTCAGCGCCGCGCTGACCAACGCGACCGGGCTGGGCATCGCCAACCTGTCGGGCGGCGCGGTCTCGCAGTCGTGGGGCGCGGTCATCCACAGCCTGGTCGGGTTTGCCTTCGTCTGGCTGGGCGGCTACGGCAACTTCGAGAAGCTGATGAAGTTGCTCGTCGGCATCATGGGCTTCAGCATCCTGATTTGCGCTGCGCTCACCCTGCACGATCCGATGCCGGCCGTGCAGGGGCTGTTGCTGCCGGTCATCCCGGCCGGCAGCGGCACCTACGTGCTGTCGCTCATCGGCGGGGTTGGCGGCTCGATCACGATGCTGTCCTACAACTACTGGATGCGCGAAGAGAACATGCGCGGCGCCGGCTTCCTGGGCTACGTCCGCGGCGACATCGGCGTCGCCTACATCTTCACGGCGCTGTTCGGGATCTCGATCATGCTGATTGCCAGCGACGCGTTCTTCGTCGCCGGCGTGACCTTGCGGGATGCCGAGGCGGTGCCGAAAATGGCGGCCGCGCTCGGCGCGCTGCTCGGCAATTTTGGCCGCTTCGCCTTCTCGGCCGGCTTCTGGGCCGCGGTGTTCGCGTCGCTGCTGGGCGTGTGGCAGAGCGTGCCGTACCTCTACGCCGACTTCTACGGCATCCTCAAGAAGATGTCGCCGGCCGATCGCCTCGAGGTCGTCAAGGTGACGAGCACGCCCTATCGGCTGGCGCTGGCCTTCATCACGCTGGTGCCGCTGCCGTTTGCGTTCACCGGCCGGCCCATCCAGATCGTCGTGATCTACACGATTGTCGGCAGCCTGTTCGTGCCGTTCCTGGCCGCCACGCTGCTCTACTTGAACAACCAGGTGAAGTGGCGCGAAGCGGTACCCCACAACGCGTGGTACACCAACCTGCTGCTGGCCGCCATCCTGTTGCTGTTCGCGATCGTCGGCGCCCAGGAAGTGATTGGCGCCCTGCGGTAGGGCGCGGCGCGGCATCGCCGGGTTCGCGGCTTCCACCTTCGCGCCTTCCACCTTCGCCCGCCGGGCCTCGGTGGACAAGCCGTCGCTACGGCGGACAAGCCCGCCGCTCGTGGGGGCGATGGGGGCTCAGCAAGTCTGCGTCATCGGCGTCATCTGCGGCCCTGGCGTACATAAAACGGGCGCGATGCCGAGAGGCACCGCGCCCGTTGCTGTCTTCAGCCGGCGTTAGAAGTTCAGTGAGAACCCGACGCGGATGATGCGCGGCGCCAGGATCTCGGTGGGGTTCAGGTAGCTGCCACCCACGGCCACCGTGCGGGCGGTCGCGGTGTCGGCGTTGCCGATGTTGAAGAAATCAACCTGCGGCTGGAAGCTCCGGCTGCCGAACCGGAACGTCCGCGACAGGCGGATGTCGAACATCGTCACGTTGCCGTAGCGTTCGGCGCCGCGCTCGGCCAACTGGATGGTCTGCGTGGCGCGGGTCAGGGCAATGCCCTGGGTGGCGGCTACCGCGCGGCTCAACGAGTAGGTCGAGACGTAGGGGTAGCCGTTGTTGGCGATCATCGAGCCGGCGAAGTTGATCTTGCCGGGGAGCTCGTAGCTGCCCGACAGGCGCAGCGCGGTCTCGGAGTCGTTGCCGATGATGCCCTTCGGGTACAGCGTGTTGTTCGGGTCGTTCAGGTCGGTGCCGCCCGAGACGCCGCCCTCGTTCTTGCCGAGGGTGAAGCCGGCCTGCATCTGCCACTTCTGCGAGAACCGCTTGGTGGCCGTGAACTCGACGCCCTTGTAGGTGGTGTCGAGGTAGTCGACGTTGTCGCGCACGTTCAGCGTCACCGCGTTGGCCGCGGGCGAGATGTTGTAGACCGTGGCGGTCGTCGGCTTCGGGTTGGCGACCGTGCCGCCGGGCCCGTTCGGGATGGTGATGGTGTGCGCGGTGTAAGCGGAGGCGGGCTGCAGGGTGTTGACCTGGCCGATCTGCTTGCGGTTGGTGCGGTAGTAGAACATCGCGCCCACGCGCACGGCGCCGGGGAGCTGCGTTTCGATGCCCGCGGTGGCCTCGTCCGAGTACGGCCAGTCAACGCCCGGCGCGTAGTTGGTCAGCGTGCCGCCGCTGAACGACGCGGGGCAGGTGCCGATTTCCGAGGCCTGCACCTTGCCGTCGCCGTTGGGGTCGGTCCACACGCAGTCGCGCGAGCCGACGGTCAGCGGGTTGACGTTGGTCACGCGATCGATGCCGACCTGCAGCCCGTAGCGGCTGTAGCTGGCCTTGACCGCGGTGCGGCCGCTGCCGGTGAGGTCGTACGACGCGCCGGCGCGCCAGACCGCGATGCTCTGGTTGATCGCCTCGGTTTCGGCGATCGTGCGCGGGCCGGCGAAGGCGCCGCCCGGGCTCGACTGCTCGGGCAGCGTGCCGACATACTTGTCGAAGCGGCCGCCGATGTTCAGCGTCAGCCGGTTCAGCGACCACGAATCCTGGATGAAGAAGCCGGTGACAATCGCCACGTTCTTCGAGAACGCCGGCGAGTTGAACTGGCGCACCGAGGTCGGGATGCCGTTGTTGTAGATCGTCCAGTGGTCACCCTTGACCGAGTAGTCGGAGCCGTAGAAGAGACGGCCCAACTGCACGCCGGCCTTGATCAGGTGCTCGCCGCCCATGCCGCTCTTGCCGAAGGTCAAGACGTTGTCGAACTGGTGGCGCGAGTTCGGCTGGTGCTCTTCGCGGGTCGAGGCGAAGAACACGTCGGTGGTGCCGGTGTCAATCTTGCGAATGGCGTCGGCGGCCGTGTCGGGCTGGTAGGTGTAGTTGGTCTGCCCGTCCATCACGCTGAAGTTCGACTCGAACACCAGGCTGCCCTTGATGCCGGTGTACTTGGCCTGGGTGGTCTGCACCGGGTTGGTCTGGACGACCGAGGCGATGTCCGGGATGCGGTCGTTGCTGTCGCGGCGGTGGCCGCGAATCTTGTCGTTCCAGAGGTACGACACCGACAGCTTGTTGTTGGTGGTCAGCTGGGTGACAACCTTGCCCGAGTAGTTCTTCAGGTCGTTGTCGTCGAGCGCCTGCGAGCCGTCCGAGTTGCGGGCGCTGACGAGCTTGTTGACCACCCACTTGCGGATCGTGCCGTTCACCCACATGCGGTTCTCGATCACCGCGCCGCCGCCCGAGAGGTTGAAGTCGTAGGTCTTCTTGGTGGGATTCCCGAGAAACAGCGGGTTGGTCTTCTGGGTCGCGGCCCAGTTCTCGGCCTGCAGGTCGTCGTTGGCAAAGTTGTAGCGGGCATTGCCCTTCCACATGTTGCCGCCGTCCTTGGTCACCATGTTGATCGACACGCCGCCGGCCAGCGTCTCGGCCGGGATCGCCGAGGTCATGTAGTTGACCTCTTCGAACATGCCCTGGTCGTAATACATCATGGTCGCGCCGCCGCCGCCGCCCGGCCAGTTCACCGTCGCGCCGTCGATGTTGTAGCTGACGTCGGCCGTGTTCGAGCCGTGCGCCGACATGCTGCTCTGCTGCATCGACTGCGTGCCGCCGACGTCGTACGTCGCCACCTGCACGCCGGGAATCAGCTTGGCCAGCGACCACGGGTCGCGGCCGGTCGGGATGCCTTCCAGGATTTCCTGGTTCATCACCGTCTGCTGGACGTTCGAGCGGACGTCAACCGTGGGCGACTCACCGGTGACGGTAATGGTCTCGCTCAGCGAGCCCACTTCCATCTTGCCGTTGATCGTGGCGACAAACGCCGCGCTGATCCGCACGTCGGGACGGTCCACCGCCCGGAAGCCCTGCAGTTCGAACTTCACGCCGTAAGTGCCGGGCACGAGCCGATCGAACCGGTAGTTGCCGGTCGTGTCGCTCACTTGCGTCTGCGGGCCGCCGATCAGGCGCTCGCCGCTCAAGGTGATCGTGACACCGGGCAACACCGCGCCGCTCGCGTCGGTCACGGTACCGGTAATCGAACCGGTCGTCTGGGCATGTGCCAGTGGGACACTTGCCAGCAAGGCCATACAAACAAATACACACATCCGCCTAACCATCGTCATTACCTCTTCCTCCGTAAATACGACCTAAAACAAACGTGGCGCCATTGTCGCTGATTGCCGCCCCGGCGAACAGTGCTTTTCGTAAATGGTGGGATGAGCGGTGCGCGTATACTCGAAGCGACCCTTGCGCGTGCGTGGCCCGATCCGATTGATTGGTATCTTGTGTCTCCTGGGGCTGACACAGGCCCCCCCGACCGTCGAACAGACCGTGCCGGGGCCCGGGCCTGCTGCGGCCCTGACCGACAGTTTCGACGGCCTGGGTGCGGGTTTTACCGGCCCCCAAGGGTCGGCGACCCTGCGTAACCCGTCGGACAACTCCCTGGCGGTGGGGCCCGATCACATCATCCAGACGGTCAACTCGCGCATGGCCATCTTCACCAAGCGGGGCCGGCACTTCGACGCCACGGGCCGCGCCCTGTACGGACCGGTCAACACCAATAACGTCTTCCGCGGGTTCGGCGGCGCCTGCGAAGACCGCAACAACGGCGACGCCGTCGTCCGCTACGACCAGCTCGCCAACCGCTGGCTGATCGTCATGCCCACCTTCTCGCGCGCCGCGGCACGCCCCGATCAGCCGCCGGTGTGGACGGCGAGCGACCAAGCCTATTCGAGCCCGCCGGGACGTCCCGGCCAGCCCGGCGCCGCGGTTCCGCTCTATCAGCCTCCGGCATCCCCTTCCGCTCGCCCGGAAACAGGCGAGCTCCGGCGAGACCCCGCCGCACCTGCCGCACCCGCCCAAGGGCCCTACTCGATGTGCTACGCGATCAGTTCCGGGCCCGATCCCTTCGGTCCCTACTACCGCTACGAGTTCTTGCGGCCGCTCTTCCCCGACTACCCGCGCCCCGCCGTGTGGCCAGACGGCTACTACGTCCCCACGAGCACCGGCGACGAGGTGATCGAGAAGCACGCGTGTGTCGCCGAACGGGACGCCATGCTCGCCGGCAAGCCGGCGCGCGAGCAGTGTTTCGTGATCAACGACGTCAACTTCCTGAACAACGCCGATCTCGACGGCCGCGCGCTGCCGCGCCGCGGCGCGCCGAACGTGATGCTGGCGGCCGGTGGCACGCAACTGAAGAACGACCTGGACGATGACGCGATCCTGGCGTGGCGGTTCTTCACGAACTGGGCCGACGTGACGAAGACCAGGCTCGAAGGCCCGGCGCGCCTCCCGGTGGCGCCCTACCAGTACTTGTGCGGCGGACAACTCACCAACTGCGTGCCGCAGCCCGGCACCGATCGCCGGCTCGATGCCCAGGGCGACAAGATCATGGCCCGCGTGGTCTACCGGCGCATCGGCAACCAGGAGTCGATCGTCGCCGTGCACTCGGTGAACACGGCAGCCGGTGGCGGCGGCGTGCGCTGGTACGAGTTCCGGCTGGATGGGTCAGGGCGTCCGGCGCTGCATCAGCAAGGCACCTACGCTCCGGACGACCGCTATCGCTGGATGGCCAGTCCCGCGATCGACAAGTTCGGCAACATCGGCATTGGCTATTCCTACGGCGGTCCGCCCCACTTTGCCGGCCAGCGCTTCGCCGGCCGGCTCGCCACCGATCCGCTTGGCCTGCTGGGCGCGCGCGAAGCCGTCCTGGTGGAGGGTGAAGCAGCCCAGACCACGACGCTGCGATGGCAGGACTACACGCAGACGGCCATGGATCCCGTGGACGACTGCACCATCTGGTATGTCGGCGACTACTTGAAGAAGGACGCCACGGCGTACTCCAGCCGCATTGGCGCGTTCCGTTTTCCCAGGTGCACACCATGACCAGACACTCCAAGCCGGGCAGCACGCCGATGCGCCTCGCCACCATCGTCGTTGCCGTCGTTGTCACCTGCGCATCAGCCGCTCACGCCCAGGAGCCCTCAAGACCTTTCGAGCCCAAGAGCGGGCAGGCCGGGAAGGACGTGGTGTGGGTGCCGTCGCCACCGGCCATGGTCAACAAGATGCTCGAGATGGCCAGGGTCACCCCGGACGACTTCGTGATGGACCTGGGCTCTGGCGACGGCCGCAACATCATTGCCGCGGCCAGGCTCGGCGCGCGGGCGCTCGGCGTCGAGTTCAATCCCGACATGGTGGCGCTGGCGCGCAAGCTGGCCGCCGAGGCCGGCGTCGCCGACAAGGCGCAGTTTGTCGAGGGCGACATGTATGCCGCCGACATCTCGAAGGCGACCGTGCTGGCGCTGTTCCTGCTGCCCATCAACCTGAACAAGCTGGCGCCGAAGTTCCTGGCCATGCAGCCCGGCTCGCGCATTGCCGGCAACACCTTCGGCATCGACGGATGGGAGCCGGACGAACGTGTTCAGCTGGACGAGAGCACCGACTGCTCGAGCTGGTGCGAGGCGCTGTTGTGGATCGTACCGGCCCGGGCCGCGGGCACCTGGCAGATGGCGAACGGCGCCATGACCCTCACGCAGGACTACCAGATGATCAAGGGCACCGTGACCATCGACGGCGCCACCTACACCATTCCCGGCAGCGCGCTGCGCGGCGTCGACATCAGCTTCATTGCCGGCGGCCTCAACTTCAATGGCAAGGTGACCGGCAACCAGATCGACGGCACCATCACCACGCCGTCGGGCCCGATCCCGTGGAAGGCCACCCGGCCCTAGTCCTGCTGGAGCTTTTCCATGGCGATCGTGAACGCGCGGCGGCCGGCCTGCGGGTCGTAGACAATCACCGGCATCAGCTGGCCGCGAATGCGGTCGGGGTTCGATCGCGCGTAGCCCATCAGCGTCGCGGCCAACAGCTGCTGCGAGCCTGCTTCGACCCCGGCGCGGGGCACGCCCGTGAGCAAGTCGTTCAGCCCCAGGTCCCACGGCTCGCCCCAGAGCAGCGCATCGACGACAGTGCCCTTGACGACGTTGTGCGAGAAGTTGAAGAAGAACGAGAGTGGCGAGTAAGCGGTGTCGGTCGGCCGATGGCGTTCGAATTCAGCCAGCAGCGGCTGCCGGTGTTTCGTGAACAACTCGAGAAACTGCGCGCGATCAGCGCCCGACTGCGACAGCACCGCGGGCGGCGCGCCGACAAACGCGCGCGCGTCCGGGGTCAGCGCGTTCAGCAACGCCTCGGTCACAACCGCGCTTGGCGCTTGGGACCCGGGGCTGGCGGCGGCTTGCCGATCGTATTCACGCATGACGGCGGCGAGCGCGAAGCACAGCCAGGGGTAGTCGGCGACGTTGTCGTCACGCAGCGCCACCGTGTCGCGGCCGCACTGCGCCTCGAAGCCAAAGCGCAGGTGGCACCCCATGCTGGCGGCGTGCCCCAGGCCAATGCGCGACTGATGCGCTTCGTTGAGGGTGCGGACCTTGACCAACAAGGTTGCGAAGCCGCGCTCGTTCAGCTCGTAGTGCGACGTGCCGATCAGCAGCAGCGTCTCGGCATCGGCGGCAAACCGCTGGCCGCTGCCGTTTGGCCCCTGCAGCTCGGCCAGCAGATCCTCGACCAGATCCAGGTTGCGGTCCGGATCGCCATCGTCCCAGACGCGCAGGCTCAGGAGCTGCAGGATGTGGGCGAAATAGTAGTCGAGCAGGATCGCGAGCTCGATCGCGGTGGCCGGTTCCGTGCCACGCTGCTCGATCAGGAAATGCAGCACATCGACGGGAATGATGTCGGGATTGACCTGCTGCGAGACGCCGTCCCAATCGTTCAGGACATGAAAGCCTTCGTTGCGGGTGCGGCCGTCGTAGGTGCGAATCATCCGGTCCAGGAAGACCGGCGGGGTCGCCGACTTGAACTCGTTGGCGCGCATGCTGTCGCGCAGGCGCAACAGGGCCGCGCCGAGGTTCGGGGCCCGCACCGCATCGGCGACGATGTCCCGGCGCGCCGAGCCGCGCAGGGCGCTGCCGACGAGTTGACAGGCATGATCGAAAGTGATGTCCATCGCTACTAGAATACCCGCTATGAAACGCACCATCATCACGCTCGCCTTGCTCGTGTCGGTCTTCGCGATCTCGCCCGTGGGCCAGCAGCGCTTCTCGGTCGTCGAAGCCACGATTCCACAGATGCAAGCGGCCATGGCCAGCGGCCAGGTCACCTCACGCCAACTGGTGGAGCAGTACCTAGTCCGGCTGGCGATTTACGAGGATCGCCTGAACGCGGCCCTGGCGGTCAACCCGAAGGCCCTCGAGGAAGCCGACGCGCTGGACCGCGAGCGGGCACAGGGCAAGGTGCGCGGGCCCCTCCACGGCATCCCCGTGGCGCTCAAAGACAACATTCAAACCACCCACATGCCGACTACAGGCGGCGCGCTCGCGTTTGCCGGCTACGTGCCGCCGTACGAGGCCACGCTCACGAAGCACCTCACCGCCGCCGGCGCCATCATCATCGCCAAGGCCGGGCTCACCGAGCTGGCCAACTGGATCGCCCCCTCCGTGATGCCCGGCAACTACAATGCCGTGGGCGGCTTCGCCTTCAATCCCTACGATCCGCGCCCGGATCCGCGCCCCGAGCCTGGCGACGGCCGGCCCGTGCTGTCACCCGGCGGCTCCAGTTCCGGCATCGGCACCGCCGCCAACCTGTGGGCCGCCAATGTCGGTTCCGACACCGGCGGCTCGATCATCAGCCCGTCGAACGCCAACATGCTGGTCGGGATCCGCCCCACCATCGGCCGCATCAGCCGCCACGGCGTGATCCCGATCACCGCCGATCACGACACCGCCGGGCCGATGACGCGGACGGTCGCCGACGCGGCGATCATGCTCGGTGCCCTGGAAGGCGCGGCCCCCGACCCCGACGACGCGGCCACCCGGACGTGCACGCCGCCGCCCGGGCGCGACTACACGAAGTTCCTGAACCCCGGCGGCCTCAAGGGCGCGCGCATTGGCGTACCGCGCGCGTTCTACCTCGAACCGATCACGCTGCCGGGCGAAACCACGCCACGGGGCGGGCTCAACCCCGAACAGGCCAAGGTGATGGCCGAGGCCATCGCCGTGCTCCAGCAGCAGGGCGCCATCGTTGTCGATCCAGCCGAGATCCCGAGCGTCGTCGCCAAGAATGCCAACGACAGTTTTCCGCTGTTCGATTTTTGCGCCGGCGTGGAACAGACCAAGGGCAAGGACGCCAATTGCTCCATCAATTTCAAGTACGGCATGAAGCGCGACTTCAACGCGTGGCTGGCGAGCCTGGGCGCCACCGCGCCGGTGAGGACCCTGACCGAACTGCGGAATTGGAACCTGGCCCACGCCAGGGCCGGCGCCCTCAGGTACAACCAGTCGGGCCTGGACTTCTCGGACGAGATGGACCTGGCCGCCGACAAGGCGCGGCTCGAGGCCGACAACGCCAAGGATCGGCGCCTGAGCCGGGACCAGGGCATCGACGGCGTGTTGAAGGCCTACAACCTGGATGCGATCATCACGCCCGGGTCCTCCGGGGCGCGCATCGCCGCGACCGCCGGGTACCCCATCATCGCCGTGCCCTTCGGCATGGTGCTCAATGCGCGGAACCCGCCGCTGCCGGCCGGCTTCAATGCGAGACCGGCGCCCTTCGGCGTGGGTTTCGTCGGCGCCCAGTGCAGCGAGCCGAAGCTGATCGAACTGGCCTATGCCTTCGAGCAGGCCACCAAGCGCCGCGTTCCACCGGCGGCGGCACCGTGAGGAATTCCGCGGGGCGTGGCTTTTTCCCCAGCACTTTGGGCAGTTCAGCCCGGCAATTGCCCCTGGAGGCTTTGGCACCACTCATGCAGTGAACCGGGTTGGAGAGCGACTATGCGACTGACACTCTGTGGATTCGGCCTGACGCTGGCGATTGCCGGCGGGTTCAGTGCTCAAACAACCGTTACCGCGCAGGAGTCGCCGACCCGGGCGTCGCTCGCGATCACCGGCGCCAACAACTTCGCGCAGTACTGCGTGGCCTGTCACGGCAAGGACGCCAAGGGCACCGGCACGCTGGCGGCCAACCTCAATCCCAAGCCCGCGGACCTGACGCTGCTCAGCAAGAACAACGGCGGCACCTTCCCGCGCGACATGGTGTTCCAGATCATCGACGGCAGCCAAAAGGTGAAGGGTCACGGCGGCGGCGACATGCCGCAATGGGGCGCGACGTTCCTCGCCTCGACCGGCTCCGACAACAAGGATGCCGTCAAGCGCCGCATCGACTCGCTGGTTGATTACCTCGAGACGTTGCAGGCGAAGTAAGCGGCCGCTACTGAGGCAGCGCGGCGCCAGGCGGATCGCTGGCGCCGCGGCCCTTGCCGTAGCGGTCAAGCGCGATCCGGTTCGACGTGGCGCCGGCCGGCGCCGGCGGCCGCGATGGCAGGTCGTGCCACGAGAAGTCCGGCACCGCGCCCCGGACGAATGAACTCACGTCAGGGATTATCGGCCAGTTGCAGCAGTTCGTCCACTTCGCGCTGCAGGTCGCGGGTCAGCGGCGAACGATAGCGCCGGCTGAGCGCGTCGGCCACGGCCTCGTAATACCAGAGCGTGCCCTCGCGCTTCCCCTGGAACCGCTCCCACACTTCGTCGCCGTGCTCGCGCAGGTCGCGGATGATCGACCGCACGTTGTGCAGCTTGTCGGCGGCCGACACCAGGCACACCGGCCGGCTGGCGCTTCCGAGGTGCGCAAGGTAGCTCTCCTTGCGTTCGCGCCACGGCAGCTTCTCTTCGGGGTGCTCCACCAGGCTGTCGCTGCAGCCCAGGACGATATCGCCAACCGCCTCGCCAAACCGGGCGCGGATCTCGGCCAGGCGCGCCTCGCCGCCGCCGTCCTCGGCGGCGTCGTGCAATAACGCGCCTACCGCCTCATCCTCGTCCGCCCCGTATTCAAGGGCAATGGCCGCCACGCCGAGAATATGGGCCATGTACGGGATGCCGGTGCCCTTGCGCTGCTGTCCCTGGTGCACCTGGTTGGCGTAGACGAGTGCGGATTCAAAGCGCGTCACGGGGCTATTAGAGCATGGTGGCCCAGGTGGCCGTGTTCGCCAGGAAGTTCAAGCAGCCAGCCTGGTTCTCAAGCGGCCTTTTGCGGGGCGGCCGGCGTCATCTTCATCAGCAGGCTCACCAGCCTGGCTTCGGCTTCGCGCAACCGCGCGGTCGCCCCTCGTCCGGCGCTGGTCCGTCCAATCGTGAGGCCGGCTTGATAGGCTTCGAGAACCGCCGGATGGATGTAGCACCGGCGGCAGACCGCCCGGGTGTTGCCCAGCGATTCGGCCACGCGGTCAATGGCCGCAACGATCGACCGCTTCGCGGCCGTCGGCGACCGTGGCGGCTCGCACATGTCCAGTTCCTGGGCCGCGGCCAGGGTGCCGGCCCACGTCCGGAAGTCCTTGGCGGTAAATTCGCCGCCGCTCGCCTCGCGCAGGTAGGTGTTGACGTCCGACGACGTGACGGCGCGGATCCTGCCGTCGTCGTCTTCGTACTGAAACAGGATCTGGCCTGGCAGGTCCTGGCACACCCGCACGGCTCGCGCCAACTGCGCATCGTCGAGGGCGGCCTCCTGGCGAATGCCGCTCTTGGCGCGGAAGGCAAAATGCACGCGCCGGCCACGGACGGTGACGTGGCGGTCCCGTAACGTCGTCAAGCCGTGCGAACCGTTGGTCCGCACGTACTCTTCGTTGCCGACGCGGAAATGGGTGCGCTCGAGCAACGCGACGTGTCGCCGGTGCCGGAGGGCGTTAATCCCACCAGGCCGGAGACCATGCCGCGCGGCGAGGATGATGTGGACACGGAGCGGAACAGCCCCGAGTTTCATGACCGCCCCGGCAGTAAGCGCCGTTAGCGCACCTTGCGGCGGATGAAATCGAGCGCTTCGGGAAACTCGCGCCCCTTGATGAAGTGGCCGCGGTCCGTGAACTCGAAATAGCTGCCCTTCAGTTGCGCCGCCACATGGCGGGCTTCAGCAATCGGGATGAGGGGATCATCGGTCGAGTGGAAGATGCCAATCCACTGCTGGTTGTCGCGAATGCGCGGCCACTGCCACGGTTCGCGGTAGTAGCCACTGGCCGCTTCGAACGCATCGCCGAGGTCGGTGTGGCAGACGCTGACCAGCACCGACCCCAGCAATTGATGCGTCTCGGCGTATCGCATGGCCGCGACCGCGCCGGACGAGTGGCCAATCAGGATGGTCTGCTCGTCGGCGTCGAGCGATTCGAGGTACGGCAGCCACACGCTGGCCCGCGCCTTCACGTTGTCGGGAAAGGTGTGGTTGATGACGTCGAGGCCGAGCGCAAGAAGCTCGCGCTCGAGCCACGGCAACCAGTGATCAGCGGCGGTGCAACCACCGTTGCCGTGGATGAAAATCGCTTTCACTAGACTCCTGGCACCCCTGGCACCCTTGGCACCCTAGGCACCCTAGCCTTTGTACGACACCCGCCAAATCTTGCGGCCGCCGTCGTCGGTGACGAGCAGCGAGCCATCGGGCATCTGCAGCAGGCCGACCGGGCGTCCCCACACCTCTTTTTTGTCGGGGGCCAGCATCCAGCCGCCCAGGAAATCCTCGGGGCCGGCGGTGGCCATGCCGTTCTTGAACGGAATGAACGCGACCTTGTAGCCCTGGCGCTGCGAGCGGTTCCACGACCCGTGCAGCGCCACGAACATGCCGCCGCGATACTTGGCCGGGAACTGGGTGCCCGTGTAGAAGAGGATGTCGAGCGGGCCGACGTGACTGCCCAGCAGCACGTCGGGAAAGAGCGTGCTCTTCACCTTGGCCATGTCCACGTCCTTGTGACGCGGCTCTGGGTTGGGGCCGATGTAGGCGATCGGCCAGCCGTAGAAGCCGCCGGTCTCGACCTTCGTGACGTAGTCGGGCACCAGGTCGTCGCCGAGCGCATCGCGTTCGTGCACCGACACCCACAGATCGTTGGTGCCTGGATAGAAGCGCATGCCGACCGGGTTGCGCAGACCGGTCGCGATCGTCTCGTGACCGGTGCCGTCGGGATTGAAGCGGTGGACGGCGGCGCGCATGGGCGGCTCGTTCAGGTCGATGTTCGACTGCGAGCCAACCGAGAGATACAGCTTCGAGCCGTCACGGTTGAACGCCAGCGTGCGCGTGTTGTGGCCGGTGCCCATGCCGGCCAGCGAGATGATCTCCTTGCCCGCCGTGGTCACCTTCCTCGTCTTGGCGTCGTAGGTATAGACCTTCACCGACGCCGGCTCCGCGACGTAGAGCTGGTCGCCCTTGAGCGCCAGCCCGTACGGGCGGTCGAGCTTCTCGATGATCGGCGTTCGCACGCCGTCCTTGATCACGAACACCGATCCCTGGGTTGAGGTATCCGAGAGCAGGATCTCGTTGCCCGGCCCGAGCAACATGAACCGTGGGCGCTCGGTGGTGAACGCCATGAACTCCTCGACCACGAAACCGGCGGGCACCTCGAGCTTGGCGCCCTCGGGCTTCGGCACCACCGTCGGGTTGTTGCGCACCGATTCGGTGGCGAACGGCGGCGGCAGTTCCTTCCAGTTCACCGGCTTGCGGCCCTGCTGGGCAGTGAGGCCGATGCCGAGGGCAGCAATCACGGTGGCAGTGGCGGCAAAGATGGCTCGATTCATGGCCTGGTCATTATCGCCGCATCCGCGGCCGTGGCTCAACTCTCGCTGGCGAGAATGAACACCATCGCCACGATCAGCACCAGCACGACGGTGAAGAAGATCTTCCAGCCGCTCAGCGGGTACTTGCCGGCAATGCGGCCGGTGGACCCGTTGACCAGCACTTGATACGACTTCGCTCCAAACACGTACGTCAGCAGCCAGATCGGCACCAGGATGTGCTTGAAGGTCTGCCCGGAGAACGTTGGGTGGATCACGAGGTTGCGGTGGGTGTCACCGGGCACCTGCCGCGCGCACATCTGCTCCAGCGTCTGGTGCATCTGCTGTTGCGACTGGTTCGAGGCCTCGGTCAGCACCACCTGGTAGTGCTCGACGACGTGTCCCGAGAGAAAGGCGGTGTCGTAGGGCACCAGCTCGCGGGTGGGAAACGGCTCGACCTGCCGCAGCAGATCGATCGGCAGCCCCTGCGTCCCCGGCACCGGCTCATCGTCAAAGGCATGTTCGACGACGCCGGACGCGGGTTCCCAGCGGACGCGGCGTTCCCGCCGCATCACCGGCCGGCCCTTGCTGTCGACCCCGGGGACGGTGACGTAGTAGTAGTGTCCGGCTTCGGCCTCCCACGGGCAATGCGCGCGCGCGTCAAAGGTCCAGTACGGAATGTAGAGGCTGCGGACGGTGTCGACGAGCGCGGCCCTGGCGAGCCGCGCCGGCGCAAACCACTTGCTGCGCCACCAGCGGCGAATGTCGTCGCGGACCTGGTTGCGATCGATGCGGAACGGCAGCACGCCTTCGGGACGAATCGGCGACTTGATCTGATCGTAGGCGACCAGCGCCGGCGAGCCGCAGAACTCGCAGTTCTGGCCGACGCGCTCGGCCTCGTAGACCATCACGGCGCGGCAGCTCTGGCACTGCACGCTGCGGCGGGTCGCCTGCCACTGCTGCTCGGCAGCAGGCAGGTCGCGCAGGGCGGCCGCCAGGTCCTTCTCGACCACCTTGCCGAGATCGCGATCGATGACGTACGGGGATTCAGTGCCGCAGAACGGGCACACGAGCTTC
>Ga0209770_10000975_pt1 | contig 15084 bp, 20 predicted proteins | sample LauGreSu1BDMLBDD_2_FD_187572 | JGI IMG/M metagenome (GOLD analysis project Ga0209770, IMG submission 187572) | Freshwater lake microbial communities from Lake Michigan, USA - Su13.BD.MLB.DD (SPAdes) (version 2) | ecosystem: Environmental > Aquatic > Freshwater > Lake | place: Lake Michigan, USA...
TTTGGGTTCGCGAGTGTCTTGGGAATTACATGTGGACTGTGGAACTTGCGCTGGCCTTGGCTGAGGAATACGAGTTTCGCTGGCCTGGGAAGACGCATTCCTGTAAGGCCCATGCGCTTTGGCTGAAACACAATTTGCCCCCAGGGATTTGCGAGGAGGAGCGTAAGGGATTTGCTGTGGCGATGGATGATGTATTTCGAGTAGCAGGCGACCCAGTGGCTTCTTACATCAAATACTACGTGGGGTCTAAAAAAGAGAGGGGCTTGACGAAATACACGCGGCGAAACCAGCCGGCGTTTCTTTAGAGAATTCATCGTGCTTACTCGGAATCTATCTCATATCCCTCAACGTGGCTCCTGGCGTAGCAACTATTTGAGTAATGCCCCTTACGACCACATCGGTAGCATTGACCCTTTTTATTTTGTTTTACACTCAGTGTTTTCTTACATATTTTTTCATGAACTTGACATCCATATTCGCTCGTAAAATGTCTGTCACAATACTCGCATTCCCATACCTCTTCATCATCATCTTCATACCCTATTCTATTCCCACTGATATCAGTGGTAGCATAACAGTCTTTGACAAAGTGCCCCTTGCGCCCACATTGAGTACAACAATCCGTAGCACCCCAGATTTCAGTTTTAAGATTCTCAACTTGAAAGTCATCTAATTTTTCAGATACATATGATCCACCGCGAACTTTGTCGATACCATATTTTAACATGTACTCCTTTGTCACTTTATCTTCTTCAAATACACTCACTCCATCGCGCGATTCAACTATATTCATTGGCGTATGCTTTCTAGTCCAAGCAGAACCATTGCCTTTCATATGTTCTTGAAATCGACCGATTACATCATTCGATTTCCCAACATAGTAATTGCCACCTTGTAGCTTTAGAACATAGACATTTGTAGTCATTTCTTCCCTGTAGTAATTATTATACAATATATACCTTTCAATTTTTCACAGACCCTACCGCGTTCATATCCTCCAAAATCCTGAACCAAATTTTCATTTTATTCGTTGGAAAGAAACAAACTCTCATTGGTTCTTCGCCATCGTCACCATCGATCTCGCTGATTTCATTGGTTGATTCATATAATTCCATCTTATAAATTTCAATCTTATACTGCGCATATGTATGGTCACGAGTCAACGACATGAATACCTTTTTTGGCAAGCACTCTGGATATCGTCGTGGCTTGTTAGAATCCCCTGGACCAGCTTCAACGTAAAAATATCCATTGAATGCAAGCGTCCCTTGCTTTCCATCACACTCATATACAATAGAATCACGGTCGCGGACATATGGAACATTGAAATCTTCAGGTGACACTGTGTGGAACTGGATATGGTATATATTCATACCATTAACCATAAAATCCAATTTAGACCACTTACTTAATCAATCTCGTTATCTTTATCATGAGGGGTGCTCTTTTACGAGAAGCCCTTGTGTTTCATTATCATATTTTTTTATGATCGCATTTGTATAATTATCTCTTTTTTAATTTTTTAGTCTTCGATTTTTTTAATCTTCCACCTGATATTTTAGTTTTTCTTCTTCTACAAAACCACGATAATGGATTTAAGCTACATTGTTCATATACATTCTTATTATTATTAGGAGCAACATGATCTGTTATTTGCTTCCACGCATTAACTAATTTATCAGGTCTTAGTTTGGCCTCTCCTATATTTCGAATAAATCTATCATATATAGTTGGATCTGACCACGGATAATTAATTTTATCACGTATTCTATAATGATATACCTTCCAATAAGCATTAGGTATAGCAGGGTCTGCTTTAGCCAATTCATCATATATATTTAATTCTTTATCTGACAATAAGGCGTTTATTTCGCCAGATATATTATTCATTCTACCGGTTTCTAATACAAATGTTAAAAATATAAAAATATCATATGATGAACAAACTGTATCATTGACTGAATATACAATTCCACCTTGATTTATACAAGCTTGGCCAAAATCAATTATCTTTAATGTTCCGTCTTCACCAAACATAACATTACCTCCATGTAAATCGCGATGTCTAAATCCATAAGTATGGTCAAAATACTCTAAAGCACTTGCCAAATCACTTATTAATCTTAAATTATCATCTTTAGTTCTACCAGGTCTTTGCAAATGTCTATCAAGTGTATATGGTATACTTTCCATCTTGTAATAATATGTGTAGTTAGATATAAAACGTGTTACTCCAATATCTCTATATAAATTTTCAATGTGTGCTATATTTTTTCCAAACCTCGGATCACATTGTAATACGGTTTGAATATATGCCTCTATAAATACCTCCCTGTGGTATTTTTCAATACCTTCAAGGTCAACGGTTCTTCGCGGCATAATCATGCGCTTGTAAACTGATTGTGATTTATTTCCAAGGAATATAGTTCCATATGTTCCACCACCTATTCTTACAACTGTCTCACTCATTCTTCCAATAGTAATTGTTCCGTGATTTCCACCGGGATCTAAAACACATGTTATTGGGGTTAAATTTGCAGCTCTATCCAAATATCTAGTTATAACTGTAGCCCCTCCAGTATTTGCTAGACCTCTTTGACCAGATAATCCTTTTACTATTTGTGTTAGATTAGAACGATTTGTTTCTCCTATAACTTCACCAAATTCCCTAACTGGGTCCATCTATTATATATCGACATTAAATCTATATTATCGCAGTCATTGTCTCAATACAATGTCTTCAGGCATATTACCTGTCGGTTTCAGTTGAAAAATTGACACTTATTTTTTATTAGATACACTATACAATGGATTCAATGACGAAAGTGGAACTCCGTGCTCTGTGTAAGGAGCGCGCAATAAAATATAAGCTGGCAGACACTAAGGATCAACTAATCCAGTTACTTGGTGAACAGCCTAAGCAACAGGTACATCCTGTTACAAAACTCCGCATGGTTGATCTATTTGCTGGAACCGGTGCGTTCACTCACGCCTTCCAAGCCACAGGCAAGGTAGAATGTGTATTCGCAAACGACATGGTGGAGGCTTCCAAGAAAATGTATGACGAGAATTTCAGCCACAAACTGACTCTCAAAGATCTGAATGAAGTAAAGGTCGAAGATATTCCCCCACATGATATCTTGACTGGTGGTTTTCCGTGCCAGCCATTTTCACTCGCAGGAAGACAAGAGGGATTCCAGGATCCTCGGTCCAATGTTTTCTGGAAAATTCTTCAAATCATTGATCACCATGGACCAAAGTGTGTAGTTCTAGAAAATGTAAAGAATCTAGTATCACATGATGATGGCAACACGTTTAAGACAATTAAGGATAATTTGGAAACCAGGGGTTATCATATTCGTTTTAATGTATTGAATACTGCGAAAATCACGGGTATCCCCCAACACAGAGAAAGGATTTATCTGGTTTGTCTAAAATCGCCAGAGATATTCGAAAAGTTTAATCTGGATTTCCCTAATGTAACTAAAGCCCCGGTTCAGTCGTGTTTTGTAGAGTCCATCCCCAGTAAATACTATTACACAGAGGCCTCTTCCACGTGGGATCTAGTAAGCCAGCATGTTACCAAAGAAAACACGATATATCAATATCGTCGTGTCTATGTAAGAGAAAATAAGAGTAATGAGTGTCCTACACTTACGGCAAATATGGGTGGTGGTGGTCACAATGTTCCTATTATAAAGGATTCCAAGGGCATTCGCAAACTTACACCTCGCGAATGCTTTAATTTCCAGGGATTCCCTGCTGACTACAAGTTGCCGGCCATGGCTGATTCGGGCTTGTATAAGCTGGCTGGAAACGCGGTATCTGTTCCCGTAATTCGTCTGATAGCCGATCGCCTCGTGCCCCTCCTTGTATAATGTTTCAGCGCTATTCTTTGATTTTTTAATTAGTCGTATAAAACAGATGAACCGCGCCGAAACTCTCGCCACAATTCAGGGATTATTATCATCAATCCCTGAAAAAATGCACCGTGGGAAATTCACTGGCGACACCCTAAAGATTAAAGGAGTAACCAATAGAATTCGTGGTAATTATAATGGAAATACAACTCCCAAGAGAATACCAAGAGTTCGGGCTAATATAAAAACTCTAGAGGGTGTAATAAAGACACTGACTAAACAAAAGGCTAATTTGAGTAAGCAAAGCAAGGAGAGACTTGAAGAAGCAGTTAAATTGATGAAACAGCTCTATGATATACCGCCACCTCACTGGGAATCCGTATTTCCAGATATGGTTATAGAGGGTGGTGGAGGTGGTGGCATTACACCATACGTTCTTGAGATAGCACCTATGCCAACGGGCTTGGACATAAATATGGTGCGTCATTTATTGGCAGTATATCTGACTCCTCGTTTACCCTTTTACCGTGCTTCCAAGCGGAGTTTATATGTAGAGGATGAGTTTTCTGAGTGGTTTATAGAACAGGCTTCTGGTGGTAAACAGGTTGGAAAGGGGCATTTCGCAATGGATGTTAGAACCGCAAACAATGACGGCGTTGACGTATTTTGCGTTATTATGGCTAAAACCGAATCTTATGAAAAGAGCCTTGCCCAAAAGTTCGTAGAAGGTGGGGCTGGTTTAGATATGTTATTTAAAGAGGAACGCTTTGATGAAGCGGTTGCTGGATATAGGGATTCATATTCTAAGAAATTAGAAAAGGTGAAGACAGGAACTGGTTTAAGCGAATTATATTATTTGGGCTTTGTTTCAAAGACCGATAAGGTTTATCTAGTAAATTTTAAAATAAATATGGAAAATATTCAATATATTGGTAGAAAATATACAACTAGCACTGGAAAGAGTATATATTTGAGGAATTTTATAATGGAAAAGCATGGTAATGTGAAATTATATATGTCTAAAAAACGTTTAGAATTTCGACTCGGCCTTGATGCATTAGTAGATGCAGTTGAATTTGACAAGAACTATGAAGGGCAAGCTTCAGCCGTATGTGTATATACAATACCACCAGATCAAGCGGCTCCATCGGGTGAGGGTGATCTAGAAGCCGTTGTAAAAGAGACAGACGAAGGAACCTTACAAGAAATTATAGCTGAGGCAAAGGGTCCAATCAAAAAATCTCAATCTGCATTATCTGTTGCTCGTCTAGCCCTAGGTGTAGGGATTAAGGAGGCAAATCATGAAGATAATGAAAATGCTGAGGAGAATAATTCAGGTGGTGCCCCTTAAATCCTAAGGATCCCACAGAGGCAGGTTAGAAATGAACAATCTGAAGGCTTATTTAAATATGCCTGACGCCTTTGAAGTCTTCTTAAACGTCTACGTTCCTTTGATGTCATATGCTAGTAGCCTATAAAATTGTTTGATTTCTATTAAACCTGCTATATCATATGGCAGGCTTAGTAGATCGTTATACAGACTCGGTTCTACGCACAACATATAACTCACACAAAGCCTATGTGGAGACATTAAATGGAATTCGACGCGATACCGGTCTACCTATTCGTGGTCCGAATCCCCCCGAAGATATAACGGAAAATATCACCAAATTTATATTGCGTAATAAATATGGTGATATGACATGTGTCTGGGCAAAATCCGTTGGCAGATCGGGAGATCTATATTCTGATAGAGAGGGTATTCAGGAAGTAAAGGCCTTTTCATCCGAGGGCCCCTCGTCATTCGGACCTGATAAGATATTTAAGGCAATCTACTTTCTCGACATGCGTGGCTGGCTTCAGGACAAAATTATTCTGTGGCGCATTTCGGTAACGAATGAGTCAAGAGAATGGAAGGGACTTAGAATGAATAACAGAGAGACATATGAGGATCAGTGTATTAGGGGGGTAAGACCACACATTTCCTTTGAAAAAATCATAGAACAACTTGGTAATGCCCAGGACAGCAGTGGCAATCCAATTTGTTCCAAAATTTACGATGGGACTTTCGAGGGGATTTTCTAAGGGTGAATGAGGGTAACAAAGAGCACGAGACCCAGTATCTGTAGAACAGACTTTGCCGGGCGGGCAAATTCGAAGAGGGGAACCACACTGTAGTTCCAGAGCCAGAGGCCAATTAGGGAAACAAGCAAGACCGCCAGGACAAACGCGATAAGCGCGGCAACCGCGTCCGTGTAGGGGTGAGGCGCCCTATAGGCCTCCGTGCTACCAGGATTCATATAGCCTTCGCTTAGAGCTCCACTCAACTGATGTAACAATCCCATTCTCTACTCTGCGTCGGGATTTTTTTCGTAGACGAGCGACTCGCGAATAATGGTGTCACGCTTGGTGTCAAGGAAGGCCAGGAGTTTCTTGGCTTCCTCATCAGATTTCAGATGTTCCACCAAGTATTTCTTCAGATCCTTTTGGCCAATGGGGGTCTTTATTACACGACGCTTGAAAAGGGCTCTGGCCTGCGATGATTTCAAGTCGACTGCCCCAATACAGTTGTGCTTCATGATTTTCATAATCATTCCCTGCATTGCCTCGGCTCTCTTCTCTTGCTCACGGATTCTCTCATTTACCTTCTTCTTCTCTTCTAGCAAAGTCTGACGCTCCTCCTGGATCTTCTTCCACTCAGTCAGCAAAACGGGCAGATTGCGAAACTCAAGTTGCTCATCGGTATTGTCGGACATATCTATCTGTAGATGTCCCCAGGGATTTAAGCCATAAATTTGATTATTATAGGGGGCTGTATGAAAAATACGAATGCCAGAAATCCATCTGAATGCAGGCTTGCGTTTTGTTGAGACGCTGTGGTATGCCTTCGCTTGTCGAATTGTAGATCACGCTATTCGCGTATATAATGTTAATGAAGAAAGGGCCGTAGAACTCAGACAGAAATTCCTGAAGCGAGGGGATTACTCAGTTGTGTTCTAGTGACTCGGAGGGGACTTCGACCCTTAGCCCGAGCCTTATATTTTTTGTAATAGATTGTATTCAATACACAGCGCAATGAAAAGGGTATGATTACAAATAATACAAGGCTGAGACAGATACTCATGCCAATTGGTAACATTACGATAGATTCGTCATAATACTTAAAACTAAGAGCTATAAGTGTTATGCCGAGTGATACGAGGAATATAATAATCCAGAGTATAATGGGACGTTTCCTACACCGACCTGTGTAATATTCGGCTTCTTCATTTAGACAACGTTGCATGATGCTTGGCTATAAGCTAGGGTGTGGAGGTATCAATTTTATTGCTTGACTAGTTAAAATATACCCGTATACGTGAATTCACGGTCTTTCTACAAAAGTGGCATATGACGGATTTCTTGGAACAATTTACACAGAATGTATGCCCACATGGAATCATGGCCATGGATATAGGCTCGGTTACACATATACAGCAGGTGGGTTCCTCGTGTGCGATTGCCCTTTGTGGCAACAATGTATCACGTAATATGGAGTATTTCTGTAGAGTAAAAATATAATCCCAGTATAATTTGTCAATTGGGTGTAATTCGAACTGCTTTTCAATATAAAGATCCATCATTTCCTGGAACCCCTGGATATCTGGATTAGGAAGTGCCACGAGTTGTGTTACCTTTTCCACCACAGTATCTATATGTTGGCATTCGGCCTGAAGATGTTGATCTAGGCGAATAAGTTCATTGCCGGTATCGCGCATATAGTCAAACATTTGGCGAATGATTTTTGACCATTTTTGTATAGGTGTTTCTGAGACTAGTGTTGCCTCGAGCTCCGTGAGATACGTATTTATATTGAATGCCCCCTGTTGTGGGGCTTCTACAATGTAGTCCTTGAAGAACTGAGGAATGGGTTTACTAGAGTCGCTAACCGTTATCTTGCCATACTTATTTAGCAAAGTATGTGCTACGCGGATAGGGTGGTCAGCAGGTAGAGCCTTCGTAAAAAACTGTAGGATCTTTTCCTGGTGGCAGTGTAAAATATCTCGTATCCTTTTTCGGAATTGTTTAGCTTGGACCTGCTTGTCATTACCATCTGACACATGGTATAAAAGGACATTCGATACGACGGCTGAAATCGATATCTGGTTCTGTGGTTCGCCCGTAATGTCTGTCTCTAGAAAATTAGCAGATGCGTATACTGTGCCACCTTGTATGGCACCCCCAAATTCACCCTGGTCCCGAGTGTCCATGATATCTCATGGATTAAAAAATGGGTAATATGAACGTATTTTAGAGCGCATCCACATCGACTTCTTTCTCGACGACCTCCTCTGCCTGACCACTCCTGTCAAAGATATCATCATCAGCTGCATCGGCTACTTTCTGTGCCGCATCTACATCGCCGTCTGCTACCAACTTGGATATCTCGTTTACTTTATCAATATCGAGGAACATGGATGCTATAATACCATCTTGCTTCAATTGCGAATACTGCTCTGGATGATAGCGAGCCAGAATATCCCCTCGCTCACCGCGCTTTCCCTTGTCCTTTTCTGCGGTAGAGACATCGCAATCACGCGTGCTGAGCAATACTATGTCGCCCACGTCAAAGCGGATTTTCTTTTTGATACCGGTAGAAATCTTACAAATCCGTTGTTTATTGTCTTCGCAAAACACATGGGTGTTAAGATCTCCTAGCAGGCGGACAATTCTACCAACCATCTGATCAGATTGCTTGTCTATGAAAACCACGTCATCTCCAGGGACTCGCGATGACCCCTTTGTCTTCTTGTATGACTTGCCTCCTCGTAAATTCGGCATCTACACCTGGCAGTAAAAAATGTTAATTCAAATTTTACACTGGGGTCTGAGGCTTCTTCGACTTGGATCCAAGACGGCGTTTTACTGTGGCAGTAGCCTCCGTATACTCGACACTGGTTCCGACGTGTTTTGCGAAGGATTCTAGGGTCCGCTTGTTTTCCTTTACACTGGAACAAGGCAAGTTATTGCTGGAAAGGAAGGCCCTGATATTCTTTCCATCGCTGTCTGACGGAATTTCGATAACAGGGTCCCCATGAATATATTTAGGGTGCTCTTTCACTTCACTTTGGATCTTGGTCAAACTATCAATCTTATAGTGACTCAAGATACTCGGAGGAATGAGCTGTTCGATATACCTGGGTTTCCTGTAGTGCCATGCATCTTTCTCAGGGCACTTCGCAGTAGAGTGACCGTTGACCTGACAGATATTACAATACATGGCTGCTTTTACAGGGCAAACCTTAGAATCATGTGCCTTCGCACTGGAGTACAATGGCAAACAATATTCACACATTGTGCTCAACTTCAAGCCCACTACAAAATCAATTTTTTTTCGATAATTATATTAGAAGATGGATGACATTCGTAATATATTGCTTGGAAAGGCGCAGGAGTATTTAAGGGGTGAAATAGAGGAACCTGTTTTTAGAGATGAGTTTAATAAGGCACATGGAGAATATAAATCAAATATGAATGCAAATCCCGATGAAAAAAGGAGGATGGCCGATTTACTTGAAGTGCTTAGATCATATATGCCTGATCTTACAAATAATGTAAATGCGTTTTTTCCTACTGTGGGATTAAGAAACGCATCTGCTGCACGTGCACGTGCCGATGCGGATAAGGCAGAATTACTTGGATTAATTCAAGCAAACCCTCGTCGGCAAGGTGGAAGGCGCAGTTCTAGAAAGAATAGAAATCGAACAAAACGTATGCGTAGAAGGCATCGTTAAAATATATTTATCATTAAAGTATAGAAATGTCAGCTACAGCGAATGGTGTAGATTTTCCGATTGGAAATATGCTTGGTTTAACAAATACCCAGCGTTTGTATTATTCCAGCGCGGTTGCCATATTCATGCGGGTTCACGCGTTTAATCAAGTCGTAAGAAACAAGAGAGATGCGGGGGATAAAACGGCAACATACTATGTATTCGCAGATAATACTGAAAAGACAATGTATCGTGTGGGTCAAAATACGTTGATTCAAAATGACCCCATAAATTTATTGAACTACTATGATATTAATGACTATTATGAATTATAATCAAAAAATAAGTCTATACTGTAGAAATGTCTGGCTTTAATATGCAGTCATGTCCATGTGAACCCCGTAATCAGCAATTTGCCCCTATTATTTTCAATAATATTGCGTATCAAGATTCTGCGAATGTCGTATATGAATCAAAAAAGGTCCAAGTAAGTGCATCTACTGCGGGCACTTTAGGGTCTACGGCAACAGGAAATCCCACGTTTAAGACAAATTACGAGCGTATGCAATATTTACATGGACAACAAAATCGCGCTTCATGTGGTGTGCCCAAGAAGTCTTTTGGCACCATTTAGTTTTCAAAATGTTCATTTACAAACGCTTTCGGTGACGTAATATGTTTCTGCAAGCGTTCCTTTGTCTGCTTCTGCCACTGAATCCACCAGAGACCCCAGGCTTCAATCAGATGTTTTTCCATGCGTATCGTGCGATCCATACCATTAAACGGGAACCGATACAATTCATTTTTTACCCAACGATTATGCCTTGCGAGTTCGAGGAGACAAATTTGCCTGATAGGTTTTTAACCACTCGGTCAAACTTTCAGAAGTTTCCCACTTTGCCACATTGGAAGAATATGTTCCGAGACGAATCGGACTGGTTCCGGACTGAAAGGAATACATGATCCCATCCTTCAACACTACAGGAATACCGTCAACAATATCAACTCCGCGAGGTGGCATACTTATTACAGTATGAGGCAATATAGTCATTTTTTATAGTAGGTTTGTTAGATGAGCACTGTATTATATTTCATGGGAATGAAAGATACAGACCCTTCGAATTATAAGGGTGTTGGATTAGGCGTCGGGTTTATTGGTTTACTAATTGGCTTCATATATTGTTATGGCGCAGCCAAGTTATCCTATTCTTACAGTCTGTATACACAAAATACATCTTATGCCTTATTCTGGGCATTTCTATGTTTTATGTTTCCCTACATGTATTACCCATATTACGCAATTATGTTAAATCCGGTTGGCTTAATGGCAACATCTGGGCAAATGGTGGGTGGCTCAAGGCGACGATGAAATCTAATACATTACCAGAATGGAGACTTCCTCTATGATATCTTATGGTTTATTTATGGGTGGCGTATTTCTTTTTGCAATATTCGTTGGCTTTATCATTCAACTTGTCATGAATAGACTAAATACAACACCTTCCGGACCAATGTTACCAGAGGGATTTCAGGGGCCTGCTCTAGGTGTATCGACCTTGGCCTGCGGTCAGGAATCGGCAGAGGCTACGGCAATTGTGAACCTGTTTGAGATGAAAAAATCCACGACCGAAGAGGGAGATCCTGATTTGAAAGAGTTAGTGCAGATTTTGTCAAAACTCTGCTGTATGAAACACGATTTGATGAGTATTAACAAGTCTGTATCTTCGATGATACATGTTCCCTATGTAAACACACATGACCGCGAAAACCCGGCTGATACTGTGGCGCGTTGCTTTACGAAATCTGTTCCTGAACGCGATCTGAATATCACATTCGAAACATGGAATACTAGAGCACAGCACTTGATTGATCGCCTGTGCACCTCGTATAATCTCACGAGCCAGGAATCTGATCGTGTTAAAAACAGTTTTAGCGCACTCCACATGGATGTATTCAGTATAGCAAAGGGTGAATGCTTGGAGTCAAAGGAAATGATTAAGCTGGGGTCGCCAAGGGATCCCAAGCCTTTTCTCACGGCTGATGTGAAAGAACTTGGCCCCTATACTGGCTATTATTAAGAGTCTAGGCTTAAAAAATATAGAATTTGTGGTTTTAACTACAAATGCTATATGACCCATGTTGACTATTATACAGATTGCTTATTCAACGATATCATTTCCTTATACAGTTTTGTATATAACTTATTACTCATGGGTTCTGTTTTGAACCCATCAATAATAATGGGTTCTGGGCCTTCTCCATTCGGCTGATTACGAACATATAATGGGTTACATAATTCATATAACTCAAAACGCATTCCATCCACTTCCAGTATATCAGGAAAATCATAGCCAAATGGCTTTACTATAGTATATATCTTATCTATTCCTTCTATCTTATTGGGCATAGGTCCCATTAAAATAGAACCCTGTTTAACAAATATCTCAGGCCTTGGTCTACCAATGTCTTTATCGTGTCTATTAAAACATGTCTTGTTAAATATTCTGGAGTAATAGGCATGAATTTTATGGGTTTTGGGGGTTTTCTCAATTGGATCGCTTCGGTGCCATCCCCGTGGTTTAGCCTTATTTACGTTTGTCCGTAAATATTCCAGGAAAAATCTGCTATTTGGAATTTCGGCTAGGACCTTCTTGAGAGTTTCCAGATTCTTAATATATGTATGCCAATCTCCCTCATTCGATTTATTCAGAAAGTCTGATATTTTCAATACATATTTTCTATCTAACTCATATTGATTTATGATATGTGATAATTGGATGGCATTATGTTCTTTTATATCTTCCAGGGTATCCTATTTTATATAAATCTTTTCTGAAAATATACGCAAATATGCCGCAGATCAAAAGTGTAAAGAATGCTATGATAAAGTATTTATACGAATCGTATATATTTATCAAGACATACATATTATTATATATTGGTAAAAGGGTATCAGACATATCACCGGAAAAATGTAGGACAAATGTATTGGGTCCAGGTCTAAATGATTGAAATACCTGCCAGGGATATTCGCGCATTGTATTATGAAATTTGGGGATAACGTATTTAATAAGAGCTCCCTGCTCATATGTATCTCCAGCCCATTTACCCGTGGTAGTCCACTTATCTCCAGTTTTGTTCCAGTCGGAAGAATTATAAGAGCGACTCCAGGTTTCTAAGATCTGTCTTCCATTTGTATCATTTACAACTAGCCACACACCTGCATTAAATACACCGTCAGTAGAGGTAATAACGTGCCACAGTGGTATATCTGACGAGTAATAAAAGGAAATACCATCTATTAAAAAATCATCTAAGGAAATATCATGTCTGTGAATAACCGCATCCGTGTCTAACCAGAGAACCCCCTTATATTTCTTGGTTTCAATTATTTGTTTTACAAGGAATACTTTAATCCACCAAGGCGGTAGATCATAATGTTTTGTTTCGAATATGTGAGTGTATCCGTGCTTTTTACAATATAGTTTATTTTTTTCGAGTATTATTTTTGAGTGTTCATCTAATTCGCGATTATCATATTGAACAATTGCCCATGACATACTTAATTGAGCTGTGTAAAAAATACGTATATCTTAGGTATTTGCTGGTATTTTTTAGTATGTTTTACAGACTAAAAAATGCCTCCTAAGAGCTATGCCTCCGCTGGGTATCGAACCCAGTACCTTCAGCTTACAAAGCAGATGCTCTACCATTTGAGCTACAGAGGCAAATAAATTCTGGCCCTGCGGAGATTCGAACTCCGGTTACGGGATTCAAAGTCCCGGGTCCTGACCACTGGACTACAGGGCCATTTGGCTGGGTCTGTTTGAAAGAGTGACTCCGAACTCTGATTTTCCGATGCCGGGAATCGAACCCGGATCTCGGGGGTGAAAACCCCATATCCTAAACCGTTAGACTACATCGGAGAAATATTGGTTTTTAAGAGTGCCAACAACTCTGATGCGCCAAGCGGGAATCGAACCCACGTTTCAACCTTGGAAGAGTTGAATTCTACCACTGAACTATTGGCGCTGATGCGGGGAGTGGGGATCGAACCCACGCGGATTGCTCCAGCAGATCTTAAGCCTGACTCCTTAACCACTCGGACATCCCCGCTGTAATTTGGGGATTTTACTTCCCCAGTTTATAGTTGTTCAATACGCTTTATATAGCCCTCAGCAAGGCGTTCAGTGGGACCCAGCAACCACCTTCTTCTTCATGACAACCTTCTTCGGCACCGCAGCCGGTTGCTCAACTACAGGAGCGGGCGGGGACAGAGCCTGCTCCTCATCCAGCTCATCCTCCTCGTCCTCATCGAACGCCGCCGCGAAAGAGGACTTGGCGGGGGCCGACGACTGCTGGCGTGCCTGGGGAGCAGACTCGCCATCCTCATCCTGGAAGGCGTAGCCCAGAAGGCGGTCAGGGCGAGACACCACCTTCATCTGGGACAGCTTCCAGGTCAGACCGCAACCAACACTGCTCACCCAGACACCCGTGCACTCAACCAGCGCAGACACAGTCATGCGCTTCACAATCAGATCCTCGATGGGCACATCGCGGATCTCCTTCTTGTCGGCACCATAGAACTGCGCCTCGAACTTGCCATTGCGCTGACGCAGGGCTACCTTCACCGTGGGAGGATACGGCTTGCGTGCACCAGTGTTGGGGTCCTCACTGAACTTCACGGTGGGCTTGTAAAGCTTCATCTGGTTGAGGATATCCTGGGTCATGCCAGGCTTGCGCAACCAGTTCTTGTCCACGCACTCCTTGGTCACGCGGTTGTCGACGGCCTGCAGCACGTCAAAGATCTCCTTGGTCTTGGGCTTGGAATCATAGCCATTCAGGGACAGGTTCACGCTATACTTCACAGGGCCGAACTTGTCGTCGGCATTCAGGCCATAGGGCAAGTCCATGTTACTAAGCTGTAGGATCAGCGGGGCGCCATCGTAGGTCATGTTGACCGCCTTGGCACCGCTCTGAAGACTCTTGATCTCACCAAAGGCAAGCTTGGATGCGTCAAACTGGGAAGGTAGAACACTCATTTCCGGGTATGCTAACTATTCGTGGCGCGTCGCATTCAATTTTTGAGCTTGGATTTTTTGCTAGCGGTAATTAGATATGGATTATTCTCAGTATATAAGGTTGAAGCAAGAAGCAACCAATTCCTATGTGGCTAGAAATAAGACAGTGGATTCTTCGCTGCTAACAATGGTCAATATGCAACGCGCAACATACGCAGGAGATGCCGGATTAAATACACCGCCATATTACAAGGGGGCTCCTATTGTAAATCCAATTTATCCAGATATTAGTGCAAATCCCTTGACACGCTCCTATACACAGGGTCATGGTTCTCTGCGTCTATCTCAGCAGGAGGGTATTGCTAATAAAATGGCGGGGGCAGCAGTCACTGGAGATTCTATTTATGGAGATCCGAAATATGGTTCTGTATCTCCAGGTATTCAGATAAA
>Ga0209770_10000976_pt1 | contig 15080 bp, 15 predicted proteins | sample LauGreSu1BDMLBDD_2_FD_187572 | JGI IMG/M metagenome (GOLD analysis project Ga0209770, IMG submission 187572) | Freshwater lake microbial communities from Lake Michigan, USA - Su13.BD.MLB.DD (SPAdes) (version 2) | ecosystem: Environmental > Aquatic > Freshwater > Lake | place: Lake Michigan, USA...
ATTCACATCAATTCAGTTCATGATCATTTTCCTAAGTTTGAGAAATTCTTGGGTTTCAGCATGAATTCACTTCAAACATCCATTCGATTTCCCGATCTCTTCATGCAATTTTTGCAATTCATGTCTTTGCGTGGGATTGAACTATCAGTGCATATCCTGAAATTCGCCGGACTTCCCGCCCTATTTGCCTCTTATTTACTGACAATTCCGGCAAAGCCACTGAATGAATCCACGATATTTGTTGAAGCAGGTTTTTCCCTCGATGGACATATATTCCTATTTGCCGGAATACTCATATTCAGTCTTTTAAGTTTGATTCTAACCATTCAGACTGCCACTGTTTATACACAACATAGCATTGAGAACTTGGAAACTCCATCCCAAGAGAGTATATCACAAGCCATGTTGGAGACAATACCAAAGACCATTGGAGCATTCTTCCTATTGTGTTTTGCCATTGTGCTTGGACTCCTATTTTGCATTTTCCCGGGAGTCTATATCATGTCCGCAGGCATTCTCTTATTTCCTCTCATTCAAGATCCCGGAATTTCAGTCTTTTCCGGTTTGCAATTATCAGTAAAGCTCATAAGAAATCATGTACTTACACCCATAGCATTCATCTTGCTGATTTCGATCACAACATCGATACCATCCACCGCTCTAGGATTTCTATCCGAGCTACCAATTCCATTTCTTGATGCATTCATGCCGAGAATCATTCTAATGCTAAACTCACTCATAAGTATCTTAACATTGGGCATGATTTCGGTATTTGGTGTCATTTTACACAAAGAACTCCTGAAAGGCACAGACTTCGCCTCACCTATTGCCCCGATTAAGTGAGTATTTCGTATTTTTGACCACAATAATCGACCATTACATCGGATTTCCTCAATGAAGCATTTCAAGGCAATGATCACTGTAACATTGCGCAAGAGCATTTTGGATGTGCAAGGCAAGACAGTGGAGCATGCATTGCATTCCACGAATTTCACATCCATAGAGCATGTTCGCATCGGAAAATATGTAGAATTGTTTGTTCATGCGGATTCTTCAGAGCAAGCCATGAGCATTGTGGATGATGCATGTAAAAGCATCATCGCAAATCCCATCATGGAAGATCATCATATTGAATTGCAGGAAGTTTCAGTTGGAGAAGCAGCATGAAATTCGGCATAGTCGTATTTCCGGGTTCCAATTGCGATCATGATGCATGGTATGCCACTTCACACAATGCGGGTGCAGAAGCACAAATGCTTTGGCATAAGGATACGAGCATTCCTGCTGATATTGATTGCGTGATTCTTCCCGGCGGATTTTCTTATGGCGATTATCTTCGTTGTGGAGCGATTGCGCGGGTTTCGCCGATCATGTCGGCCGTTCGCGATCATGCACAAAAGGGCAAATTCGTACTTGGTATTTGCAATGGATTTCAGATTCTCACTGAATCTGGTTTATTGCCCGGTGTTTTGCTAAGAAATACATCTTTGTCTTTTATTTGTAAAGACATTTATCTTCGTACAGAGCAGATTCTTTCACCGTTCACCAATGCATTGGAGCAAGGCCAGATTTTGCGTGTTCCGATTGCTCATGGTGAAGGCAATTACTTTGCTGATGAAGAGACGATTCACATTCTTGAACAGGAGCAGAGAATTGCATTCCGTTATTGTGATGCAAATGGCATTGCGAGTGCGGAATCCAATCCGAATGGCTCAATCAATAATATTGCCGGCATCTTGAATGATAAAGGCAATGTTCTTGGGATGATGCCTCATCCCGAACGCTGTTGTGATCCATTGTTAGGTAATAGCGATGGTCTCGGCGTGTTTACTTCACTCATGCAGACGGTCGGAATTGTCTGATCCAAGCATATTTTCAAGAGGTTATTATGGGTTTTCTTCCCGGCGGCTCCGAATGGCTCATCATTCTGCTTTTCATCATCATATTTTTTGGTGCAAAGAAGATTCCTGAATTGATGCGTGGTCTTGGTAGCGGAATTCGTGAATTCAAGAATGCGGCTAATCCGAATGAAGACAAAGAGTCAAAGAATGATGCCCCAAAAGGCGAATGATTCTTGGATGTTCCTATTATCATGAAGTTCTATGTTTGATATCGGTGGTGCTGAATTCCTGCTCATCGGCCTTGCAATATTGATGTTGTTTGGTCCAAAAAAGATTCCCGAAATCATGCAAGCGATCGGGAAAGGGATACGGTATTTTCGACAGGCGCAGGAAGACATCAAAACTCAAATCCGTGATATCTCCACTGAGGTGGAGAAACAGACTAACTTAAGTGCCACAATCACACAAACCACTGATCAGGGTACTGAAAGCAGGGTGGAAGTAACTGCAGACATGACTGAGACTATCACCATCAAGCCTGCTGAGGGTTCTGTGGCGGTACATCAGAAGAGTGAATCCGATCAACAATGGAATGATACCGAAGAACGATCATGAGAACTCTGATCATTCATATAATCTTCTTGGCATTTTGCTTCGGCATCGGTAATGCACAAGATTCCCTGCAAAAGAATCAACCCATCATCCCTCAAAAATCCCCGGCCATGGCCATTGCTTATACTGCTCTCTTCCCCGGACTTGGACAAATATACGTTGAGTCTTATTGGAAAGCACCCATAGCAGCCGGCGCCGCTCTCTTTTTTGCATATCAGATTTCATCATATCATAGCACATTTACCGAGAAATCGAATCTATATGATGATTTGATTTCACAGGGTTTCACGCGTACTGACCCAAGAGTTCAACTTGCGATACGCGAAAAGGAATTCTACAATAATGCTCGTGACATCAATGGTCTTTGGCTATTGGGTATATATGGAATTGCCGCGGTAGATGCATATGTGGGAGCGCATATGTTGGAGTTTGATGTTAGCGACAATCTCAGCTTCAATATTCTTCCCGATCCGATCAATCAATCAGGAAGAATTCATGTTTCATATTCATTTTAGTCAATGTTGATTGACGACAAAACCAAGAATCAGGACTATTTACACATTCTCATACTTGGTATATTTGCATGACTTTATACAGCATACAGAATACACACATATCCTTGTCTTTTCATGGAAACTAAAAGTACTCTCTTTCTCTTCGTATTGGCTATTGCCGTTGGCGTTTTCATAAAAAATGCCGGTCGATTGGTACGCTATTTGTCTTTTGGAAAGTCCGAAAACAGAGTTGATTCCCTCTTTGCAAGAATACATCAGACATTGCTTGTGGGTTTTGCTCAAACGAAGATTCTTCGTGACAAAGTGGCCGGTCCGATACATGCCGGGATTTTTTGGGGATTTTTGATACTTCTCTTTTCGGCCGCTGAAGGCGTTATTGAAGGACTCAATCCTGCATGGTCATTCAACTTTTTGGGTCCAATCTATTCAGGAATCACAATCCTCACGGATATTTTCTGTTTGATGATCATTCTTGGAACAGCACTTTCGCTTTGGAGACGCTATGTGACCAAAGTGAAGCGATTGCAAGTTGAGCATGAAAAAGTTGAAGCGGGCATGATTCTACTTACGATATTCTCAATTGTCACTTCCCTTCTTTTGCAAAATACAGCTCGAGTTGGAATGGGTGAAGACTTTTCCTGGGCAGTGCGTCCAGTGGCAAGTTCACTCGCAACAATCTTGCCGCTTGGTCATGTGAGTTTTGAGATTTTTTGGTGGCTTCATATGCTACTCATTTTCTCATTCACGAATTATCTTCCATTCAGCAAGCATTTGCATGTACTCACATCAATTCCAAATGTGTTTTTCAGCAATCTCGGACCTGTGAATCAATTGGAAAAAATTGATTTTGAGAATGAATCACTCGTCAGATATGGCGTGAATGATATCGAAGATTTTACATGGAAAACATTTCTTGACAGTTATACATGTACGCATTGTGGTCGTTGCACAAGCGTTTGTCCGGCCAATCAAACAGGTAAGGTATTGGATCCACGAATGGTGATCATCGGCATACATGATCGCGTGATCGACAAGGCGCCATTGATTGACAAAATCACGGATTATCGCAAGAATGCATCTCGAGAAGAAATTAGAAATGCGGCGGACGGAATTCTCTCCGGTAAAAATTCCGGTGAATTCGATACAAAAGAAAGTGAACTTTTCACTATTCTGCTCAATGAAGAAGAACAAACTACATGGAATAAAAAACTCATCGGAGATTATGTCAGTCCCGATGCACTTTGGGCTTGCACGACATGCGGTGCATGTATGGAAGAATGTCCGGTCAATATCGAACATGTTCCTGCAATCGTCGGCATGCGTCGCTCAATGGTGATGATGGAATCTTCCTTCAATGAAGAAAGCGCATTGCTTCCGGACATCTATGGAAACATGGAAACCAACTCCGTTCCTTGGGGTGGATTTAGCGAGCAAGACAGAGCATTATGGGCAGAAGGAATGGATATCAAAACCGTTGCCGAAGATCCTGATATGGATGTATTGTTCTGGGTTGGTTGCGCAGGAAGTTTTGATGATCGCGCAAAGAAAACAACCAAGGCATTTGCCGAACTCATGCAATTGTCACATATCAATTTCCGCATATTGGGAACAGAAGAGCGATGCACAGGAGATCCGGCGCGTAGATCAGGAAATGAGTATTTGGCGACGATGCTCACGACGATGAATGTTGAAACGATGAATGCTTATAATGTAAAGACAATTGTCACAACATGTCCTCATTGTTTCAATACACTCAAAAATGATTATCCTCAATTTGGAGGTCATTATGAAGTGATGCACCATACGCAGTATATCAAGGATTTGATTGAATCCGGCAGACTTTCGATTGATGCAGACAAAGCTTCACTCAGCAAGAATGCAATTGCTTATCATGATTCTTGTTATCTCGGTAGATATAATGAAGAATATGAAGCACCTCGCTCACTCTTGGAAAATGTACCCGGACTTTCCATTCTCGAACCTGCCAGATCAAAAGATCGTGGTTTATGCTGTGGAGCCGGTGGTGGTAGGATGTTCATGGAAGAAATGGTTGGCGATCGCGTGAATATCACACGCACGAATGAATTGCTTGAAACAGGTGCTTCGACCATCGCAGTGAATTGTCCATTCTGTTCCACAATGATCACAGATGGCGTAAAAGCGGCAGATCGTGTGGACCAAGTACAAGTGAAGGATATTTCGGAGATTCTACTTGAATCAGTCAAAAGACATTGATGAATCATATCGGCAGAGAGAAGTCTTTGCCGATATCATACAATTTCGTCGTTCGAATAGAGCATTCGATCACAATAGTGAAGTGCCAGATGATGTAATTCATCAAGCACTCGAACATGCAATGCTATCGCCGAATAGTAGCAATATGCAATTATGGGAATTTCAGTGGATTGCTTCAAAGGATATGCTGGATGCATTCATTCCATTATGTCTTGATCAGCAAGCAGCGAAGACTGCAAAGCATTTGGTGGTCTTTGTAACAAGACAAGATCTTTGGAAGCAAAGATCTGAATGGAATATCGAAAAGATTGAGTCAGCCATTCAAGGTGAAGCAAATACATTCCAAAAAGCAGGATTGAATTATTATCGCAAGCTCATGCCCATTATGTATATGCGTGATCCATTCGGACTCATGGGAATATTCAGAAAAGCATTGAGTTTTTTCATGGGTCTGAAAGGTCCATTCTTCAGAGCGGGTGGCGCTGCACAACAACGCATAACAGTGCATAAATCATGTGCGCTAGCCGCTCAAACATTCATGCTTTCGATTGCATCTGCAGGTTTTCATACTTGTCCAATGGAAGGCTTCGATGAAAAGCGTGTCAAGAAGATTCTCGGATTGCCGCGAAGAGCTGAAATCAATATGATTATCGCTGTGGGGAAAGGCACCGAAAAAGGCATTTGGGGACCACGCTTCAGAGTTCCGTATGATGAAGTGGTGAGAAAGCGGTGAATAAAAAAGGTCCATATTCCGTACAACATGGACCTTTCCTACACATCTCCCCTGATATTTAATGTACCTTCCCTGTACATCCCCCTGATATTTAATGGTGATTATTAAAATCCTACAACTGCTTGAACTACAACACCATTGAATGATCCGCCATTGAAGATATTGTTTGTAGGGAAATCTTTGTAATTCTGCATCACATATTCGCCTTTGAGTAGGACACTTGGAGTGATGAACCAACCGGCGGCAATTGCTGTGCGATCAATACCGATTTCATCAACTTTATCAGCGGACAAAGTACCGGCGAGATTGAATGCCTCTGCAGTGACCGTATTATAGCGCACACCGGCGAACAAATTATTTTTCCCACCCCAACTGAATCGATAGATACCATCAATCGCCAATTGAGAGAATGCACGCTCTCTGTCTGTTGAACTTGCAGAGCGACCCGTATTTATGTCATAATTAAAGAATATTTCAAGACCATATCCTTCAAGCAATGCATTGAACATCATTGCATTTACTTCATCATTCATTCCGGGGTTGAAACGACCTGATGTGAATTGAGTGGTTGCTACCGGCTTTGGTGAAGCAGGATTTGTTGCAAAGTTTGCTGCAGCACTTTCCATCACGAGATAATAATTTGAACCTGTTCTATCACCTGAGTACAGTGTATTTGAACCATTCTTGCCTTTCATATATCCAGATGCAGTTGCACGAAAACGAATATCTTCCGTTACTTTGTCATCATAGCCTATTTTCCATAAGAAGGACATCGATCGTACATCATCGCTATATGTGAGTGTTGAGTCCGCATTTCGCAATGTTCCGATTGGATCAACATTCCCTTTTATTTCACCATTGGTAACACCAACCATTGCGAGGAAACCATTACTTTGGAAATACACTTCACCACCGATCTCAGTGGCAAAAGCATCAATGATATAATTTTCAATGAATGGATTATACAATGTACTACCACCATCCGAACGACGGAAATGCGCATCACCATAATTAATTTCTTGATGTCCTACTTTCAATGTTACATATTTGAAAATGTCATCAATCAATTCTGATTTCATGAATTTCATTTTGTCAATTTGTATAAATCCGCCTTTTACCCAAGTTTCATTATGATGTCTTGAAGCCAAATAGGAAGTAAGATTCAATCTAATGCCATCTTCCAATTGAACATCAAACATCAGATTTGCAGAAGCAGTGTTGAATCCCGAAGTTATGGGATACGGCATATTTCTGTCATGCTTCACATTGCCACTTAATACATAACTTGTAGGTGCAGTATTTTCATGACTCAATGACTGAAACTGTTGAGTGAATCCACCACCAATTCGAACCTTCATGCCATCATATTTGGCCCCCTCATTTTTTGATGTCTCGAATACATTGATTCCCGCTTGATCATAATTTCGGAAATACTGGATGGCTGGTTGTTGTGCACTTATGTGTGCACCACCAATAATTGTCAAAGCCAACAGAGCAGAGTTAAGCATCTTTTTCATATTGCTTCTCAACCTCATTATAGTGAATAATATATGCCACATGTGAAGTGTTTGCTTCTGTTCACATGATGTTTATCATGAGTGAGAGTTGAAGCAGAGCATCAAGTAAATCATCTTCACTTCAGTTCGGCAATAACAATAATTACTTCAACTCCTAACTGTGACAATGTCTTCTGATACTCGGTTTTATGAGCATTACGAGTCATTTACAACATATCTTTTTCGCAACTCACATTGACTCTTTCTTCATCATCACATACGAAACTTCACACTTTCGAAGTACTGAAACAATGACATTTATCATTGTGGTGATTTATTCAATTCACGAATATTGAATGAAGAGAGAAAATCAGTTGTTTTATCATACAGGTTACAGACATGCGTTATCTCATTGCATTCGTGATGACATTCACTGCATTATTCACTAGTGTTCAACATTCAATTGCTCAGACACTCAGAATTGCGGGATCAAGCAAAGTATGGATTGATGGAACTTCAACTTTGCATGATTGGAAAACATCATGTAAGGGAACAACGGGAACATTCACCATTCCAGAAACTGTGTTTGGCGCAAAAACGGGTGATAATGTGGACTTAAAAACAGCAATTATTGTTCCCGTAAAAATGATCTCACATGAAAAGGAGGATCTTGTTGATAATTTGCAAGAGGCAATGGAAGCAGATAAATTTCCAATCGTGAAATATACTGTCACACAAGCTTCAATCATTTCGAGTGATGCCACAAAAGCAGTACTAAAAACTACAGGCAAGTTGAACATTCATGGTGTTGAGAAAGTCGTATCATTCAATGTGAATCTTGTTAAGACAGCAACTGGAATGGAAGTCAAAGGCGTAGCAAATGTCAATATGAAAGATCATGGAATTGATCCCCCAACCATGATGCTTGGAACAATCAAGACAGGAAAAGATGTGAGAATTGGATTCGATATGGACTTGACAAAATGAAAAAGTGTTTCAGATATATCATCGCCTTTATTGCATTCATGCAACCCATCCTTGGATTTTCAGGAACTTTCGGCAAGTATTCCATTTCCAAGCAAAGCAAAGTATGGATAGAAGGTTCTTCTACAGTAAATGAATTCACATGTCTTACTTATAATGTTCAGGGTGTGGGAATTTTGGACAGTGTTAACTCAATAATTCCTGTCATTGGAGCACCCGCTCAGGTTTCATGTAAAGCTGAATTCCAAGTAACAGTAAAAAGCATGGATTGCGGAAATCGTACAATGAACAATGACATGTATGATGCATTGAAATCTGAAGAACACAGATTCATATCATATGAATTAAAGCAGGTACGAATGTTGAATACTCTTCCGGGAAATACACTTGAAGCCATGACACAAGGTATATTGACAGTGGCTGGAAGACAACAGTCTATACAAATGAGAGTAAAGTTGAAGCCGATAGGCGGAGGGAAATATAATATTGAGGGTAAAAAAGAAGTGACGATGACTTCTTTCGGAGTTAAACCACCTACGGCGATGATGGGTCTCATCAAGGCTCATGACAAATTAACATTCCATTTCGACATTGTGGTTGAATAGGAGTTCGAATGCAGGCATCCATTGGGTGCCTGTATTTTTACAAGGGCATGGTAATCATCTCATATTCTGTGTTTATCGGTAATGAAGCTATCAATTTCTCCCCTTCTGTTGTCGTGATGAATGTTTGAGCTCCTGAATCCAAAACCTGTTGCAATACTCTTGCCGTTCTATTCCCATCGAGTTCACTGAAAATATCATCAAAAAGCAATACAGGTGTTTCATCTCTCACATCTCTCAGATAGGTAAACTCTGCCCATTTAATACTGATCAGCAATGATTTATGCTGTCCTTGTGAAGCAGTCTCACGAGCTCTTCCACCATTGATTGATATCTCGAGATCATCCTTCTGCGGTCCGAATAATGTAGTTCCTCTTCTCACTTCTTCTTCTTTCAATGATCGATATGCGAGCATATATGATTCACTGAAATCTTCTTTGGTGATTAATGTTCTACTATTTGCTGTATCAGGTAAATAGACAATTCCAACTTGTTCATCTGTATCAGTGATCTTTTTATATGCTTCAAGAAAATGCGGGGTGAATTCATTGATGAATTGAGCTCTAAGTGAAGCAAGCGTGGATCCCGCATCCATCATTTGATCGGTCATGATATCAAGCAAAGCTTCATCCGGCTTTTGACCATACATTTTCGCTTTTTGCAATAGTGCATTTCTCTGTTTGATGATTTTCTTGAGATTGATTGCTGATTCCACATATACATACTTCGCCTGGGAGAGCAGTGCATCCATGAATCTTCTACGATCATCCGGCGAACCAAATGTAATTTCTTTGAAATCCGGAGAAAGAATAATCAGTGGCAGTTCGCCAAGAATGTCTTTCGGATTCATCCTGTCCCCGATGCTTGAATTAATGAGTTTTCTTTGACCATCAACATAGCGTACGCCCACTTTATACGGAATCCCAAGATCTGATACTGCCTGTAAAGAGACTGTATACGATTCTTCGCCATGCTTGATCAAATCACTATCCGTACCGGGCAAGAATGTCTTCGACAATCCACATATCGAAATTGCCTCGAGAATCGTGGTTTTGCCCGCTCCATTCAATCCGCTTATGATATTCAAAGAAGGCGAGCATATAAGCTCGCTATGCTCATGATTACGGAGATGTTCGACGATGATGGATTTTACATACATGGTAGATTCGCTATTGATGTGTGCAAAATACGGACTTCAACAAGCCAAAGGAAATTTCTTTGTTCATGCTTCGTCAATTAGCCGGTTTCAATAAATACAGGTAAGAATATGAACAGGAATTGCGAGGTGCAATCATGAATCTTCAAAAGTTCACATTGAAGTCTCAAGAAGCATTGCAAACAGCACAAGAAATTGCACATGGTTATGGCAATCAGTCCATAGAGCCAATCCATTTGCTTGCGGCATTGATTCAGGATTCAGCAGGGATTGTCCCACCTATGCTCATGAAAATCGGGGCGAATGTCAATCATCTCAAGATCAAGCTGAATGAGCAAATGACTGCATTACCCAAAGTGTCGGGCTCCACTGGCAATTATGTTTCTCAGGATTTGAATGCAATTCTTGAAAAAGCGTTGCAAGAAGCCAAATCCATGAATGATGAATATGCAAGCGTTGAGCATCTACTCATTTCCTGTACGGAAGTGAAATCTTCAGCATCGCAATTACTCAATGATCAAGGAATCAATCGTGACACGATCAAGAAGATTCTTTCTGAAACTCGTGGTAATCAAAGAGTGACAGATCAGAATCCCGAAGACAAGTATCAAGCTCTTCAGAAATATGGTCGCATTCTAAATGATGAAGCGCGAAAAGGCAAGATAGATCCCGTCATTGGCCGAGAAGATGAAATTCGTAGAATTCTTCAGGTGCTTTCACGCAGAACAAAAAACAATCCGGTGATCATAGGTGAACCGGGTGTTGGGAAGACGGCAATCGTTGAAGGAATCGCGCAAAGAATCGTCAGTGGTGATGTACCGGAAACATTACGCTCAAAAACAATTGTCTCACTTGATCTCGGCGCTCTTGTTGCAGGAACGAGTTTTCGGGGTCAATTCGAGGAAAGACTCAAAGCAATCGTTCAGCAAGTGACAGATTCCGATGGTGAAATCATTCTCTTCATAGATGAATTGCATACTTTGATCGGAGCAGGAGCAACGGGTGGTTCGATGGATGCGGCGAATATCCTCAAACCCGCACTTGCGCGTGGTGATTTGAGATGCATTGGTGCCACCACATTGGATGAATATCAAAAATACATTGAGAAAGATCCCGCGCTAGAGCGTCGTTTCCAAAAAGTATTGGTGGATGAACCCACGGTCGATGACACGATTTCTATTTTGCGTGGTTTGAAAGAACGCTATGAAGTGCATCATGGCGTGCGAATCAAAGATTCTGCAATCGTGGCCGCTGCCCAATTGTCTTCACGATATATCACGGATCGTTTTCTACCCGACAAAGCAATTGATTTGGTGGATGAAGCCGCCAGCAAATTGCGCATTGAAATAGATTCAATGCCGGAAGAACTCGACAATCTCGATAGAAAAATCAGACAACTTGAAATTGAAAAACAAGCTCTGCTTCGAGAAATTGAATCACAGGAATAAATCGAAATTTGGCGATATCATGGATTCAATCGGCATTGGGTCCAAGTATCGCCATTCTTTTCATAGACGATGCGATCATGCAGGCGACCGATTCTTCCCTGCCAAAATTCAATGGATGATGGGGCAATCGCATATCCACCCCAGAAATCAGGCATTGGAATTTCCTCTTGATCTTTGAAGCGCTCCTCCATTTCTTTGAAGCGCGATTCAAGTTCTTCACGATTGGCAATGATTGCGCTTTGTTGGGATGCCCATGCACCCAATTGACTTTCCCTGGGACGCGATTTGAAATATACTCTGCTATCTTCGGGTGAAATGCGAGAAGCAATTCCTTCAATGCGTACTTGCCTTTCTGCTTCAAGCCAAAGAAATAGCAAAGATACAGAAGGATTTTGCGCAATTTCAACTGCTTTTCTACTTTCATAATTCGTGAAGAATACAAAAGCTTCAGATTCAATTCCTTTGAGAAGCACTGTTCGAGAAGACGGTTTTCCATCTTGCGAAACCGTAGAAAGAATCATCGCATTCGGTTCAATGATTCCCATTGGTCCTGCTTGAATGAACCACTCGGAAAACAATTGCATTGGATTTCCGGGAATGGTCGATTCAATCAAATCACCGCGCTTATATTCTTTGCGCAAAGAGGCTATGTCGTCCAATGGAATCATTGTCATTTGAGTGCTTTCACAATAGTGTTGACATTATGTTTGATTATACCGATATATGTCCCGGCATTTGTATTCGAAGCATCGAGTGCATCGGCATATAGATTGCCTCCGATGTTCACCGAGCCGCCGCGGGATGTGACATTCAGCATCAATGCTTCCATTGATCTTGGTGCGATGGACATTTCAACAAAAATTGATCGGATTTTTTTTTGGAGAATCAGATTGCCTATGCTCATGAGATCATTCATTCCGAAGTCACTGAGTGTTGACATGCCTTGTAGACCAACCACTTTGATTTCATATGCATCACCGAAATATCCGAAGGCATCATGTGCGGTGATGAGATAACGCCTTTGTTCCGGAATGGTTGTAATCAAAGAATCGGTCCATGAATGTAGCTTTTGAAGTTTTCTTGCATATTCATCAGCTTTTTCTTTGCTTGATTGCGATTCAGCGGGATAATACTGTGCAATCGTCTTCAAAGTTCCCTGAAGAGCATCATGCCACAATTGGACATCGAACCAAAGATGCGGGTCATGAGCTCCATCGATCAAACGAAGAGCATGTTCCGGTAAATGATCTGACATTGCAATGACTTTCTTTTTGGCAGATAATTTTGCGAGCACTTCGCTCATCTTGCCCTCAAGGTGCAAGCCATTGTATATGATGATATCTGCATTCAAAAGGAGTGAAATGTCGCCCGCGGTGGCTTTATACAAATGAGGATCGACACCCGGTTTCATGAGTACATGAATCACGAAATTTGAATCGAGAGAGGATTGTAATATATCCCCAATTATTCCCGTGGTAGCCACAATGTGAATCTTCCCATCATCATTGTGCTTCTCGCAACCTGAACTATACAAGCCGAGAAGGAATGTGCAAAGAATGAATATTCCGGAGAAAATCTGATTCATAGAGTATTTCACATTGATTTCTTGGACAAAAATATCACTATTTATCAATGATAAGCCCGTGATTCCGTAAAAGTCCGGATGCAGACAAGGGAGTTTTGTAAATTTGCATCACTCCATTTTGAGACTCGAAACTGAGTATGACAAGTAAAAGACCCATAATGCCCATTATTTTATCCATTGTTTTAGCATTGGGTTTATGGGGTTATGTGAGTTTGACCACTCCGTCAACAGTATATGTCACCTATCCGCTCATCATTGAATTACCCGAAGAGCGCTCACTTGAGATAGAACCACCGGGCTCAATATCGGTGAAACTTCGCACATCGGGATGGCAATTACTCTATTTGCAGTATTTCAGTTCGGGTAAGGAATGCCGAATAGATTTGGCCAAAGCAAAAGTTGCTCCGGATGGAATCGTTGAATTGACAAAGTCCGATATTTTGCAGGGAATCAATCCATCCGTGAGTTTGGAAAAAGTCGTGGAATTATTACCGGAAAGCATCATGCTCAAAACAGGCATGTTGTTCAGACAAAGCGTACCGGTGCAATCTCGAGTTTCTATCAATCCCGCTGAGGGATATATGCTCATCGGGAAAGTAAAGATTGAACCAGACAGCATAGTGTTGCGTGGCAATGGATCCATCATCCCTACACTCAGATCATGGGCTACGAATACATTGTCATTCAATGATTTGACCGGACCATTTTCCTTCACCGTTCCACTTCAAGATTCACTTCCCAATCTTGTGACAAGTGCAATCAAAGAAGTGACAATTTCCGGCGATATTCAGCAAATAGCTGAAATCACTATTGATGATGTGCCTATCATGATTTCTGGAGCACCTACAAATTCCGAGCATAGCATTGAGCCGAGTAGAATCAGCACACAGATAAGAGGTGGAGTGCGCAGACTTGCTTCTCTCAGCCCCGATGATATCAAAGCAATTATATATTATCCTCAATTGATTGAAGATTCAACAGGATTCATCATTCCAACTTTTGTCGTTCCCGCAGGAATCACCGTGATTGGAACAAATCCTAAAACTGTTAAACATCGACTCATTATTTATCCGAAACCCTGATATGTTATATCCCGAACATCTTTTGGATGAAATACGCCAACGCACCGATATCGTTGATCTCATCAGCGAGTCAGTGCAATTGAAGCGTTCGGGCAAAGGATATCTCGGACTCTGTCCATTCCATCCGGATAAAAAACCATCGATGAATGTGAATGCTGAATTAGGCATTTTCAAATGTTTTTCTTGCGGCAAGGGCGGAAATGCATTTCATTTTTTGATGAACAAGCTGGGACTATCTTTTCCCGAAGCCATACGCATGCTTGCAGAACGAGCAGGTGTTCCACTGCCGGAAGATGAAGTAAAAGATCCTGAAGCATTAGCAAGACATGCGAGAAAAGAAGCGGCGTATTTAATCATGCAAAAAGCCGAGACATATTATCGCGAACAGTTGAAGCAATTCTCCGGTCAACAGACCTATGCATATTTCATGCGCAGAGGATTTGATGATGATATTCAGGAATTATTCGGTCTTGGATTTTCACCGGATTCGTGGACGCAGACATTACAATTTTTGACATCATCCGGCTTTTCTGATCAAGCCATGGAAGATGCGGGATTGATTTTACGAAGAGAAAAAGACAATTCACCATATGATAGATTCCGTGGAAGAGCAATGTTTCCCGTGCATGATCATTTGGGGAAAGTTGTTGGTTTTGGCGCAAGACGCATGGTGGAAGATGATGCACAACCGAAGTATATCAATTCACCTCAATCCTTGATTTATGATAAGAGTCGAATTTTATATGGACTCGCGCAAGCCAAGTCATCTATTCGATCACTCGGTTATGCTA
>Ga0209770_10000977_pt1 | contig 15050 bp, 19 predicted proteins | sample LauGreSu1BDMLBDD_2_FD_187572 | JGI IMG/M metagenome (GOLD analysis project Ga0209770, IMG submission 187572) | Freshwater lake microbial communities from Lake Michigan, USA - Su13.BD.MLB.DD (SPAdes) (version 2) | ecosystem: Environmental > Aquatic > Freshwater > Lake | place: Lake Michigan, USA...
CCGCCCCCGCCTCTCCCGGATTGCCTTTACTACATCCATCAAAATACAAAGTATATTCCATTGTTGAGTTTCTTATTCGTTATTCTTTACATAGTCATACAAAATACTTCAATTTTTTTATTGAAAAAGAAACAGTTGCGTAATGTGGCTCCATTTTTTGTATGCCGGTATACTATTATGGAAAATAAGTTTTGTGCCGAGTATATTTGGATAGGCGGTGAGAACGAGTTACGGTCAAAAACCCGAGTATTTACTAATTATAATAAAGACGATGGGTTCCCAGATTGGGATTATGACGGTAGTTCAACCAAACAAGCAGATGGTAACAATTCCGAAGTTATATTGCGCCCGTGCGCCGTGTTTGCTGACCCATTTAGGAGGGAGAATGATGTGTTAGTTCTATGTTCTACATATAGACCTGACGGAGAACCGCTGCCGAACAATCATCGGCATCACGCAAAAAACGCTTTTGACGAAAAACCCGGTGAACACCCCTGGTTTGGACTAGAACAGGAGTATTTTATGTATAACAACCGGTCACGTTATCCACTGGGATTTGATGAAAACGGTAAGCAGGGGCAATACTACTGCTCGGTTGGGGCAAATAATGCATTTGGGCGAGAAATCGCGGAAGAACACTTGGCTGCGTGCTTGGCCGCTGGTATAAAAATCAGTGGTATTAATGCGGAAGTTGCGCCTGGACAGTGGGAATTTCAGATTGGGATATGCGAAGGAATTGAAGCGGGGGACCATTTGTGGCTTGCTCGGTATTTATTAGATCGCATTTCGGAAAAACACGGGGTTTATATTAATTACCACCCAAAACCGCTCATTGGCGACTGGAACGGTTCGGGGTGTCATACCAATTATTCCACCCAAAAAATGCGAGAACACGGCGGAATAGATGAAATATATAAGGCGATTCATTTATTGGGCGATAAACACGCTGAACATATGGAGGTGTATGGAGAATTCAACCAGTTGCGGCTAACGGGAAAACACGAAACTGCCGGATACAATGTATTTACTTACGGAAAGGCAGACAGGGGTGCCTCTATTCGCATTGGCAATAAGACGATATATGACGGGTTTGGTTATTTTGAAGATAGACGTCCTAGTTCTAATATGGACCCGTACCTAGTAACTGCTAAGATATTTCAAACAACATGCTTGTAATCCTAATAAAAATCTTTGTTGGTATAAAATCTAATAAAAATCATCTGTATAATACATATAACGATGGTCGATACGGAGAACATATGGCTTATCTCTTGTTCTGTGGTATTCGTAGGGGTCATAATATACTGTATACGAAAAATAGAGGATGATGCAGATGATGACGATAACTCAATTAGCGAACTATTGGTATAATGTCCTGGTTATAATGTTTTAGATTTCTTTGTTTTCTTTGGTTTCTTGGATTTACCGCCGCGTTTGCTTTGTTTTCTATTGGGTTCGTCGGATTCGTCTGGCTCGGGAAAGTCTAGATTGCCGCTAGTTCTTTTTTCTATGGTACGAGACGATAATCCGTCGCCAGATTTGTCTATATTTGTGAACATCATGCCGTATAAACGGTCAAATGCGGATAACATTATGGCATCATTATTACGGTATTCTTCGGTCCAAATAAGTTGATACTGCCCCATCGGGTTTACCTAGTCTCACATATCTCTCCTTGTCTTTTTCGGCGATATAGTTCATAACATTTATAATAAAATCACGCTTTTGATTATCAATTGGTTCAACATCACTTGCACGAGGTTTACCAATTTTCCGATATTCTTGGTTAAATTTGGTTATTTCCGTTAATATTAGAGTCTTTTCGTCCATATTAAAATATGCATCATCGGATCCTAAGTTTATTTGAGATGCTATGCCAAAATCAATTATTGTACTGTTAAATTTATTACCAACCAGTACATTTGCGTAGTGTAAATCTAAATGAATAACCTGTATATCAATGAGTAGTCTAACTATTTGAGCAATTATGTTAGCGGCGACATTTTGTACAACGTCTATTGCGATATCTGTGCGTTTTCTAAACTCGTAGAATGTTTGCGCACCTGGTATAGCGGGCATTAATACAATGCCCAGACTTCTATTATCATAATAATAGCCGCCGTTTCCGCTAGGATTTCTGTGATATATGGCGTTAGCTAAATACTGTATAGTAGTTTGTTCTATCTGACCATATGGTAGGTTTTGTTGGAATTGTTTTAACATTTGGTTTGCTTTATCCTTGCCTTCTTTGCTAAACTCAATTATATTTGCATACTCTACTGGCGGGCATATTGCGGGTCTACTTGCATATACTGACCTTTTCCAAATGTAGTTTTGAATTCTTACTTCTTCAATCAGGCTTTCGCGTGATACCGATTTCTTAGGTATAGTTTCATACCCACCCACTACATTCGGTTCAGCGACAACCTGAATAGGATATAAAATCTCGCTGGCGGGTTTAGATACCACGACAAGTTTAATGATAAATTCCTGAATGGGTACATTAAATCTAAGACCAGTAGCCGATGGACCCATGAACGGAGACTGTATGTGGTGAGGTAATGTTAATTTAAAAACGAACCCAAATAACGAAACAACTGAAAGTATGCTTAATCCTATGCGATTATCCACATTAATCGCCCGAGATAAACCAGTAGTTTCATTCGTAAACACCATTTTAACCGATTCAAGTATAAAATTAAATAGGTCACTTGCATTTAAATTTTGGTATTCTTGTGCGATTACGCCACCATCTTGCATGCTAATACAATATAGCCATATAATTTACATCAACAATGCAAATTATACCTTCTGCGTTTTCCTTCATATAATATTTATTTTATATAATTAACGAAAATTTTTTTCCTTCAAACCATGTAACAACAAATTTGTTTACAGCACAACGATATGTTGTACATGTTTTGTTTAATTTATTGGCTATTAAATTGGCACATTTAAGATGATTTTCATCCATTGTATCATCAACTATTATAGGAACATTTGTATTAAATAAATGTAAATTATCATAGATTCCAACTCTATCAAACCCGGCATCAACTATTAATAAATCATATTTTTTTCCTTCAAGGGATGATTTTAAAACATCTGCATCAAGCCAAGTTGTCTCTCCAAATATTTCACTTTTAAATTTCTTAGATGGAACGTAAATATATTCACTGTTATATTTATTCATCCAGCTGTTATCACTTTCAATTGAAATCATTTTATAAAACTTGGACAATATATATGTTGAATTACCACTTCCAACTTCTAAAATTGTACTTCCGAATGGAAGTACTTCAACGATCTTATCAAAACATTCTTTTGTAATACTCCAATCGTCTAATGGCCAATCGTTTGATATTGACAAGTATAAATTAAACTTATCGCTTAATGCGTTCATTTATATTTAATTAATAATGATACTTAAATATTATTAATTAAACGCGCTAGATAAAGTTAAACTAAATATACTAACTGCCTTCCACATAATTTACATCAACTAAATGAATAACAAAATTGGTATAAAAAATAATCTACTACCTATGTAATAATGTTCATTCTTTTGCTATTGACCGGATTGCTCGGTATTACTGCCAGGTTCAATGAATTTGTGCCACAATTGGACGCAGAAAAATACACCGTGTATCACGCTCCCGAACCGTTGCCGCAGGCCTTTGCTTGGAACAATATTGCTGGTGTAAATTATTTGACGAAGAACCTCAACCAACATATCCCCGTTTATTGTGGGAGTTGCTGGGCGCACGGCAGCATCAGTTCGCTCGCTGACCGTATTAAAATTAAGCGCAAAGCCGCTTGGCCTGATATCAACCTCAGTATTCAGTTTCTATTGAATTGCCAAATGGGTGGCAGTTGCAACGGAGGGGACCACCTTGCGACATATAAAGCCATACACGAATATGGGTCAATTCCATATGAGGATTGTATGATTTACCAAGCGTGCAGTTCCGATTCCAGCGAAGAAGCATGTAAAAATAATAAACAGCAGTTTGAATGCACGGCTACGAATATTTGCAAAACGTGTGATACGTTCACTAATCGTGGTGGAACGTGTAGCCCCATTATGCACTACCCGAATGCGACAATTGCCAGCTATGGGGCAGTCAAGGGCAGTGCAGATATGATGGCGGAGATTTATAAGAATGGTCCCATTGCGTGTGGTATCAACGCCGAAGAAATTGTGGATTATACCGGCGGCGTTCTAGACCTTCCGCACCAACTAAAAATGATCAATCACATAATCTCGGTTGTAGGCTGGGGCTACGATGAGGCGATCAACAAACAATACTGGATCATCCGGAACTCTTGGGGATCATATTGGGGAGAACTTGGGTTTATGCGTTTGGTACTGGGCGAGAACCAATTAGGTATTGAGAAGAGTTGTGCATTTGCTATTCCAGGTAACTGGACAATGCAAAATGTGCCCTGTTACGAGGATGGCAGTAACTGCTCTAAGTAAGTCGTAATTTACGGTATTTTATCAATTTGTTATAATATTTTGTAAAAAATTGAAACATTTTTGTTGGTCCAAACAGATGATGAGCTTCTACCTTGGCTCACTAGTGGATTAACATAAAGTAAAGGTAGACACTGATAGCGTGAAAAGCACAGTTGAAAGTGCATAAAAGGACTGCCATCCCCCGTGTATGTATATAGATTGTACATAGTGTATATATTACACGCGGATTGCACCATCCTGGACGATTGATAAATCGTCCCGTTCCCTCAGTGTAGTATTGAAATTGATTAACTGTTATTGTCTTGTAAAAAGCGCCTGTGCCAAATATATCTTATATATTATAGCATTGATCGCGCGAGAACCCTCGGTAGAACTGATCACTCTACCTTGCCTGTTTGACTTGATAATTATGGATAAAGATGGAAGTACAATGCTTCGTCTGTAGTTTAGAATTGCACTATGGAAGTGTTATTGAATGTTGTCTGGATTTTATTGTCTCTATTCTACGAAGATGTGGAATAGTAGTATAATAAAATGTTGCCCTAGCATTCATAGCCCGCCTTTGTAACGAGCAAAGGTAAGGGCGACCACCCGTATCAAAAACGGGAAGCAATCCCAGGGGACGCCCTGTTTTTTATTGCAATACCCATATTGAAAAATTGAAAATAATAGGCTGTCGTGAAGTGCGATATTTTAATCTATCCATAATTATAATGAGCGAAAGTTACGAATATCAAGAATACAACAGTAATAATAATATTCCAGATCCCAAATTCATCCGCCCACCTGTATTGACGCGGTCTAATTATGCGTGCCCCCAAATGAATTTTATTAAAGCTGAACAATCTGCGTTTAGATTTCCATTGTCATTGATACATCCTGATGATATTTCTCCACAACAAACAATACTGCCTACTCCACAATGGGAAGATGGATCGTATATACAGTACACAAATAGACCAGGCGCCAATGCATATCAAGTATATTCGGACGAGGAGAATGATGATGATGTAGTTATGACTAAGCCCCCAGAACAACCGGTGATTCAACATAAAGGCGCTGTATGTACTATGTTTAATCTTCCAAATGGTGAGCTCCGTATAGGTTATAGTATGTGTGACAACATATACTGGTTGGGCGAATGCGAATATGCCGACGGTTCAATATATCACGGCGACTGGATGAATGGAAAACGTCACGGACTTGGCAAAATAGTCGAGCGTAACGGCTATATGTATTACGGCTGGTGGGAAGATGATCTCAGACACGGTCAGGGGGAGGCCAATTATCCAGATGGATCACTATATGATGGTGATTGGAAATATGATAAAAAATACGGATTTGGCAGAATGACACGTCCAGACGGAACAAGCTATGAGGGTGAATGGATAAATGATCACTTAGTTTGATAAATATTTTGTATTATGCGGTTTTACGAACGGCGGTTGCTGCTTATATCTTGATTTTATGTGTCCATACCTACCCCGCTTATGATAAGTGTAGGTCATTACGTGTGTTGTCGTATACAATGGGCGTATAACTAAACGACTATCCCGATTATACGGAGGAGATAACATATATTTTCTAGTATTCATTTTACACCGATACTCTTATAACAATTATATCTTTTTATTACATTTTTATATGAAGTTAAATGTCCAATAGTGTATATAATACATAAGATGATACACTATTTATTGCTTTTGTATTTTGTTTTTGTTTTAGTAAATTGCAAAGATGCTATAATACCGGTTTCACAACTAGATATTAAAAATTATTTAGGACATTGGTTACTAACATATCAAGCACCAACGAATGTTATTTTTCAAGGTTATGGCACTTGCATTACTGCGGATTATGGGCTTTTGGATAATGGAAATGTAAATGTTGTGAATACACAAATAGATAAAAATAATGAAATAGACCAAATTACTGGTTATGGATATTATAAAAACGTATCCGAACCTGGTAAATTAACCGTTCATCTTGATGGTGTTCCGGTTGATTCGCCTTACTGGGTTATTAAATTGGGTGAAATTAAAAACAGTCAGTATCAATATAGTATTATTACAACTCCATCGGGTATATCATTATGGGTATTAGTACGGGATATTAGTACTTTTTTTGAATTGTATAATGCAGAGGTTATTGAGTTTTTAGATAACTACAAGTTTTACTATGAAAGTGTCTCTCAAACGAATTGCAAGTATAATGTTGACATCAATTATCCTACTAATATGTTACGCACGAGTTCTTTGAGCCAATGTCAGGTGTACAGCTATTTACAAAATGCTGGGTTTCCTGGATACACTCTACCAACAATGGTGTGTATAAGTAAATATGAAAGCTCGTTTAATTGTGGTGCTACAAATAAAAATACAGATGGGTCAACTGATTACGGACTCATGCAGATAAATAGTTATTATTGGTGTTCGGGGGATGTTTCATCCAAATATAATGAATGTAAAATTGCGTGTTCTAGTTTATTCGATTGCCAACATAATGCAAATTGTGCATATACTGTGTGGAAGCAACAAGGATATACTGCGTGGTACGGATACAAAAACCACAAGTCTGAGTGTGATTCATATAAGATTAGTTGTTGAGTTTACGCGTTTTGACTATTTTCCAACCGACTTAAATTGTCCCATTTAAATTATGAAAGAGTGTAACTGATTTAAATACATAGTGACGTTGTATTATATGACGTCATTTCTAGTTTTTTGTCCGCATTGCAGCCGTGGTATTGAGGTAATTCAGCGAAATTGTTGCATTTTTAGATGCGGTATAATGAAATCGGATTACAGCCAAATCCCGCCGCATTTGCCCAAAATTGAGTGTGATAAATTGGTCGAAGAAGATAAAATATATGGTTGCGGAAAGCCGTTTCAACTGGTTTTGATTGAGGGGGAGTGGAAACCGGTCATTTGCGAGTACATTTGATGCCATTCGTATCGGGTTCTCGTTGTTCTATTTTTTCATTGGTAAAATATAATGTAAAACTGATTGTGCAGACTTAGGTCAATTAGTTTATCGGTAACGAACAAAATATATTTCTATTGTAAAATGTATTTTGTATTGATCGGCGTGTTTGCGACGTTGATGATGTCCGTAATGTCAACGGAACAATTATCATTTAGCGGTGGCGGTGCATTCGGTGCGGTGGAAATCGGTATTTTGAAGAGAATACGAGAAAGTAGCCACGTAAAATACGATAGATATACTGGTATTTCCGCGGGGGGACTAAATGCGGGGTTTTTGTCGCATTTTTCGGATATAAACGAGGGGGTCAAAGAGGCGGTACAAATGTATTCTACCATTCATAACAAAAATGTTTATGAGCTCTTGCCTGATACGGGGATTTCATTGTTAAATACGCATCCTCTACATAAAACATTGACGTCGGTTGTTGCGAATATGTCGTCGGGTCCAGTAGTAGAGACCTTGATCGGCACGGTCAATTTGTATACTGGTAACTTGGATACATACAAGTACAACGACAATCATTCGACCGAAGATAGGGTGTCGTTGCTGATGTGTACTTCGGCTATTCCGGTTGCATTCCCGCCAATCAAATACAAGAATTATATGTATGCCGATGGTGGGACCCTAAGCAATGAGTTGTTAGATGTAGTGCATTCGTCGGATTATTTGAAAATTACATATATTACTCCATATGGATTGATGACCGAGAATGATACACCGATTACGTCCATCAAGGAAATGGTGGCGAGAACCTTCCAAATCGTCAAGAAGAATTATAATAACCCATTTACTCGGTTAAACCACGAATGTAAAACCCCGTATGGTGAAATCACTTATTACTATGTTGATAGCAAGGCGCTAGATGGGTTTAGCATGTTGAACTTTGATAAGGGAGCGGAATTGATTTCTATCGGATATAATAACGTGAAAAGTAAAAAATATACGCTTTGTTGAACGGTTTGTTCTATGAAAAAAATCATCTAATTTATGATCTTAGATGATTTTGTCTGGGTAGGTACTGCATTAGTCACACCACATACATTTTTGCGTTTGAATTGAACATTCGACACACATGTTTGGCACTAAATACAGATACCCGAATGGATTGGATCCGTGGTCTGGATTGGTATGACCGTGTACGCATCGTTTCTTACATTGTTTACAGTTGAATTTTGGCGGAGATAGCCGCAGTTCATTGCGTAATATTGCGTGTTTTTCGCAAACAATGTCGAGTTCTCTCATGTATACTAATATACAGATTTATTTTTATACACATTTGTGAATGTTATACTGTTATTGTCGGTTCATCATTAAACGCAGACAATATTCTTATCAATTTGGTTATCTTTGAGAACATTCTTGATGATTTTATCTTCAAATTTCAGGTCTTCTTCCTTGCCATATCCGCCAAGTGACGCCTTGTGATACGCGAAGTATTTCTCACATACATCTGTGCCGATCATTTCCACTTCTGGTTTGCTGTCGTTGTACCATCTCCATAACTCGGTCATATTCTTTCTGGCGACGCCGCGCACCGCCTTTCGTAGATGGGTTTTATCTGCATCGTCCTTTTCCCATTTGTCGGCGTTCTTGATGTAAACGGTTTCGCGTTTCAAGTCGGTGCAATGCAATGGGCGTGTATGCAGATCCATATTACGGAAGTTTTTCATTAGTGTTGTGGAAATGCCTTCTATGAAGCCAACTTCACCAGTATGAATGAAGTCTTCTCGCGTGACTTGTATGGAATTGATGAAATCGTCCATCGTAATGGCGTCTTTGCAGGTCTCATTCAAGAACACGTTGAGATTGAACTTGTTGTTGCTGTTGGTATTGTTACAGTTGTTGTTACCGGCTTTTTGTGCGAGTTCCATCATCTGTTTATTCTGCTCAATTAACAAGTCTTTGAACTCCGAATTCTGTTTTACCAGTTCTAGAATGAGTTGTGATTGGTCTGACTTATCCGGTATTTTATTGCGCATAAACTCAAACATCAATGCCATCATTTCTTCGGGCTTTGGCAAGGTGGTCTGTGGGGGCTGGGAGGCTTCTGGTTTTTGAAAGATGGTCTGTGGGGGCTCAGTCGTTTCTATCGTGGGACCTTTGCATTTCTTTTGGTGATACCACATACCGCTTCTAGAAACATATTCCTTTTGACAAATTGAGCAAGCGATGGGTTGGGGAGAAACAGGTTCAACCTCGTTCAATGTGTCTAATTTAATATGTTTTGCAGTGGTTAAATGACGATTAAAATCTTTTTTGTTGCGGGTATCAAAGTTGCATTTTATACAACTATAAATGATAGGGGTTTTTGGGGTTAGCTCTGTACGAAGGTCGGTCATATCGTTCATTTAATATAGAACAAGATATTACCCCTAAATCCTTTTCCGCATAAAATACTTAAAAATGTGTGCAGCCAAGTTTTTCAATGAAAAATCGCAATTTGCTGCATTATGCTCACAACGCGTTTTTCAAAGGGCCCTTTTCACAAAGTCCCTCGACCCTTTTGAAAAATGGACATTTATTTTTTGTCCATTTTCGGCGAGCGATGCCATTTCTTTTCTGGACTTTTATAAAGAGTGAAAGAGTAGTATATTAAAAGGTCCCCCTAGTGGGAATGTATATTACCATATAAAACATCTTGTAAAATTAATCTGTACAAAACAACGATGTAAAGAATAATCGCCAATTACAATAACGAACAACCTATTATGCCCGGACCGCTACTATTTGTCGTATGTATTATCGGCATTGTTACCTTAGGATTTGTAATAGATGCATTATTGTCAATTGTGCGAGATGTTAGATCTCGCAGGTCAAAGAAGACGTCGCCGCTAAGCGAACGTGAAATCCAGATGTAATAAATGATGTCCAAAGGGTATAAACGTAAATACTATTTTTTATGTAATCAATATGAATGAGAATGCATATGACAATCGGTATCATTCGCCAGATTTTGCCATTGAATTAAAAGAGGAACCAGAAAAGGATACATCTAGCGTTTCAAATGAAGACAATTCGGTATCAATAAGAAAAGAGGATGTGTATAAGGTATTGCAGAAAATTCGGAACAATTGTATACATTTGAGTATTTATCACAACAAACGATACCATTTTTACAAAAATATCCTGTTCTCATTTTTCCGCATCCCATTAATCGTGTTGAGTGGTGTCAACTCATTCATTGCGGTTGGATTGCCAGAGCAAATCAGTCAATCTACCATTTCCATAGTCAATTCGCTATTATCTCTCTTATGCGGTATTCTAACGAGCATAGAATTACTATGGAATTTGCAAAAACGGATGGAAATAGAGTTAGATTCGCATAAAAGTTATTACAAATTGAGTATAGAAATCTTCAAATTTATGGAATTGAATGAAAACCTTAGTGGAAGTGAAACTAAAATATATCTAAATACGGTGTATAAGAATTATGAACAACTAATTACGACGAGCAATGCAGTAAATGTATATCGCCGAGGGTTCAATGATGAATTGGAATTAGTGGATGGACAAGTAATAGAAATTATACCGCCCAACTATTTCTGTAATTGTTTTTGGTAAAATCTAAATATGTAACTCAGGCTACATATTTACTATGAAAATAATCACTGTTTTATGCGAACGGATACGTCGATAGCAGAATGTCTAAATATAGATTGCCAAAATTCGTGGTTTGCTTCTTTGTAACAGCTCGGATTATAATGTGCACGTAAGAATTGATTATTATAGTCAATATTGTAAATAGGTCTACCGGTGCGATAAAAAATATCTAATTGCCGTTCTCGCCATACGTTTTGTTTGATATTTGCAAGCGAAATAACAATGGTGGGCTCCATATGTATAACAACTCGTTACATTTTTATATGGGTTATGCATAACAAAAAAGGAACGGACTACGAGATATAGAATATCATCATCGTTCATTTTTTGTAGTTTATAGAAATCGGTCAATGTGGGACACCACGTCATTATTAAGTTTTGGAAGAATACCGAGAACATCGTTGAATAAGTAGGTTCGCTCGCGTTCATATAATTGGCGGAATTTATTGAAAATGGCGTATATTTTTTGTATTTCTTTATTTTCACTAGCAGTCATAACGTATTTATCGGTTTCAGCAATATCAAGGAGGTTACGTTTTAATACCATAGAACGAAAGTATGCTGCACGTAAACAAGAATGACGGATATTATTTACCGATAAATGATAAAAGTTTTTGTACATCATGTCGTATATGCGGTGTATGTATTGTAATCGCTTGCCCCAATCTAAATCCATATCATAAGTCATATGGATGCGTTTGCGAATTTGCAGAATAATGGCACTGCGTTTCTTTTCATCTTGGCCGTTTTTAATTTGTAATCTTTCACTGCGGCGAGGCATATTAGAAAGCGTTGATGTAAAATGATGTCATCGATAATATTCATAAAAAAGGTTCAATTTTCAGGTTTATGTCGGGTTCTCGCTTTTGAATTCAAGTATAGTAAAAATAAAGCATTGATGAGATCACTGCATCGTCTAATTCGCCGAATAGATTGCCAAACAATTACACTCATTCACTTTGATTACAGTATAACCGTGTTGAGTTAAAAAGTTTCTAGGAGTGTCGCACTGAAAGTCTATATTCATAGATTTAACCATTGCATCTGTTACGGACAACCCATTTTCTTCAAAGAAAATCATTGGATGAAATCTATTGATAGTATTTAATGCTCCCATTAGAACTAATATTTCAGCGCCTTCCACATCAATTTTGATATAATCACATTGTTTGAGGTCTAAGCTATCAATAGTAATCATATTCACATTTTCACCACCTTCGCCTAATCCAATAGCACCATAATTTAAACCACAATTTGCATTACTATATTCTATTAAATAATCTTTTCCGTCTTGATTGAATGATTTGATCATATTCGTTTGCATTGATTTATGCCCAACTGCATTATTATAAATAGTACAGTTACGAATATCATTATCACAAATATTTTTACTGAGAATATCGTGTAAAACCGATTGCGGTTCAAATGATAAAATTTCACAGTTAGGAATTGATTTTGAATACATAACTGAATGACTACCAACATGGGCACCGACATCTAAAATGACATATTTCTGCGATTTATCAAATAATGGAACAATTGTGGATAACACTAGGTCTTCTTCGTACATTTTACCTAGAGACATTGCATTGACAAATTCAAAATCGTTTGGAAGACAGCATATCTTACCAAATTGTGTCTGATATCGGTTTATGTTGATCATATACATATTATTATGTTCTCGCATTTATATTGGTTTACGTATGATATGTAGTGTCTATTGGTGATTATGGGAGATATAATTATGCGTAAAATACAATTTAATAATATTTTATCAAAATGTATAGTCGTCTATGGATCCAAATGCAGTTGACCCAATAAACATAGGTGTTGTAGATGTTCCCAAATATATTCCCACTTTTGTTAACATTGGATATAGTAAAATACCAAATGCCGGACTGGGTGTATTTGCGAATACTAAGATAAAGAAGGGCACATTTCTGGGTAATTATATGGGGGAGATCCGCGATGAAACCAACAATATACAGTCTGATTACATATTTACTAGCAAGAACCGAATGCAATCATTTACAATAGATGGGGCGAATCTTGAAACGTCAAATTACACGCGGTTCATAAATTGTGCTGCAATTAATAAAGAGAATGTTGTGTCGGTGCGACATAGAGATACAACCGGAGGAAGTATATTCTTCACAAAAGATGGTAAACAAATAGACATTGACGGGTATATATTTTTGTTTGCCGCTCGGGACATAGAACCAGGCGAGGAATTATTGTACGATTATGGAGTTATCTATCGTAAAAAATTAGGTCTATAATGGCTATACAATCATCAAAATAGGTATCATTTTGATGATTTTGGTGTTATGTTCTCAATGTAGTAAATAAAATCGCTTAACGACGACCGCTCTTGCGGTTCTTTCTAGAAATACCCTTTTTGGATTTAGACTTAGATTTGGACTTGGATTTATTCTTTTGGCTGCGACGAGGTTTACGTTTTAATCCAGATCCGGGCATAAAGTGCTTTATATTGTACAATTTTTGATGGGTGCTGGATTCAGTATTAGGGTCAGCAACATTGCCGCCCGGAAATAAATCAACGTGTTCACCGGTGAGTTCATATTGCACTTCTAACCCTCCCCCGGTGGCATATGCAGTACCGTCGGTTATAGTTAAGACAATTCCACATAGCTCGGCAGAAGGGTTAGTAACATCGTTTATAATAAAATATCGTTGACCCGCTTCTACGGTTCTTATATCCACTGCCGGTTCGTTGATGTAATTTTCCAATTCCAAATCTTCTACACTCATGTATATATTATCTAAACATTTTGTCAAAAGTTACAATGACTAAACTGAAAATCATCAAAATGCTGGTCATTTTTATGATTTATTGTTGTCAGGTTCTCGTTATAACAAACTAAAATTATTTATTTGATTTGCGCTTGGATGTAATGCGCTTTCGCTTGGACGTCTTTTTTGTTTTACGCCGTTTCGTGGGTTTACCACCGTAGAGAGACGAGTAGACTTCATCGTATATATCGGGCATCGTCTCTAATAATAACATCATCAATTTTGGTCGGGATTTGAGTTCTCGTTTGTCAATGCCGCCGTCAAGCACACTATATCCTTGATATAACTCATAAATGTCTCTCCATTTTTCAATCTCCCTTTTTATTTTTGCTTCATCGCGCATAAGGATAACCGGATCAATCGCCTCATCTACTTTTTTGTACTGGGCTAAAAAATCTCGGGTAGCGTATGTCGCCATTATGTATAAAAAATAGGTATATTTTATTTGACGTCAGGTTCTCGTTATAACAAAATCATTTCAAATATCGCCTTCAACAAACAAGTGGTATTTTGCTTCAATTGACAGGTCATCCCACGACATAGATTGAACAGATATTTCACTATTTTTCACACAACCAATCCATACACCCGCAGTTCCGCCTTCTTCCGACCATTCATTTTTTATCCAGCAGTTCGGATAGATTGTCAATAAATGGTCAAACCAATCAAAATCGGGTTTCCAAAAGGTAGTGGTTTCAAAAACAATGCCTTTTTTACCTCGTGTAATAATATTTCGGTCAGCATTGTACATATAGTTTTCGTCTGGTTTACGTGTCAATTCATTATCAACAAGGTTAGTCAATTCTTCCTCATATTCACAGACAATGGTAATATAATTATGACAATCGTTGGGCATTTGATTGCTATACATTATAACAAAACTTTAAATTGTTTCATAGTTGGAAAATCATCAAAATACGTGTTATTTTTATGATTTATTTTGCTCTAATAATACGTAGGCGTAGTTTTGCATTTTTTACCATTTTCTGAATTACAATTTAATAAAGAACTTTTTGGTTGGGAGAACAATTAGATATTTTTTACATTTTCTAATAATAATTCAATCGTTTTTTCTATCGAATCTGAACTACGACAAAAATTTATAATATTAGCATGCGCAATTTGATAATTTAAAGTAGAATCTAGTTCTGGAACTTCTGTTTTCCAATAA
>Ga0209770_10000978_pt1 | contig 15048 bp, 9 predicted proteins | sample LauGreSu1BDMLBDD_2_FD_187572 | JGI IMG/M metagenome (GOLD analysis project Ga0209770, IMG submission 187572) | Freshwater lake microbial communities from Lake Michigan, USA - Su13.BD.MLB.DD (SPAdes) (version 2) | ecosystem: Environmental > Aquatic > Freshwater > Lake | place: Lake Michigan, USA...
CGCACCAGTGGATGCGCGTCGATCACCGGAATGGGGTCGAGAATGGGGAAGGCCCGCTCCGCCGCGCCCAGCGCCGCCGCCGCCACGCTGCGCGAGAACAGGTCGGCGGCCGTCAAGTTGCCGCGCAGGTGGTCGAAGACGTTCGACAACCGGTATGGCCGGTCGCTCACGCCGTCGCCATCGAGATCGGGAACGCCGTGGTCGGACCAGTAGTTGCCGTCGAAGACCGTGTCCGTGCGCTTGCCCGACAGCGACAGCGGCGTCAGGTTGCCCACGAACGAGTTCGCGGTGAAGCGGTTGCCACCGCTCGAGTCGTAGACCACCAGGGCCATGTCCGACATGGCGACGACGTTCCGGCGGAACTGATTGCGGTACGACCCCTCGAGAAATATCCCGCGGGCGTTGTCGGCGATCAGGTTGTCTTCGGCGACCACGTCATCGCACGCCTTCAACAGGAGTCCGACCGAGGCAAAGCCGCGGTTACGCACGAACTGGTTGCGCCGGAAGGTCATGCGGTTCGAGTACATCAGCGCCGCGCCGGCGGCGCCGCGCTCGAACACGTTGTCCTCGAACGCGTTGTCGTCGGAAAACATGTAGTGCAGGCCGTAGCGGAGGTCGCTGGCGCGATTGCCCCGCACCACCCCGTGAGACGACGACTGGATGTAGAAGCCGTCGCGGGTGCCGACGATGGTGTTGCCGACGAGGCGGAAGCGCTGGCTGTTCCACACGTGGATGCCGCTGCCCATCTCGCCCGGCGAGCGGCCCGGGACGCCGGTGACGGTGTTGCCCGCCACCACCGCATCGTCCGACTCGCGCAGGTAGATGCCGAAGAGCGAGCCGCGGACGCGGCAGTCGCGGATCGTGACGCCCGGCGCGGCGACGTGAATGCCCGAGGTGTCGCGGCCCAGGTTGCCGCTGCCGCGCCCATCGACGTCGAGGCCCTCGATGACGACGCCGGCGGCACGCACGCGGACGACGCTGCCGGTGCCCGATCCGCGGAGGGTCGGGCGGCCCATGCCGGTCAGGGTGATCGGACGATCGATTAGCAGGTCCCCGTCGTATGTGCCCGCCGGCACCATCACGCGATCGCCCGGCTGCGCGCGATCGACCAGCGCCTGCAGCGGGGACGCGTGTTCCGCGGCCGGCCGCCCTTCGATGCCGGCGCCCGGCGGCAGGGCATCCGCCGCCGCCGCGCCGGAGTCGGGCGCGCCCTGGCGAGACAAGTCGCCTGCCGTTGCTGGCAGCAGGCCGATCAGCAAGAGCGCGGTGACCCCGGTCACGGTGTCATCCCCGATCCGCCGCCACGGGCGGCTCGCGGCGCGGTCGCTGCCACCACGTCAGGATCAGGGCCGCCAGCAGCAGCGTGATCACGCCGGCCATGGCGTAGGTCGCGGCCCGCGGGTAGGAGTAGACCTCGAAGTTGGCGATCTGCTGGCCGCCGAACATCGGCGGCATGAACGGCGGCACCTGCACCGCCGCCTCGGGCGACAGGTCGTGACCGTAGCGATACAGCTTGTAGCCGAACGACCAGAGCGAGAAGGCGCCGAAGTAGACGAACAGCATGGTGACGTCGACCAGCGCGGCGACCGTGCCGTGGACCACGGCGCGCAGCACCAGCAGGCCGAGCGCGCCGATTACGAACGGCATCCACTGGAACTCGGTGAACGATTCGTTCACCAGGTCCTTCATGCCGATGTAGTGGTTGAGCACATTGATCTCCTTCACGTCCTGGCCGTGGTTGCCGCCGACGAGCGTGTAGGAATAGATGTCGAGGCGCAGCCCGTCCGGGTACTGCGGCGCGAACATCGTCAGGTTCCAGAGCGGGAAAAAATAGGTGGCCACTAGCAGGACCACGGCCGCGAGGAGCATGACTCGCGCCGGCAGGCCGATCGGTGCGGCTAACAACCGATTCGCGCGTTGGAGGAACGCCTGCATCGATGGCCACCTCAAAAGAAAGTACAAAGTTGAAAGTCGAAAGTCGAAAGAGAAATACTTTTCACTTTTCACTTAACGATCATGTAACCCTGCATCTCCTGGTGTAGCGCCGAACAGAAGTTGGTGCAGTAGTAGGCGAACACGCCGCTCTTCTTCGCGGTGAAGGTCACGGTCTTGGTCTCGCCCGGGTCGATGACGATGTTGATGTTGTAGTCGAGCAGCCCGAAGCCGTGCAGCTCGTCGGTGGTCTGTTCGATGTTGGTAATGGCCACCGTCACCTCGTCGCCCTCGGCAATCTCGAACGACGTGGGCGTCAGCGTCGACCGCACCGCGATCATCTTGACCAGCACCTTCTTGCCGTTGCGGGTCACGCCGGCGTCCTTGAGATCCCAGATCGCCATGGGGTGTTTGTTTTCCTCTTTTGGATACACCTCGATCGGGTGAATCTTGTCGGCCTTGATGATCTGCGCGTAGTGCGGCTCGGGTTCGGTGAAGGCGTCGTAGAGCAGCTTCATCTTCTCTTCCGAGATGTCGAGCAGTTGCGACGACTCGGGCTGCGACGGCCCGACGTTGAGGTGGCGGCCGTGCGACAGCTTGTTGAGGCCGACCAGGTACTTGCCGTCAGGGCTGACGGTATCGCCCTCGGCCGCGGCCAGGTGGCCGATCGAGTACGACATCGGCGCCTTGTCAACGACCTCCCAGGTGCCGAGCTTCCATTTGGCGATCGCGCTGTCAACGAACAACGAGGTGTAGGCCCAGCCGTCGGGCCCGAACTGTGTGTGCAGCGGGCCGAGGCCGACCGCGACCTCGGCGTCCTTGATCGATTCGTACTTGAGGACCGGGATGCCGTCTTCCTCGCCCGTGAAGTCCTTGTTGCGGATCGCGGTCTGGATCTTCTCGAAGTTGAACGCCGTGGTGACGCCCTGGAGCTTGCCCGAGCCGATGATCCACTTGCCGTCGGGCGACACGTCCACCCCGTGCGGCGACTTCCCGCACGGCATCAGGTAGACGATCCCGGGCACCTTCTTGGGATCGATCACCTTGACGCCGCCGATGGTGTCGAACTTGCCGTCGGCGACCGCTTTCTCGGCCGCGCGCCAGTCGACGGCGGCAATGTAGTCCTGGTCGCGTTGTGACGCGGTGACCTCGAGCTTGCCGGTGGCGCGCTCGGTGTTGTACGAGGTCAGGAACATCCAGCCGTCGGACGCCAGCTTGCCGGCATCGCCCAGGTCGTAGTCGAACGGCGGCATCAGGATCTGCCACGCCAGCGACATCTCACCCGACTTGGGCTCGATCTTGACGCCGGCGATGATGCCCTTGTACTCGGTGGCGTATTTGTCGATGCCGACGACGCGGTTCGGGACCGGCCGCGAGAAGCGGGTCGCCATCATCGCGTATTCCGTGTTGGGCGTCACAAACGACGACGCGTGATTGCCGTGCAGGTTGGGCACCGGGCCGAGAATCTGCTTGGTCTTGAAGTCGCGCAGGTCGATGCGGGCAATGCGCCCGTTCATCTCGTTGATGAACAGCCAGCGGCCGTCGTAGTCGCCCTTGGTCTCCGACAGCGCGGGGTGGTGCGCGTCGCCCCACGTCAGCTCGCCCAGCATCTTCTTGGTGTCGTCATCGAACCCGTAACCGGTCGCCGGATAGGGGGTGTAGACCGGGATGGTCGACAGGTGGCGCATCGAGGGCAGGCCGTAGACGTAGATCTGGCCCGAGTGCCCGCCCGACGAGAACATGTAGTACTCGTCGAGGTCGCCGGGCGCCACGTAGGTCTTCTGCGCCGCCACCGCCGCGTCCGATTGCACCCCGCTGCCGGCGCGCCGCGCGGCGGGCTGGCTGGGCGTGCACTGGCTGGCGATCAGCGCCAGCACTGTCAGGGCCGATGCCCTCGACCACGCCACACGATTCATTCGGTCCATATGACTGCCTCCTCCTCGCTATTTGGAAATCGCCGTGGCGGGCGCGCCGCGCTGGCGCTGGTACTCCGCGAACGCCTCGCGCAGCTTCCCGATGGCCACTTGCTTCTGCTCCGGGGTCAGGATGATCTGGCGCGACAGCACCACGCTCATCGTGCCGGTGGGATTGGCGAGAAACGCATCGATCGTCACCCCGAACCGGCTCTGCACGTCCTCGACGGCATTCGACAGGTCGGGGCCGATTTGCGCCGGGCTCCTGACGCCGAGCGCCGAGATCGAGTGGCACACGAAGCAGCCGGTCTGCACGAACCAGCCGCCGGGCCCGGTCTTCATGGCCTCTTCGGCCTTCAATTCCTCGGCGCTGCGCGGGTCGGTGCGCGGCGTGCCCGACACGAAACGCGCCGGGATTTCCTGGCGCCGCCACGACAACATCAGCATCGACAGCGCCTGCGCCTGCTCGGTGGTGAGGTTGAAGTTCGGCATCACGGTGCCGGCCGAGAGCGCGCGCGGATCCTTGAAGTGCGCCATGTGCCAGGCAAACGCCGTGCGCTGGCCCGACAGCCGGCTCATGTCGTACTGCTCAGGCGCCTTCTCGCCGACATTGGTGAGGTCGGGGCCAATCGTGCCGCCGAAGCCGTTCACCACGTGGCAGGCGCGGCAGCCCTTCTCGTTGATCAGCCGCTTGGCCAGGTTGATGGCCTCGGCGCCCTTGGTCTCGCGGTCGTAGCGATGGCAGGTGTTGCAGTTCATCTGCATGAGCGCGTTCTTGTTGCCGGCGAGGGTGTATTCCTCGCCCAGCGTCCGGCTGAGCAGCGGCTCCTCCCAGTGGGCCACCTCGCCGTGCGCCGCCGCCGTGTCGATGGCCCAGCCCTGGCCGCCGTGGCACGAGGTGCAGCCGAAGTCTTCCTGCGGGTGCAGCTTGAGCGGCTCGGCCGGGTGCGTGCGGTAGGGGTGTTCCGCCTGCTCGAAGCCCTTGTAGTTCACGGCCTGGTGGCAGGTGACGCAGCGGTCGGCGCGCGACAGCTCGCCGGCCCAGATCTGCTGCACGCCGCTCGGCAGAATCGCCGCCTTGTCGTCGCCGAACTTCTCGGCCACCATCTGCCGGAACTCGGCCTGGAAGTAGCGCCAGTCGTGGGCGCGGTCGCTCCACATGAACAGGCCGGTGCCAATCACCAGCGTGACACCGACAATCGCCAGCACCAGCCGGTCGATGCGGGGATACGGAGAGGAGGTGCGTTTCTCCATCTCAAATCCTCCCGGGAATCTCGGGCCAGATTTCCCACGGCCAGTAGAAGTTCCAGTACGGCCCGCGCAGCACCATGCCGACAAAGGTGAGCAGCAGCACGCCCAGGATCAGCAGCAGGAAGACGATGTTCTGGCGCCGCCGCTCGCGCGGCAGCCACACCCCCGCCGCCCGCAGCGACGAGCGGTCGAGCCAGGGCCAGAACGTCAGCAGGCCCACCAGGACGCCCGGCAGGATCACGCCGCCGACAAACGCGCCGTTCAGCGTGAACGACCCGATCCGGATGGTGGTGTCGGTGACGATCTCCTGCAGCCACAGGAAGTACCACGGCGCCTTGGCCGGGTTGGGCGTGATCAGCGCGTTGGCCGGCTCTTCGAGCGGAGAGGCGATGAACACCGACATGATGCTGACGACGGCGATGGTGCCGAGCGTGGCAATCAGGGCCCGGCGCGTCAGGTCGGGCACGGCATTCACGGTCGTGTTGGGCGCTGCCATGGTCCGCGCAGTCACCGTCGGCGCGGTGCCGCGAGCCATGCCGAGCAGCGTGTAGGTCTTGGTCGGGACCACCTCCGTGGCGCGCGCCGACTCGAGCACCGTTTCAGCATCGGCGCGGGCCAGGCCGCCGTCCTTGCGAACCCGCCACATGTGATACGCAAACAGCACCCCGAGCAGGCCGGGCAGGAACACCACGTGCAGCACGTAGAAGCGGATCAAGGTCGGCTGATCGATGTTGCGGCCGCCGATCAGCAGTTCGCGCACGCCCGGACCGATCGCCGGGATGGACGAGGCGATGTTGGTGCCCACGGTGACCGCCCAGAAGGCCAGCTGATCCCAGGGCAGCAGGTAGCCGGTGAACGACAGGAACAGCGTGGTCAGGAACATCACGACGCCGATCACCCAGTTGACCTCGCGCTGTTGCCCGCGGCCGACGCCGTTCTTGTAGGCGCCGGTCAGGAACACCCGCACCAGGTGCAGCACCACCACGATCACCATCAGGTGGGCCGAAATGCGGTGCACCGCGCGGATCCACGAGCCGAACGTGATCACGAACTCGATGTCCTTCACCGACTGGTAGGCGCGCTCGACCGACGGCACGTACAGGAACAACAGCGGCAGACCCGAGAGAATCAGCAGGAAGAACAACGCCGCCGAGATGGTGCCGAGCCAGAACGAGTAGCTCCAGGCCATCGCCGCCTTGCTGATCTTGGCGGGAAACCAGTGCAGCATGAAGTTCGAGACCACCGCGTCGCCGGCTTCGCGGTCCGACTGGGGGCGCAAGCTCCACAGCGGCTCGGCGTGCACGTTCGGCGCTTCTGGCTTGGTGCGAGTCAAGGACGGCAGGCGCATCACAATCACCCCAGCGTCAAACGGAAATCGCGGCCCACTTCATCCGCGAGATCGATCACGAGTTGCCCATCGTCGGGCGCGAGCAGCAGGCGGTACCAGGCCAGTGGCTTCGGCGCCGGGCCGGCGACGTTGGTGCCGTCGCCCTTGTATTCGGAGCCGTGGCACGGGCACAGAAAGCGATGGGTGAGACGGAGGGATGCACCGCCGGCGTCGACGGATTGGGGGGAAGCCAGCGCCTCCGCCCGGACGGTGCATCCAAGGTGCGTGCAGACCGCCGAGATCGCGTGAAAGGTGTTGCCTTCGCGGAAGATCAACACCCGCTCGTCGGGCAGGAACTTCAGGCCGTCGGGAAAGTCTGACGGCGGCCCGAGCTTGACGGTGGTGGGCGCGTCATACGAGACATTCGGCACCAGCGAGCGCAGCGAGGCGGCGGCCTGGACGGTGATGGCGGCCACCCCGGCGCCGGCGCCCAGGGTGAGCAGGAAATCGCGTCGGTCGGTTGGCTTCTTGTCCTCGCTCATGGCGCGGTACTCCCGTTCCAGCGTTCGGTGATGGTGAAGCGCTCCATCGTCATGGCCTCGGTGGGGCACCGGATGGCGCACAGGCCACAACGGATGCAGCGGTCGTCGTCTTTGATCAGCGCCGTCAGCGGGAACTCACCCGCCTCGGCCCGCGCGGTCACGGCCGCCTGCTCATCGGCGGCCAGATCGAGGGCGTCGAGCGGCACAAACGACAGGCAGTATTCCGGGCAGATGTCCACGCAGCGGTTGCAGAGCACGCACTTCTCCGGGTCGTAGATGGTCTGCACGTGGCAGACCAGGCAGCGCGCGGCCTGGGTGCGCGCCGCCGCGGCGTCATACCCGGTCTCGACCTCGGTGATGCCGGTGCGGCGGCCGAGGTCGAGCGTGGGCGGCGCCTCGCGGTCGAAGTGCTCGAAGCCCGCTACCATCCGGTAACGCGACGTGACGAGCGCCTCGACCTCGAGATGCGATGCGATCCGGGCATCCTGGCCGGCCAGGAATTCGTGGATCGAGCGGGCGGCGCGCTTGCCGTTGGCGACCGCCTCGATCAGGTTGCGCGGCCCGAAGGCGACGTCGCCGCCGGCAAACACGCCCGGCGCCGAGGTGGCCAGCGTGACGGGATCGATCTTGATCGTGCCGCCGGGAGTCAGCGCCACGGCATCGGCCTCGGTCAGGAACGACAGGTCGGCCTTCTGGCCGATCGCGAGGATGCAGGCATCGGCCTCGAGGTCGAGCACATCGTCGTCCACGAACTGCGGCGCGAAGCGGCCATTGGCGTCGAACACCGAGGTGACGGCGCGCAGCGCGATGGTCTCGAGCCGGGACGCGCCCTTGAACGCCTTGGGCCCGCGACGGGTGATGAAGCGGACGCCTTCACGCCTGGCCTCTTCGAACTCTTCGTGGCCCTGCGTGGTCCGGAGCACGGGCATTTCCGAGAAGTCTTCGAGCGACACCACGGTGACGTCGGTGGCCCCGCCACGAATGGCGGCCCGCGCAGAATCCATGGCTTCCTTGACCCGGGCGTCGGTTTCGGCGTGATCGGCCAGGGCCTCCTCGTCGCGGCCGGCCCGCAAGGCGGTCCGGGCGGCGTCGAAGGCGACAAAGCCGCCGCCGATGACCACCACCCGCCGGCCCAGGTCCACGCGATAGCCGCGATTGACGTTGAGCAGGTAGTCGACAGCCTTGATCACGCCGTCGAGCTCGACGCCCGGCGCCTGCAGGTCGCGGCCGCGCGACACGCCGACAGAGAGGAACACGGCCTCGAATCCCTGCGCGCGCAGCTGCGCCAGGCCAAAGTCGGCCGACAGCGGCGAGTTCAGCCGCAGGTCAACGCCGAGGGAAACGATGCGGTCGATTTCGGCGCGCAGCAGCGTGCGGGGCAGGCGGTATTCAGGAATGCCGAAGCGCATCATGCCGCCGGGTTCGGCGGCGGCTTCGAACACCGAGACGTCGTAGTGGAGCAGCGCCAGATCGTGAGCCGCGGCCATGCCGGCCGGCCCGGCGCCGATCACCGCGACCCGCCGGCGCGGCCCCGCCGCCGCAGCGGGGGCCGTGCGATAGAACGGCAACGGCAGGTGGCCGGTGTAGCGATTACCCTCGGCAATACCCTCGGTCAGCAGCTGGGTCTGCGTGTCGGGACGGATCGACTCGACGCCGTACTGCTCGGTGACATGCCGCTTGAGGGCGCGGATCGACACCGGCGCATCGATCAGCCCGCGTCGGCAGGCGTCTTCGCAGGGCGCCGCGCAGACGCGGCCACAGACCGACGCAAACGGGTTGGGCGCCCGTGCCACCAGGAAGGCTTCTTCGGGCCGGCCGTCGGCAATCAGCTGCACATAGCGGCCGGCGTCGGTCGCGACCGGGCAGCCGGCCTGGCACTTGACCTGGGCCTTCCAGTGCGCGAGATCCGGCAGCGCGGTGCGTATGCCCATCCGACTCCTCTTCGTGCAGCGTGGACGAGTTCGCCGACGGGCGCTATGACCGGTGTCATATCGCGGCCGGCCCGGTTGCTTGGAGTTCGCCGCCGTGGGAGGGGCAGCAAGAGCCGTGCCCCGAGGAGGGTCACGAATGGGCGGGCGCTTTGCGATCTGAACCGGCGGGCGATCGGGGTTTTTCCCCGCGCCGCGAAATACTCCGCACGGCGCGGCGAAGTAGTACACAAGCCTTACAGTGACGGCGCGCGCGCGTCCCTATGATCGGCAACAGGAGGCTCTTCATGCAGCCGCATCCGAAAGGCACCCGCGCCCGCGTTCTGCTCTCGTCGGTGTTCAAGCCCTTCGCGCAAGATGACGAGTTCGGCAGCCGCGCGATCAACCCGGTGGAGCTGTACCACAACCAGGTGACGCGCGAGCAAGGGCCGTTTTCGTTGCGCCTGTTCCACCGCACCTGGAGCCTGATGCTGTTGCAGCAGAACATCTCGGCGCCGTGCACGGTGCTCGACTTTCCCACCCGGGAGCACTTCGTGCGCGAACTGACCGCGCACGACTACGACGTGGTCGGCCTGACGGGCATCATCGTCAACGTCGGCAAGGTGCGCGAGATGTGCCGGCTGGTGCGCAAGCACTCCCCTCACTCCACGATCGTGGTCGGCGGCCACGTGACGGCCATTCCCGGCATCGCGGCCATGATCGACGCCGATCACATCGTGAAGGGCGAAGGCGTGGCGTGGCTGCGGCAGTACCTCGGCGAGCCGGCCCAGCACCGCATCGACCACCCGGTGATCCCGTCGTCGTTCGACTTCCGGCTGATGGGCCTGCCGATCCCGCGCGGCGGGGGCAACGCGGCCGCCACCATCCTGCCGTCGGTGGGGTGCCCGATGGGCTGCAACTTCTGCACGACCTCCGAGTTCTTCGGCGGCAAGGGCAAGATGGTGACCTTCCTGGAGCGCGGCGAAGACGTGTTTCGCGTGATGTGCGAGGCCGAGGCGAGCCTCGGGGCGCGGGCGTTCTTCATGATGGACGAGAACTTCCTCCTCTATAAGAAGCGCGCCCTCGAGTTGCTCGACCTGATGAAGGCGCATGGCAAGTCGTGGTCGCTTTACGTCTTCTCGTCGGCCAACGCCATTCGCAAGTACGACGTGAGGCAGCTCGTGGAACTGGGCGTGGAGTGGATTTGGCTCGGCCTGGAGTCGTCTGGCAGCCAGTACCCGAAGCTGAAAGGTTCCGATACCCAGGCGCTGGCGCGCGAACTGCAGTCGCACGGCATTCGCGTGCATGGGTCGACCATCATCGGCCTCGAGCATCACACGCCCGACAACATCGACGCGGTGATCGAACATGCGGTGGCCCACGAGACGGTCTTCCATCAGTTCATGCTCTACACCCCGGTGCCGGGGACACCGCTCTATCGCGAGGTCCAGTCCGAGGGCCGGCTGCTCACCGGCGTCGACCTGGCCGACATCCACGGGCAGTACAAGTTCAACTTCAGGCACGCGGCGATCTCGCGCGACCAGTCGAAGACCATGCTCGATCGCGCCTTCCGCTGCGACTACGAGGCCAACGGGCCAAGCCTGTTCCGGCTGACCGCGAGCATGCTGACCGGCTGGCGCCGTTACCGCGACGACCCCGACGCGCGCGTTCGCGCGCGGGTCCGCGGCGAGGCCGCGCAGTTGCGCGCGGGTTGGGGCGCGGCCTTGTGGGCGATGGAAAAATACCTGCGCGACTCGAATCGCGCCGTCAGCGACCGCATCGCCGGCCTGCGGGCCGAGGTCGAGCGCGAGGTCGGCGGGCTGGCCCCGTTGATCGATCGGCTGGCCGGCCCGCTGATGCTCTGGAGCGCCCGCCGCGACGCGCGGCTGGCGCCCGCGGGCCGCGTGCGGGAGCCCCGCACGTTCGTCGATCGCCGCAACTGGCGGGCCGCTACTTAGGCAGCAGCACGGTGTCGATCACGTGAATCACGCCGTTGCTGGCCGGCACGTCGGCCTTGACGACGGCGGAGTTGTTGATCTTGAGCGCCGCGCCGGCACTGGCGATCTGGATGCGCTGACCCTGGACGGTGCCGAAGTTCTTCATCATCTTCAGGTCGGCGGCGCTGACGTTGCCGGCGAGCACGTGGTACTGCAGCACGGCGGCCAGCTTGACCTTGTCCTTCATCAGCGCGTCGAGATCGGCCTTGGGAATCTTCGCGAAGGCCTCGTCGGTGGGGGCGAACACGGTCAGCGGACCAGGGCGCTTCAACACGTCTACCAGGTTGGCGACCTGGACGGCGGCGACCAGCGTCTTGAACGACCCGGCGGCGACGGCGACGTCGACGATGTCCTTGGTGCCTTGCGCGCGGCTGGGAGTGGAGATCGAAAGTGCAATCAGGACCGCCCCCAGGGCGGCTCGTGACGGTGTCAATGGCTGCCTCATGGCGGGCCCCCTTCAGCACGCCACGCTAGGTCATCTTTACCGCCGACGATATGACGGTCGTCATATTCCCACGACGCGACGCCCCATCATCAGGGGTCTGCACGGTCCGGCCGGTAATGACACGCGTCCTTCACGACGCGGTTTCGTGGCGGTCCCGACGGTCCTGCCGGGGATCGCGGCCGTTCGGCCCTTCAATTATCATGACGGCTGAGCGCACCTTCACCTGAACCCAATTCGGAGCTGCCTGTGAAATATCTATCCGTGCTGTTGGTCCTGTCGACTGTGGTCATTGCCGGGCAGACCCAGCCCGTTCCTGCCACCCTGGTGCTGCGGAACGGCAAGATCGTCACCGTTGACGCGGCCATGCCCGAAGCGCAGGCGATCGCGATCCGCGGCGATCGCATTGTCGCGGTCGGCACCAACCAGGCGATCCAGCCGTATGTGGGCGCCGCCACGCAGGTCATCGACCTGCGCGGCCAACTGGCCGTTCCCGGGCTGATCGAAAGCCACGGCCACTTCATGGGCCTGGGCCAGTCGAAGATGACCCTCGACCTGATGGACGTCAAGGATTGGGACCAGATCGTCTCGATGGTGGCCGATGCCGCCAAGCAAGCGAAGCCGGGCGAGTGGATTCTTGGCCGCGGGTGGCACCAGGAGAAGTGGGCCAGCGTGCCGAAGCCCAACGTCGAAGGCTTTCCGTCTCACGAGGCCTTGAGCAAGGTGTCGCCGAACAACCCGGTGATGCTGACGCATGCGAGCGGCCATGCCTCGTTCGTGAACGCCAAAGCCATGGCGGCGGCAGGAATCACGGCGGCGACGCAGAATCCCTCGGGCGGCGAGATCCTGAAGAACCCGGCCGGCCAGCCCATCGGCTTGCTGCGCGAAACCGCGTCCGGCCTGGCCGGCCGCGCCCTCGAAGCATGGCGCGCGAAGAAGACCGCCGCCGAGCGCGATCTCGATGCCCGCCGGCAGATCGAGCTGGCCGTCAAGGCCTCGCTCGAAGCGGGCATTACGTCGTTTCATGACGCCGGCTCCAACTTCGGCACCATCGACGCGATCAAGCGCGTCGCGGCGGAAGGCGGGCTCGGCATCCGGCTGTGGGTGATGGTGCGCGACAGCAACGAGAACCTGCAGGCCAGGCTGAAGCAGTACCGGGCCGTGGGCCTAAACAACAATCACCTGACGATTGCGGCGATCAAGGTCGTCGCCGACGGCGCGCTCGGCTCGCGCGGCGCCTGGATGCTCGCTCCCTACAGCGATTCGCCGTCGAGCGTCGGCCTGCCGACCAACTCGCCGGAGAGCATCGCCCAGACCGCGCAGCTCGCGCTCGAGCACGACGTGCAGTTGTGCGTGCACGCGATCGGCGACCGCGCCAATCGCGAGGTGCTGAACGTCTACGAGCGGGCTTTCAAGTCGCGCCCGGGGCAGCAGGACCGGCGCTGGCGCGTCGAGCACGCCCAGCACATCAGCGCCGCCGACATCCCGCGCTTCGGGCAGCTTGGCGTGATCCCCGTGATGCAGGGCATTCACGCGACCTCGGATGCGCCGTACGTGCTGGCGCGCCTCGGCGCCGAGCGCGCCGAAGAGGGCGCCTACCCGTGGCAGAAGCTGATGAAGAGCGGCGCCATTATCGCCAACGGCACCGACGTCCCCGTCGAACGCATCGACCCGATGGCCAACTTCCACGCCACCATCACCCGCCAGACCAAGGATGGCGCGGTCTTCTACGGCGACCAGAAGATGACGCGCGCCGAAGCGCTCAAGTCGTACACCTGGAACGGCGCGTTCGCGGCGAAGGAAGAGTCGCTCAAGGGATCGCTGGCCGTGGGCAAGCTGGCCGACATCACCGTGTTGTCAAAAGACATCATGACCGTGCCCGAGGACGAGATCCCCTCGGCCACGGCGGTCTACACCATCGTGGGCGGCACGGTGGCGTTCAAGCGCTAGCCGCGTGGCGGCTGCCGTCCAGACGCGCCAATCGGCGCTGCAGCTGTATGATCGTGGTTGGATTGCCGCAATGTGTCGGCCGGCCGCCAGCGCGCGACCGGCGCGGGCACATCGGTCTTTCAGCGAACGGACCCTGCCATGACGTGGCTTCGAGATTCGATGTCGGATTCCTTCTTCAAGGCGATGGCCGGCGAGCCGGACGCGATCGCCATCCTCGAGCGCGAGGTCGACACGCTGCGGACGAATCAGAGTCTGATTCTGGCCGACCGCCCGGACACCTTGATTCTGGCGACGCGGAGTTTGCCCGGTTCGCTGTACGAGGGACTGACGAAGAGCGCGCGAGTGGGGCGGCCGATCTCCTACGCGATGTTTGCGCATTCATCGGCGCACCTGCCCGGCCTCGAGCAGTCGCTCGAAATCCAGCGGTTCGCGTTCGAATGCAAGAGCGACGCGGAGATTCAGGCGGGGCTGGCCGCGGGCGTGAAGATCCCCGACGCGGTGCGGGAACCGGCGAGGGCGGTGCTGGCGTCCGATCCGGCCTTCGACCTTGCCGAGTTCGATCGGCTGCTGGCCATCCTCTGGCTCAATCACGCCGGCTACTTGCGCGTGTCGCCGGCCGCCAGCGTCGCCGAGGCGCTCCGGATGCTGCACCTGTGCGAGCACCAGAACGGCCTCTACTTCAATCTCACGCCGGCGGCCGACGGGTCGAACGAGGCGCGCCTGCTGTTTGCCATCGCCAACCCGCCCCACACCGGCTACGTCGCCCAGGTGGTGGAGGTGCTGAATCGGTTCGACGTGGGCATTCGCAGCGCCGACATCCTCGACGTGTCGACCGGCGCGCAGCCGTATGCGCTGTTTGCGATGTCGGTGCGGCAGCGCAAAGGCCAGATTCAGGAGACCGCGGCCGTCCTGCGCGACCGCCTGCAGAGCGAGCTGTACAACACGCAGATCCTGACGGCCAGTTCCACCGAATATCGCGAGTTCGTGACGACCGGGCAGATGAGCGGCGACGACGCCTCGCTCACCCGCGCGTTTGTGGCGTTCTGCCACACGCAGTTGGCGCACGCGCAGCCCGATCGCTACGACTGGAAGGAAGTGCAGAGCGCGATCTACGCCAACACGCCCCTGCTGGCGCAGTTCGTCGCGCTGTTCCGGCTGCGCTTCGATCCGGCCGGAGACGGGCGCGAGGCGGCCTACGCGGCCCTGCGGGCGACCGTCGTCAAGGCCGTGGCCGAATACGACACCGGCCACGCCCATCTCGATTCGCTGCGCCGGACCGTGTTTCACTGCTGCCTGACCTTCATCGAGCACACGCTGAAGACCAATTTCTTCGTCAAGGAGAAGCAGGCCCTCGCGTTCCGGCTCGATCCGGCCTACCTGGCCGACCTCGGCCCGGTGTCGACGGCCGACCTGCCGGCCGGCACGCCGTTCCGCGTGACGTTCTTCTTCGGCGGCCACGCGTTCGGCTATCACATCGGGTTCTCCGACATCGCGCGCGGCGGCTGGCGCACGGTGATCTGCCGCACGCAGGATGATTTCCTGACCAACGCGTCGACCTTGTTCAAGGAGAACTTCGTGCTGGCGCACACGCAGCACCTGAAGAACAAGGACATCTACGAGGGCGGCTCGAAACTGGTGGTGCTGCTGGATGCGTCGGCGTTTGCGAAGGAGCCGCGGTCGGTGCTCGATCGGCTGCTGCGCAAGAAGCAGCGCGATGTCTTCAGCGCCTTCCTCGACATCTTCGTCACCGGCGGGGGCGTGGCGAAAAACCCCGCGGTCGTGGACTA
>Ga0209770_10000980_pt1 | contig 15028 bp, 18 predicted proteins | sample LauGreSu1BDMLBDD_2_FD_187572 | JGI IMG/M metagenome (GOLD analysis project Ga0209770, IMG submission 187572) | Freshwater lake microbial communities from Lake Michigan, USA - Su13.BD.MLB.DD (SPAdes) (version 2) | ecosystem: Environmental > Aquatic > Freshwater > Lake | place: Lake Michigan, USA...
GAATAAGTCTGTATAATGGTATTCAGATCTTGATCATCACAATACCCCCCTGTAAATCCAGCAAGAATAAGCCGATCGGATAATTTTTCCCAATATTCTTCAATACTATCGCATATTTGAGAATAACATGCAGCTGGATTTCTACCTTCATTTACCATCATAAGTTGAAGCTGTCTATTACGAACACCCTCATAATCTGGATGTTTTATGTCAGGTGATGTCCACGCCATTGATGCGGGTAAGTCATTATATTTGGCGATCTGAATCAGTTCGGCAGTATATGTTCTACGCGCATTTAGATCACCTGATAAGACAGGTGCGAATAGTTCAAGAGTATTTTGAAAATCCTCTAAAGGCATTCTCAGTGAATTAATCCCCTGGATATTGTAGGCCTTTCCTCCAGGGGCCAGTAATCGCTTATACTGTGCTATATCCAATTTCGGGGTATTACCGTTATAATCAGAATCGATGATGGAAAAGCGCCCTCCAAATAGAGTTGCGAATTGGTCAAAATGTGCCTGTGACAATATATCTAAGACACATATGATTCCAGGGTGCACACGCCTTTTCAGGTAATTGGCATTCGCATCGAGTGCACCGCATAATCCATTACATATATAGATATCAAAGTTTGACAGGCGCTCTACGTCAGTTATCTCATCTCGGATATAATCTCCAGCCCAAAGCATTAAGCGCAAGTTGCGCCGTCCACCAAACGTATACACAGTTTCAGGAACTCCTTTGAAGAAATTGTATACTTGTTTCATTGTGATACAAGTATATAATTTAGTAAACACTTCAATTTTTACCAAGCATTTTCATGAAATATCGCTTCATTTCATCATTATAATCTACAAATCTGGGCAGAGGCATATTTGGAGAAAGTTTCTTACATACATCCGCATTTTTATATTTTGAATGTAATACGGATGTTATTTTTTCTAACAAGTGTAATGGTGTTTGTGCTAAACGAAATGGTAATATCCAGCAACGGTGAATGCCAAGCACCTTATATAATTCAATATATGCGTCAGAATGTATTTTAAAGAATGATCCGCTTTTTATAGAATTACATACCATTTCATTCCAGTACTTAGAATCTCGTGGATCTGGAATTGTGCATGTGGTGCTATGTTGACATACAAGCAATAGTAAATTTATAATAGGTTCTAAATGTTCCAGTGGAAAATAATCCAGGATTCTTAGTTCAATTCCATGTTTTTTAAATTTATTATAGTTAAAATCATAGCCGGTAGTCTGTGGTGGCATATATGGCGAATCCTTATGTAATTCACTGAAATACGATTTATTCGTCTTGTGATCATATGTATCAAGTATCTTACCTTTTTCCATTTTTTGCGTATCATATGTTCCAAGTCCAATATAACGACTGAGGCCAAGACGCTGTGATCCTCCCATATATGACGGATTAAGAATATGGAGAATATCTGGAGATCCGTATAGTGCAACGAGTAGTGGTTCTATCCACTGTATAGCGCGAATGGCATTTCCATGGACTTGTTTAAATTGTTCCTCATCATTAATTTCACCTCGTTCATTCAGTATAGTTGGTAATGTTATATTAATATGATATGTACCATTATTACATATTGCGATATTTTTAGGGTTTGATAGAAATGTAGCAAATCCATAATTATATGGCGGGTATACTACAGTATCATTAAACAGACGAAGTTTATTTATTTCATCAATAAAAGTTTTCTTAACTGTGTGTAATTCTTCCAAAATGTGCCTTACTGTGGTTTTATAGAAATTAAAGGATGTAAATTCAAATGTATCTCCATCATATATCATATTTTTTTCGAATAAAGTCTTTATAATAGGACTTTTCTGAAACATTAGGCTAGAAATAGTCTGGCCACTAAATTTCGGATTTGCCTGTTTATCTTTCATATATAGATACTCGTGTTGGCCATACTTGTCCATATTTTGGAACTGGTAGGCATTTATATACTGTGGAACAAATACCTCTCTTGGCAATTTCTGTAGCGTATTTGCCAATTCCTGGGGCTTATAATTTAACCAGTAATTTACAGAATATCTCTCAGGTTCATGTTTATTTAATATAAAATCCTTTGATACTGGTTCAAGGCGTTTTAACATTAAATACGATTCATTTTCTATGCCTAAACCCCAGTATTCATTATCACCGGGTGTTAAATTTGTGTAAAAGTCCACATACTTTTTGTGTTTATCATAAAAAGCCTTGGAATCCATCTAAATTACACTTATAATTACATAAGAATCAAATTCCTCATTCCACTCGGCCATAACGCGCATTACTTCTCCCGTAGACCTCTTATATTGGAGAGCCTGACTAATGGAAAGAGTTTGAACAGCCCCACGTCCCACATTTTTTCCATCTGATCCTACAAGATCATATACATCTGGTTTGCCTTCGATCGGAAGGCATGTAAAACTGCTTGGACCGGTAGTAATTGGTGTATCTTCCACAGGCCGTGGAATAACCTTTAATAAACGAAACTGCGGATTTTCTGGCATAAGACATAGATTACCACCAGATATGCGTGAAATTGCGTTGCGTATTTGTATGAGAGGGTCTACTTCTGATATCTGAATCTGCCAGTTTAGCTGAAATTTTGGGTCATTATAGAAAATCTGGTAAAAGAATTTCTGGACAAGTGAGAACCGATCCTTGAAACCTGCTGTAGATCGTAATTGTGCTCCATCTCTTACAATACAGTCTTCTAGTTGTATGAGGCCTTCGGATTCGTATATACTTATGGCAAAAATCCACGTGCCCTGAAGGGCCTCGCGATCTAGGCGCATGACTAGGACATTGACTTTGTCGGGCTGTGATTCATCTATTATAATAGGCCTGTAGCCTTTACCTATAATTAGTAGACCCTGTTTTCCAATATATGGCCTCGCATACGCAACATATTTATTGGATTTAATACGGGGATCATCTCTCTGGGGTTTATAGGTAACGGCTGGGGCTCGCAGAATATCAGTGTAAGAATCTGGTATTGTGCGAATCCAATTGCGTTCTTCATTATTGGGTTTTAAGAATCGGGGTTTTGTCAGATTTGGGTTAGACGACCTTGGGTTAGATGACCTTTGGTTAGACGGCCTTTGGTGCGTAGACATTCTATATATATTAATAGCATAATGTTTAGGCTAGAATTCAGAATATGCCCCAGGTTCCGAAGTATCATTGGCAAAAATGCCTTGCATGAATTCGCCACCATTTTGGGCAAACTCTGGAGTAAATGCCTGTAGTGCGTGACCGGCCTGGCTCGCAGAAGCGCTAGCTACACCAGATGCTGCTGCAATACCTACTGTGGAATTATCGGGTGCGGGTTTGAACATACGCTCAGGGTGGCGGAGGCGTTCAGGGATTGAGGCCGATTCTTCATTCTGGCTATAAGGATCCATTGCTACCTCGGGGGATACAACGTGGGGTTCGCCATCATAGGGTAGTTGATTCGGCGACGAAGGTCCACCGGGAGACACATTTCTTGCTTGATAGACGATCGGTGGTTTTTCGATCATTGGAGCTGCAGTCGAGGTATCTAGGTTTTTAAATCCATCCCTTGGAATAAAAAATAAGACAATACTTAAGAGAACTAATGAGCCCAATAATAGCCAAAGACGGAATGACATCTGAGGCATTCGTAGGAAAAAAATTTACGAATATGCCGGGAAATTTGATTTGTGCGCTTCACGCTTGTTCATGTATGGGTTTTTCGACTTTCCTACAGTGCTTCTATGTAAAGAAGGTGGTTTCTCAAACACCTGCGGAGCAACCACCGGTGTGTTCAAGATATGTTGCCTCACACTCCATTCTCCCAAATGGAACTCTTCATTTGAAGATACGTAGAGGGGAACCGCCTGTTGATACAAGACCTGCCCAGGCATCAACCATTCTGACATCTTCTCGAGGGTCTCCGAAAAACCTCCAGGAATTAGATCCCTGCTAATAATTTTCCAAAAGTATTCGACCCCATCTGGCCACCGTTCATAACGGTGGGAGCCACAATCCCATATTTCTAAAACTGTATTATGTGTTATATCGCCTGAATCTTTTTTAACGTGGTCCCGCCTAATGATCATCTGTTAAATTTGAACGACTGGTATTTAAGCATTATGGCATACTGTATATAGATGCCAGGTAGTTTTTCGGCACTTGAATTGCGCCCAGATGGTGATGTAGCACTAGTTCGTATAAAGCACGCTGCTACAAAGCCTACGTTGAAAGATATTCAGATATTTCTTAAAAAGAAAACGGCCCCTAGCCTCATAACTTCATACCCATACAGTTTAAAACGCATTTCGGTATTTGGTTATGTAAAGGGTAAAGAGGACGAATTATCTCAACAGCAATTACCACCTCCATGCGATGTTTCAGAGATTTATGGCAGTATTATACTTGTAGCACACCCAGTTAAATCACCATGGGATGCTTCTGCTGCACTTATTGAGGCATTTGTTCCCTCAGACTATGAGGTATTCTACGAAAAGGCTTGTTCTGGGGAAATAGAAGAGGAGGTTGATGAAGAAGAAGAGGTAGAGGAGGAGGAAGAAGAGGCGGTTGTATATGATGTAGATGAGGAGGGTGAAGATGAAGAGTTGGAACTAGAGGAAGAAGAGGCGCCGAAAGTTCGTATTAGTCGTAGGGTTCCTAAGATTGATCCACAACAGCTACAGTTCCAATTTAAGTCAAACCTGGTTCCCGAGGATTCTCATAATGAGGAGACTGTTATGGCGAATGTAGAGCGCAGGCGCATTTTAGGAATATTTCAGGAATCCTTGAAAGAGCATTGTACACATACCGATATCCTGGAGCTTGAGCGCGGGCTGTATAACGCTAGCCTAGAGGAGGCAAAAAAACGTGTGGTCCCCCTATCCTGGGAACATTCTGCGTTCCAGTGGATTTATAAGATGATTTCTAAGCGGGTATTATCTAATTTTAACCCGCATACGTATGTTGGTAATAAGAAACTCATGGAGAGATGGAGGGAGGGTGAATTTGGCTTGGACCAGGTTAGTAGTTGGACGCCATATGAGCTGAATCCGGCAAATTGGAAGGATTTACAGGACCAGCAGTTTCGTCGTGATAAACGTATCCTAGAAGGTAACTTGGCAATGGCTACCGATCGTTTCCGCTGTTCTCAGTGTAAGAAGAAACAGTGCTCGTATTATGAACTTCAGACGCGGTCGGCAGATGAGCCGATGACCATCTTCATTAGTTGCTTGAACTGTGGTAAGCAGTGGAAACAATAAGACGCTTTTTAGAAAAAAGCGTGGCAAAAAACTTTTGCTAGGCTTTTTCTAAAAGCCTAGCAAAAGGCGCTTTTTAGAAAAAAGTGTAACAAAAAACTTTTGCCAGGCTTTTTCTAAAAGCCTGGCAAAAACTCCCCAGGCCTTTTAGAGAGGAAGCCAGGCAATGCAGCGTGCTTTACTTTTGGGACTTCCAATCGCTAGATCAATGCTTTACGAGCGTAGATCTATAATACAACCCTGTAAAAGGCTGTTGAAGCGTAAAAGCAGCACACTCTCATTTTTACCAAGGCCCCCGGTTTCCAGGGGCTCGCACGAGGGATTTAATACAGTGAATTCTAGACATCAGGCTACGCGCCGTCGTTCTAAAGATCAATATATATAACTAGCATAGATGACATCTAATTCTCGTATAGTAGAACTGCGTAAATCAGACAATATAGATTATGACAAAATCGGATTTCCACTGTTATTCGCAAGACCGCAATTCGGATATTCAGTGAGTTCCATGATACGGCATATACATACGAATAGAGATATAAATCTTGGTCCAGAAAATTTCACGTTTCCTGATACTATACAGGAATTTTTTTGGATTAGTGATGGAGAAGCTGGTAAAAAACCATGGATTGCACTTGGACTTTTACAAAATAATATATATTTTTTATACAAGGCGCAGATGATACGACCATCTACTACTTTTGTAAATAATGGACATATGAATCTATGGGTTTCTACACGTTATAGCGATATTATACACTTCGCAATGGATTCTTCCATATATAAACTATATATCGAAGAAACTAATCTTGCGTTAAATTAGATGAAAATAAAGAGTAACTTACTGCTAATCATTGGATTTGCATTACTTATTACAGTTATGGTATTATGTTATAATTCTGAGGGATTTCAGGCTGGTATGCCAGGAATACGATGTGGTGTGGATTTACCCGGTTGCTCAAATACCAAACAATGTTTAAATGGATTTTGTTCTTCTACTAATAAACCTGCCTTACTAGCCAATGAATTACAAGTCTACCCTTAATTTCTAATCTAGAACTAGAAACGATGAAAGTAGAATATTTGGTTGGTATGACATTGCTGGTTGTGTTAGTAGCTTACGCAGTCTCATATTCAATAAATGCATCACAATATATGCTTGGACCGCGCCCTACAGGCGTTCAACCCGCTAAATTGCCCTGCCTTGCGAATAACCATTGCCCAATGGGGCAGGCATGTTCCGATGGATTTTGTTCCGAGGGATTCATGAGCCCAAGCACAGATATGGCTTCTTGTAATTCTCCAGAGTGCAATGGTATAAATGCCCCATGCGCCAGAACAGGCACTCCATGCCCCGAAGGAACATTTTGCCAGGGCAACGCATGTGTCCCAAATTACCCAGCAAGTCAAGGGGCTGAAGCCTATGACCAGATTGGAATGATACTTAATTAGAATCTCCGGCCTGCTTTCTCTGGATCGCAAGGTCAGGTGCAGCTCCAAACATGGAGCCCCAGCCATCTGATGCATTCTCTGTTACGGGATTTCCATCAGATCCTGCTACAACTGGTCCTCTCTTGCTGTTCCCAGCGGACTCCTTACGCTGTTCCGTAATGAACTTGTCCCTGGCCTCCTCATTATCCTTATAGCGCTTCATCAGTGTATTCAGCTGTTCCTCTGCGTATTCATTGTCCTGAACCTGGTGGGGCTTAGGGTCCCAGGGTAGCCACTTACCAACCTCCCCCAGGAAGATGTTGTGTAAGGTGTCATTGCGCTGTAACTTCTTTGCCATGGCTACAGCCTCACCATGTGTCCCGGTAACACCCCGGACCTTTAGGCCACGCATAGATGTCCGGAACTCATTCTTCGCAAAGAAATCCTCTTCGAGCTTCGTCTGATTCTTGAACATGAAATCGTCATATGCATCCTTTATGGCTGTTTGCTTAATCGTAGCATTGTTTTCCTTTACATACGAGGTATACGTTTCTAGGATGCTTCCAATGTTCAGACGAGATTTACGGCATAGGTCGGCGGCATCGGCAAGTGCCTTGGCAGCTACACCACTTAGATCGGTTCCGGATAAATCCATCTTATCGGCCTCCTTTGTTAATTTATCATTAACACCCCGGACAATCGAAACTAAAAAGGTCTCCAAATTCCGGATCTTATAATCGACTTCGTATTGTTTTAGAAACTCCCCGAAGAAGAATTGGTCCTTATTCTCAAGAATAGACTCCGGGCTGAGAAAGGAGAGTAGGACGAACTTTTGGCTACGAATCTCGGGATCTTCCTCTAGAAAGTCTTCCTTGACGGGGGCCTGAGTTGACATTGTGGGTCTGTTAAACTATAACAAATTCTCTTAAAGTATTGAACGCATATAAAAAAAATATAGGGCTAGAATATAAGGATGAACGTTTCTATGGTAGAAGTTCTAACTGCCGTTCTAAAGTATGTTATTGAGGGCCTTGTCGTGGCCCTAGTGGCCGTCGTGGTTCTAAACCCCAGAAAGCCTCACTGGGGTGAGATTGCCACGATCGGAACTGCGGCGTTTGTCACTTTCGCACTACTCGACACATTCACGCCATCTATGGCTGTCACGGCGCGCCAGGGTGCTGGTTTCGGCCTGGGCGCGAACCTCGTTGGTTTCCCCCGCGTCTAAGGATAAGGAATCAAAAAATCATTTTACTCTGCTTTTCATTAAAATCAGAGTAAAATGTTGTATGTTTGGCTAGAATCTAGTAATAAAATTTTATGAGGCGCTTTTTCTTGCTAGTCTTTGCTCTTTTACGACGGGTTCCACCTTTGGCCACGGCCACAGGCATGCTTGGTTTATTGGAACATCTCTTTATTTCAGGCCACACAATTTTGAATATATTACATAACCCCGCATAATATGAATCATCACTATAGGCCTTTAGGGATGGCTCTAATACGTTATCGAATTCAAATTCTCCACCTGCCTTTAACTCGCCATATACAAATAATCCTGCTCTCCCAAGTTCTTTATGAATATTAAAATACGGATTTAAAAAGTTTCCATCGGTACCTTTTGCAGTCATTACATCCTTAAAAAACTCTCTAAGTTGTTTATCATCACCTTTGCCAAGGTGTTGTTCCTTTTTGCGAATCGTATTTCCCCCCCATAATGCATCATCCCATAATTCGAATGCGAAAGTTGGCATTGGACATGCTACATTGCGCTTAGAATGAACAAGCTTCCAGGCATCCCATAGACTCATCTTTTCATGTTCCATCAAATACATAATAAGAATTGTGGTAGAACGATTTACACCTGCTGAACAATTTACCAGCACGTTTTTTCCACTGTCCAGAGCAGTCTTTATTGCTGTTAACGCATCTTTAATTGTGTGGAGTTTACCGTTTAATGAATCTGGTTCAGTTAGTGGTAATTGTATTAGAACTTTTTGGGTAGCTGGGTTCGCAGTATTCCATGTGTTTTTTAATTTTTCTAGATCACCTGCTAATGTAGTATCATTCGAACAATTTACAACAAGTGATACTTCCTTATCACCAAGTTTGACATCTTTTAAGGCCGTTTTGGCTGACTCTGCGTTTCCATGTAGCAATGAACCCTTTTTAGCCCCGCCAACCTGTGTTACAGCAAAATTACTCATGGGATCCATGGTTCCACCTGTATTCTTAAATAATTCTATGGCTAGATCCTGTGCCTGTTGCTGTTGCTGTGGCTGTGGCGGTTGCGGTGGCTGTAGCGGTGGCGGTTGCGGTGACTGTAGCGGTGGCGGTGGGGGCGGCGGTAGGGGTGGCTGTGGCGGTGCCTGTTGCCCTTGTCCCTCAGACTTATTAAGTTTTATTACAATCGCAGAAATATTATCACCGGTATTTAATACAAGGGCATTATCAATAATATCACTTGCTAATTCCTTAGGGGATCTCTTGATATTATCTGGTTCCTGTATCCACTTAGCCATTGTAGCATTTTGTATAAAGTTCCAAACTCCATCGCACCCTAATATAATACAATCTACATCTTTACGATCATATAGCGCAATATCTGGGACCACAGAAACAGCTTGCTTTTCGGGACTTGCTGGCTTTCCATTTTCTTCGAATTTCTTACAATTAAAATCACCAAACGCCCTTGTTAAATTAAGGCCACAACCCTTGCCACTTACGTAAGTTTCACCTTTGAATGTTTCTATTGTATAACCGGATGCTTTTACGCGAGCCTCCTCACCTTCATATTTTGGGTCATGATCCTGCGTTTCAAATACTAGCTTAGGGGATCCTGTTTTTATACCAATGGCTCGTGAATCTCCTAGATTCACTACAATAATTTTAGTCGTTGTTACAATTACAACAATTGCAGTAGATCCGCTCTTGAATTGTTTCTTGGATAATTCTTCATCGATATCAATATATAATTGTTTAAAAAATTTCTTCTGCTCATTTAAATCACCATCTATCTTAAACTTAGCACCTACAAGTTTATCGTTGAAATTTATTTCTAACCACTTAGATACTTGTGAGCCACCATGCCCATCAAATACGGCAAACACTGCGAATTTTTTATCATCATGTACCTTTAATATATGCGCATCCTCTTGTTCACCCCTATTACCTTGCATACTATCGAGCGCAGCCGTGAAGTTTAATTCTTTGCTATCAAGAGTCTCAGAAGAATGCGTTTTTTTTGCCTCGTCTAATTTATATTTGGCTACTGCCTGTGTAAGATCTCCTCCAGTCATTAAACCCTTTGGATCCTTTGGATCCTTTGGATCCTTTGGATCCTTTGGATCCTTTGGATCCTTTGGATCCTTTGGTGGCGTATTACCAGCATTATTTGCATCATTCAAATCTTCATCATCATCATTGTTTTCTGTGTGCATCTTATCTTTTTTAACCTCTTTACTCTTGGAATCCTTTGAAACTGTTATACCCCCCGTATTAGCATTATTCTTAAATTTTCTCATTTTCATATAATAATCATGTTTAGTTAAATAATTAAAAATTTTACAATGATCTGAAAGAGCAACCCCAGTTTCCTTTTTACATAAGGGGTCAAGCATACCTTTAAGGTAGGCAGAATAGACCTTATTTTCGTCTGGATATTTTAACCCACTGTTCTCTAATAATAGTTTTTCTTCGGGTGTAAATTCTCCTTTATTCCATTTGGCTATAACATCTGGGGTAGCATTTTCAATCTTATAACTTTTATCTGGTAAAGTTACGATTGATGATGCACCGCCTTCCATCACAGGTTGTCCAAATGTAAGCATAGTCACCCAGCCGGGAGTCATTTTAAAAGATTTATCTCCTCTAATTGAGACCCGATCATGGTCAGTTTCACGTGGCTGAATTGTTTTTGGTATTTCAAAATCTAGGGTATACATTGATTCTCCAGATTCTGCGTCATTATATCTGGCACTGGGGATTAGAAGTGTATCAAACTTAATACCATGCATTTCTCTTGATGACCTATGATACACATTCTCATGTTGTGGTATGAATCCAAGCGCTATCTGCTTACTTGTATGTGGCACTGCGTGTAATAAGATACCATCTAACGATGGTATATCAGATTCGCCCTTACATACATATAGTGCTTGGCCCACATATTTTGTTAGCAATACCCTTAAATGTTTAGCTAGTGTATTCGACACAGGAGACATAAATATTACACGGGTCTCTGGATCGGAAGCTAGCAAGTTATCGGCCCATGTAAAAACATCATTCGCCTTTTCCACATTGCCACGTAATGGAGCTACAACGAACGTGGGCGTTAAACTAACATTAATAGTTCCTATAATTATATGTGGATCACGCCTCGGCTTTCTACGTGAGGGAATATTTGGTCCGAGAATCTGTTGCCATTTTGTCTTAAATTTGCGTATTAGCCCGGGATTTACCGATATATCTAGTGTATCTGGTATATGTTCAATTGAAACGGGTATTGATTGCCATCCTATAACAGAGCTTTCTTGCCCACCACCACCTTGAACAGGTACAATCGGAGCAATATGTCCAGTTGGAACAGCTCCTTTAAAGCTATCTAGTAAATCGGGGGTCATACTACCTCCAGACGCTATACCGTCCATCTAACATAAACGAAGACTTAAGAAATCCATAAACTTACTTAGTACAATGGAAACTCCTATGACTCTTGTCCCCAGAGAGGCTGTCGAATCTACTTTACCTGATTCACAGACGAGAAGAAAGAAGATTCACTGTAAGCAAGAGTTGATTGTAATGAGTTTACAGGCATTTTATTCAAATAGAAAGGACCTTAATGAAATCATGGAGCTTTTACAGGGCACCAGTATAATAAGCCTTCGTCTTATTGACTGGTTCGTAACAAATTACGCAAAGCGTCATTCTATTGGCTATATTCTTGGAGGTCAAGAATTCATGGTATACATGAGTTACAAGAGTCAACTGAAGGCATATTCTAAAAAGTTATTTGATCCATTTTGTAGAAGAGAGCGTATTATGTTTAGCCTCCCTGGAACTGACCAATTTGTCACAACCGTTGGCAAATTAAACTTTTTTCGATGGGCTATCGAAAAAAATGTAATTGAATATTTGAAGACCCACCGAGAGGCCGTAGAGCTTGAAATGAATGGTCATATGAAACAATTAAGCAGATCTAGATCTACTCGTAATACAACTGATACATCCGATGACGCCCCAAAGAGGGTTCGTATTAGTGTAAACGCACAACCTGCTCAGGCTCTTTGTAGAAGGGATGTAGAGATAAGTGTAGAATTTGATTAGGCCGATAGAAATTTTGTTATAACTAATCCCATATAATGGTCATTCCATTTGTATGGGATTGTTCCTATTTCCTTCTTATTACTGTCAGCCTGAGTAATTTCAAAATTTACCATATCATAGGCAACCGATAATCTTAACTTATCTAATGTATTATATCTAAGATAGACGTGATCATCTTTATAACGAAGCTCAAGTATGTCGTCGTTCGGAAATATTAAGCTTCCATTCTCGTTCAAAATGTATTTCTCACCGTCATAGTCAACTGGAATATATTTTGAACTGTTGTTTACATACAATTTTGCGATAAATAGACCCATTCTATGTATTTATTGTAAAACAGGTTTAGGTTCACGGCGAACTTGTGCCGTGCGTTGTTGAAATACTATTGTTGTATCTAATACTACTGGTTTATACGTAGCTAGGGGTGGAATTGGTTTTATGGGTAGGGGGCATGTTCTATATTGCCCAATTGGCATCCATTGTTTTTTATGTTCCATCTATGTATATATATAATATATTAAAATAGCTATAAGCAGTTGAATAATTTTTTTAATAAATTGCTCTTGTTCAACTCTACGATAATAAATATACTGTGCCAACATAATTATGGGATATCCGGGCACTGTTTTTCTACAATATATACATGTGCCATTCCATTTATTCCAGCATTCTTCATGTAAAAAATATTTACAGCTACACCCTAATGTAGGCCTGTATGCTAATTTAAGTTCAAGATCAGATAGACATATTGGACAGGTATCCATCAGAGGGCTTCTAACCATGCGCCTCTTTGTTCTTCAGGCATTCCAATCTCGTCCATGAGTTTTCTGGCATGCTCGATCTTAAATGCCATTGGGGCGAGGGCATTCTGGGAAATGAGTGCCATATTATTTTGGAAATACTCCATGGGTGAGATTTTCGTCTTGAAATCGTCATCGAATCCAATAAGGACATTGATGAGACGACCCACGTGCCCATCGGCGCACATGCCGACTGACTCTGAGGATTCTTCCCAAAGGCGTTTTACGAGTTCATCACGAATTTCTTGCTCATATGTCTTAATTTTCACCCAGAGGCCTCTGAGAACATTTTTGTAAACATTTTCTGTTGCGCTCATAACTGTATCGCGAGAAGCCCAGTCGCGCATATCATTCATGACGTGCTTTAATTTCATTTTAACACTCTGAGGATTTACTGCGTATTCATGACCAAATACGGTGGATCGAAAGGCAGAATATATCTCATTAAGAGTTTGTTGTCCCTTAGGAACTTCTAGATTAGATAATACATGAATGCCGTCATGCGTGTTTTTTTCCACTTCGCGGACGTGGATACTTTGACCGTCTTTAGAAATGTCACCAAGGTCTGCTACGGGCCCCTTATATGTAAGAGTCCAGATATCTACAAGTGACCACATTCGGATACGCACCTCCCCATAAGGCTGTAGATGAATATAGTTGTCTACCTCATTCAGTGTGATTTTCTTAGAGACTAGCTGGGGTTCAATCCACTCGCGAAATATGTTAATTATACCAGTGAATAACTTTTCATCATATTGATCTATCTCATCAGGTGAAAGCTCAGTTGTATCTTCATAAGAATCAGCTATGTCAAATAGCTCAGTCTTAAGAGTTTTGATAGATTTTGTTGAGGATTCTCCTGTTGCTATATGATCCAAGAACTGCTTATATTTATAGATAAATCTTGTTATAATGCTATTTCTGTAGCGCAAAGACTTATTACTTGGTGGCATTTTTTTGTTGTTTTATGAAAAAAATAGGGTCGACATTTTTCAATTTTTATACCTTCCTACGATTTGAGCAAGGATTACAATTTGTCTGCGTAACAACTGGCACACTAAGGGGTCCCTGACCCTCAAGGGGTTTTACAACTACATTTAGGACAGGAACCTCCTTGGTCTCCTGGACTAGTTCAACCTCTTGGGCCTCCTCAGCCACCTGGACCTCCTTGGTCTCCTGAATATCCTCAGCCTGCTGAACCCCTTGGGCCTCCTCAGCCTCCTGGATATCCTCAGCCTGCTGAACCTCTTGGGCCTCCTCAGCCTCTTGGGCCTCCTCAGCCTGCTGAACCTCCTCAGCCTCATCAAATAGATTGGGATCTCTATATAGATATCCATTGACATATGTGTAGATAAATACATATATTAATACAGACACACATGTAGGAATATCATTATAGTTTAGTTGGGGTAGACTACGAATACTTCTATGCGTGCCAACAAGCAGATTCTTTGTATACATTGTAATAACATACGGGGCACCAAACCTAAGAATTATGTCCATAATCGCAGATTATATGTGCGTATAAGTCAATTTTTGAGCATCCTTGTTAAGTTTTATAAGTAGTTGTCTGATTTTATACATTCGCTCAGCCTCTTTATCTGCCTTGACCACCGTATTTTCCCAGACACTCTTTGATATAGTATCTTCACGAGAATGAGAGTTAAATTTTCCAGTTGGGCCAGGAACATACTGTAGATGCCATGGTATCATTTCTAATATTAAATAATACAGACATACAGATATCAATTTTACGGACATGTTCCTCGTTGATGCCCATGTATTATATTTTGTGGAGGTGGGGCGCTGAGTGTTGGTCCCAAAAAGTTAGCACAGCCAGTAGAATGTAGGTAGCGAATTGCTTGAATAGGTCCTGGTTTAATCTTAGTTGGTGTTGAGAATGTAGGGTCTACTTTTCTTAGGGCTGCGTTTGAATAGTCTGCTACATATAAGGAATTATCTGACTCTACTACAATACACTGCGGATTAAAAAATGTTGCCCTATCATTTGGTGGTGTGCTTAATGATAGATTATTAAGGATACCATAACCATCTTTATTTCCTGGTAACTGTTCTGGAGATCCGACTATAGTATATACTTGCTTATGGGCTATAATCGTGCGAATTAAATTATTACCAGAATCTGCCACATAGATATTTTTATAATTATCGATTGCTATACCCCTTGGCTGATTTAATGTTACATTATCATT
>Ga0209770_10000981_pt1 | contig 15020 bp, 14 predicted proteins | sample LauGreSu1BDMLBDD_2_FD_187572 | JGI IMG/M metagenome (GOLD analysis project Ga0209770, IMG submission 187572) | Freshwater lake microbial communities from Lake Michigan, USA - Su13.BD.MLB.DD (SPAdes) (version 2) | ecosystem: Environmental > Aquatic > Freshwater > Lake | place: Lake Michigan, USA...
GCTGGGCTCATCTCGCTGGGCTCATCTCGCTGGGCTCATCTCGCTGGACTCATCGTGCTGCGATCGACCGGATCTCGTCGGCGAACCGACGCGCCGCATCGCGGATCGAGGCCTGCCACGGACGGCCGGCCTCCTGCGCGGGATAGATCACCGAGCGACTGGCGGTGATGAGCGCGCCGCGGCCGCCCGAGGTGAAGCACGCGCGAACATCGTCCGCCGTCCCGCCCTGCGCCCCGTAGCCGGGCACGAGGAAGACCGCATGCGGCAGGCGGGCGCGCAGGGATGCGATCTCGTCGCGCTTCGTGGCGCCGACCACCGCGCCGAGCGTGGAGAAGCCCGAGCGGCCGATCGAGCGGGCGCCAAGGCGGGACACGAGGTCCGCGACCGCCTCCGCGACAGTTCGCCCGTCCGCGAGCCGGAGCGACTGCAGCGCGTCGCCGGATGGATTGCTGGTGCGGACGAGCGCGAACGCACCGCAGCCCGCGTCGAGGAAGGGAAGCATGCCATCGGAGCCGAGGTAGGCGCTGACGGTCGTCCAATGCGCGCCGGCAAACCGGGCGCTCGCCGCGTAGTGCTCCGCCGAGATCCCGATGTCGCCGCGCTTGAAGTCGAGCACGACCGCAAGTCCCGCGCCGCGCGCGGCCGAGACCACCCGGCCCATCGCCGCGTATCCGTCGGCCCCGAAGCGCTCGAAGCATGCCGCCTGGATCTTCACCGCGGCGGCATCCGCCGACACGGCTTCGATCACGCCCACCGAGAAGCGTTCGATCGCGTCCGCCGCGACTCGCGCCTCGCAGCCCGCCGCCGGCGCGAGCGACGGAGGAAGTCGCTCGACGACAGGATCGAGACCGACGCAGGTCGCACTCCCGACCTGCGCGACCCGGTCGGTCAGGAAGTCGCCTGCGTGAAAGTCCGGCATGGGCTGCGTCGCCGAAGGCTCCTGGGTGGTCGTCATGGGCATTTCGCGATTGTACGGAACGGTTCAGGTCGTGCCGGAGGGAGGATTGCTCGCAGGAATCCCATGCCTCTCGCAGAGTTCGCGGAGCGTCCGCCATGTGTAGAGGCCGGTGTCGTGGCCGTCGCTGAACCGGATCCGAAGCGCGTAGTGGCCGATCGGCTCGACCGCCTCGGCGGTGAGCGGACCGCTCGAGGTCGCCGATGCGGGAAGCACCGCGAGCGGGTTCCTGGCGAGCTCCGCGCGCAGCTCGCGCTGATCCGCCGAGGGCGAGTGCCTTCGAAGCACCTGGACCGGGACCACGCGCGCCAGTCCATCGCTCCAGCGAATGTGGAGTCCACGGGCGCGCTCAAGCTCGATCGCGACTGGCCTCGGTTCGGTCGACGGCTGGCTCGGTGCGTCCATGCGGCCATGCTACGCTTGAACACGATGTCGCTCGAAGGCTTCAGGCTCCTCGATGCCGGAGAAATCCACGGAACCGCGGGGCTGCCGGCGCGGGGCGTGGTGCGCCTCGCGCACACGGTGCGAGCGGACGAGACGAGCGCGCTCGTTCCGCATGCGAACAACATCGCCATCCTGGGCTGGATCGACCATGCGGCGGCCCGTCACGGCGACCTTGCCGGCGCCTCGCGTGACGCGCTCGCAGCGCGTGGACGGATGTGGTTCGTGGCCCGCCACGAAGTCGACTACCTCGGAGAGTCCTTCGCCGGCGACGAGCTTGCGGTCGTGGCCTGGGCCGAGTCCGTCGGCCGAACGAGCCTCGTCCGCGCGACCCGCGTGCTCAGGCGATCGGACGGCTCGCTTCTCGTCTCGGCGCGCAGCCGATGGGCGCTCGTCGATCTCTCCACCCGGCGACCGGCTGCCATCGACTCGACCGCAAGGGAGTACTTCGCCTCGGCAACCGCAGCCGCGCCTCCCACGAACCACCTGCCGTCCGAATGAAAAACCCCGTTCGATCAGGGGACTGAGCGGACGGGGCGGAGGGGAGAAAGATGACGGAAGGAGCACGCAGGACCGGCCTGCGTCTGCCACCACGCCTCACAGAACGGCGCGCAGGCTTGGACCGCGCGCATCCGCCTCCCTCGGCGGACGCCGCACGACCCGTCTGAGGAGGAGAACCTCCCTCGACGGCCATCTATTCGGACAATCCCCGCGGCGGTCCACACATTTTGCAAGGTGGAGGCGCAGACCCCCCTCCGGATGGCTGGAGCCACGGCGACGGTCGGTGCCCGGCGACTCGCTACGCTGCGGAAATGCCCCTCTCCCCGCTGCTGCTGACCGTCGTTCTTGCCTGCTCCCCGGTGCCGCCGGAATTCGCGCGCGACCCCGAGGGTCGCGCCACCGACGGGCAGAGGGTCGCGCAGGCGCCCTCGAAGCGCCGGCAGGTCGTCGCGATCCTCCCCGACCGGACCACCGGGCGGGACTGGGGGCTGCGCTACCTCCGCGACGCGGTGCAGGACCTGAACCGAGAGCTGCCAGACGCGGTGTTCTGCGTGGGCGACCTCGTGCAGGGCTACTCGCGCGACCACGCGCATGTGATCGGCGAGCGCAAGGCGTTCCTCGACCTCGCGTCCCGGCTCAGGGCTCCGTTCTATCCGACGCCCGGCAACCACGATCTCGTCAGCGGCAAGCGAAGCGGCGCGGACCGGTCGTTCGCCGACGAGTACCGCGCGATGTTTGGGCCGCTGTACTACTCGGTCGAGCTTGAGCTCGCGAGCTTCGTCATCCTGAACACCGAGGACGGCGAGGGGAAGATCGAGCCCGGATTCTCCGACGGACAGGTCGCCTGGCTTGCGAAGATCCTCGCCGAGCTCGAGGCGCGCGGCAAGCCGATCATCCTGCTCTTCCACCGGCCGCTGTGGGACCACAAGCCCACGCGCTGGGACGAGCGAGTGCAGCCGCTGCTGGTCAAGCACGGAGTCGACTATGTGATCGCAGGCCACTACCACGCGCTGCAGATGCTGCCGCCGAAGGACGGCATCCCGTTCCTCCTTCTCGGCACCTGCGGCGGTGCGATCGACCAGCATCCGCTCGCGGGGCAGCTCCAGCACATCAGCTTCGTCGTGATCGACGAGTCCGGTTCGGTGCAGCCGTATCACCAGATCGCCGGCTGCACGCTGCCGGCCGACTGGATCACGCAGGCGGACCAGGCGCTGGCGTACAAGCTGAAGTCGAGCCGGGATGTCGTCGCGATCCGAGGCGCCGTCGCGGACCCGCTTGGCGAACCATCGTCGGGGTCGGTGGAGCTCACGCTGCGCAACCCGCTCGATCGAGAGATCGCGGTCGATCTGCGGGCGGCCACCGCGCCGGCCGCGTGGGAGGTCGTCGACCGCGAGGACTTCGGCGCAGGACCAGTCGAGCTCGTCCGCGCATGGACGAGCCGGACCGCCTTCGACATCTTCAATCCGGCGACGACGGACCTCGCGACGCCGTTCGAGCTCGGCTTCGAGCCCGCCGCGTTCACGCTGCCCGCGGGCGGCGCGCAGACCGTCGTCGTGACGGCGCGGAGCAGGCCGCAGGTGCGCCCCGTGGAACCGCCGCCTTTCGAGCTCGTCGCGCGGTACCGCGACAGCCGCGGGCGGGATGTACCGGTCGTGCTGCGCCAGCGGGTCCCGATCGCCCGACGGCCCGCGGTTGCGGCATCGAGCCGGGACGCGACGAGCTACTCGATCGCGGTCTGGAACTGGTCGGAGTACGACACCTCCGAGCGGAACTCGTCGGTGCTGTTCGTTCGCGGATCGGGGGCGGACGCCGGCGGCTCCGTGCTCGACATCGAGCTCGATGCACCTGAGGACCTGGTGCTCTCGCCGGATGCGACCCCAACCGATGCTCGGTCGGCGATCGATGATCCGCTCGGCGATGCCGTCCGAGTCGTGGTCGGTGATGGCCCGCAGGCACGGGAGTTCCTCGTGACCTTTGCCGCAGACGGCCCGAGCCCCGTGGTGAGGGCGCTCTCGCCCGACCGGAAGCGGCTCGAACGCACCGAGGATGTGTCCGCGACGCTGTCGCTCGGATCGAAAGGCTGGCGGCTGCACCTCGGCCTCCGCGCCGGTGCCCTGCCGAGCGGTGCGGAACTCGACGGACTGCCCGTGAATGTCGGGGTCGCCGACAACGACGAGACCTACCACACGCAGTGGCGGTGGCTTGCACCGCGATCCGAGCCGGCGCGGCTGCGCGTCGCGCCTTGACGCGGGTCGGCGCTGCGCCCGGTGGGCAGATTTCGCGAGACGCTCATCGCGGGCGCGCCATTTCTCCGATATCGTTCCCGCGTTTCCCGGGAAGGGCCGACCGTCTGGCCCCGCCTCCCCGGAACGCCGACCCGGATTCTTGAAAGGACCACCATGAAGACCCTGCTCGCACTCGGCTCCCTCTCTGCCTGCATGCTGCTCGTCGGCTGCGGCAGCGACGACAGCTCGAACGTCTCCTCGCTCGACGCAAGCCAGATCCGCACCGAACCCGCCGAGAAGGTCGCGCCTCCGGGCTCGAATGTGAAGCTCGGCTCGAACAACACCCCCGCCGCGCCGCCGGCGAAGGGTGGCAAGAAGGACGACGAGTGATCCGTCGGTCCTGAGGCCGCCTGAAGTTCAGGTTCATTGAGACAACCCGCATGCGCCGCTTCGAGCGTTCAGCCGAAGCGGCGCATGTCATTTCTGGATTCAGCGCTGGGGAACCCGCGCCGGCAGGTTGATCCGCTCGATCGAGACCGCGCGTCCGCGACCAAGGTCGATCTCGACGAGCGCCCCCTGCACCGCCTCGCCGCCCGAGCCCATGTCGAACGGGACATGCACGCCGGTCGTGAAGTGCTTGAGCACCGCCTGCGTGTTCCGGCCGATCACGCTGTCGTGCGGTCCCGTCATGCCGACATCGGTCTGAAACGCGGTGCCGCCACGGAGAATGCGCTCGTCGGCGGTGGGCACATGCGTGTGCGTGCCGAGGACCGCGGCGACGCGGCCGTCGAGATGGTGGGCAAGCGCGGCCTTCTCGCTCGTGACCTCCATGTGCGCCTCGACCAGGACGATCGGATTGCGCTCCGGCATCGCCGCGAGCAGTTCGTCGGCGCATTCGAACGGATCGTTCGCCTGCACCGATCCAATGTGGATCCGCCCGAGGACCGTGAACACGAAGACATCGCGCGCGCAGCGATCGTCTGCGGGAATCCGGACCAGCCGCTTGCCGGGCGTGCGGGACGAGAGGTTCGCCGGACGGCTGAGCGCCTTCGAGGGATCGTCGAGGAACGGGATGATCTTTGCTTCGCGGAACGCGTGGTCGCCGAGCGTCATGGCGTCCACGCCAAGCGCGCGGAACTGCTCGTAGAGCTCGGGCGTCAGGCCGGAACCGTTTCGCGCGTTCTCGGCATTCGCGACGATGCGGTCCGGGCGGAAACGCTCGCGGAGGACGGGCATCTGCTGCGCGAGCGCCATGCGGCCGGGGGCTCCGTTGATGTCGCCGAGAAATGCGATGCGCACGGTGCCCTTCGGGGATTCCATGGCGGCCACGGTACGGGGAGGCGCCCCTGTTCGCTCGGATTTTCCATCCGAACGCCTTGCACAACCGGCGATTCTGTTACAATCTCCTCGCACAGCACTTCGAGAAGTCGAGAAGAGTTGCGCAGTCTGCGCCGCGGTGTCGATTCAAGACGCCTCGTCGGGTCGCCTTGCGCGCGCAGACACAGACACGCCCCGGCGTGCGATGGACCCCATGCTGAACGAGTCGCGGAGACCGGCGGATGAACCGGCGCCCCGTGGATCGATCCCTGATTGGAGTCGTTGTGCCCCGTGGATGCGCGCGTCTGGCGCGACACGCACTCGAATCGAGTCATCGGCTTCCCGCGCTGTCGGAAGAGTCCGCTTCCCAGACGAGAGAATTCCTCTTGCGAAGCATCCTCCTCACCCGGCCCCGCGCCGACAGCGCTCGCGTTGTTGCTGCGGATGACGGATCCGCCCGCACCGACCAGCACTCCGCCATGCCCACGCCCGCGACGCCCCAGATGTACACGATTGGAATGCAGGTCCGCCACCGCCAGCGCCCCGAGTGGGGCGCGGGGAGCGTCACGCGGGTCGAATCGCTCACCCGCGGCACGACTCGGGACCAGCGCCTCTGGATCAAGTTCGGATCGGCGGGCCTCAAGACGCTGCTCGCGAGCGCTGCCGACCTCGAGGTGATCGATGCCTCTGGAGTCGCGGAGCACACCTTCGCGGCCAGGGAGATCGCCGCCCCAGGCGGATGGCTCGGTGAGATCGCGCGCAAGCGGCCCGAGCAGGCGATGACGGAGCTTCCTCCCGACGCCACCGATCCGTTCCTCACGCCCGAGCGGCGGCTCAAGAACCTGCTCGGGCTCTTCCGGTTCGACGGCGGTGCGAAGCTCATCGACTGGGCGGTCGCGCAGAGCGGGCTCGACGATCCCCTCTCCCGCTTCAACCGGACCGAGCTCGAGGCCTTCTACAAGCAGTGGGCGATGGAGCGCGACCTGCAGCTTCACCGGCTTGTGAGCGACTTCCGTCGCCGGCGGCAGCCGATCGAGGCGCTGCTCACCGACGCGCCGCGCGCGGCGCTTCAGGTGTTGCAGAAGTTCGACAAGGTGCGCTGAACACCTGCTGCATCGGCGCCACGCCCGGCGCGACCGGATCCCCGCGAGCGGAGTCTGTGCGGGCATGGCCGGAAATACCGGCAGCAGCTGAAATCTCGACTTCCAAAGGCCGCTGGCACGCGCGGCTGGCATGAAGGTTGCAATGTCTTCCGCACGCCGAGACGTGCGGCGGCAAGCACAACCAAAGATGCGGGAGAAGAGACGTGGACGAAATCAGCTTCCAGGACAAGATGAACCAGATCCTCGAGCGGATCCGGGAGCTTCCGGCCTCGACGAGCACCGAGAGTGCCGCCGACAGCGCCGAAGCGCGACGGGCTCGCGTGCAGACCTCGATCAACGAGCTGCAGGACGCGCTCGACTACCTGCGGCTGAGCGTCAAGTACCTCGTCTTCGACCTCGAGGCGACGCGCCGCGAGAACGCCTACCTTCGCCGCATGATCGAACAGTCCAACCGTGAGCGGAACCAGAAGCCCGAGGAGCCTCGCGACGACGAGCGCTCGGACTTCGGTTCGAACGGTTGGGAGTGAACTCTGGTCCCACCGCCGGCACGCCATACGGCCGGCGGAAGCTTGAGAGGACGACTTCGCGGAGGACGAACCGCCGGAGTCGTCGGGCCGATCCGGGGAGCAGCCGATCCGAATGGGGGACGGCTGCTTCTCCTTTTGGCGCAGTTCACTCCCGCGCCGCGGCGCGGACGAGGATTCGCGTGGCTTCGTCGCGCGACAGCGGGACCTCGAGGTCGACGGCACCGAAGCCGGGCCGGACGGGGGCGCCGTTGACCGCGACCTCAAGCGGGTTTCCCGCGGGATCGGTGAAGGGAACACGCACGACCACCTCGACCCCCGACGCGGCGCCGTCGATCTGGATACGGCGAAGCCAGCCGCCGCTGTCGCCGCGCGTCACCTGCTCCCGCACCACGAGCCCCCGCGCATCCCGGTACTCGACCTCGAGCGAGTCCCAGCCGCTTGCACGCGTGGCAGTCTCGGGAAGGGGTTCAGGATCGACCCGGCCGTCCCGCGTCACTCGGAGCGTGGCGCGGTAGTCGGGCCAGACCTCCCGGATGCCGGAGTCAATCGCGACGCATCCCGCGGTCGCGACCGAAACAAGGAGGAATGCGGCCAGGCGCATGCAGGGACGATACAGTCTCCGCCCGATGGCAATCGAACCAGCACCCGCGCTCGAAGTGACGCGACTTGCGTTTCGCTACCCGGACGGCGGCTTCGAGCTCCGCCTTCCGTCGCTCCGCCTCGCCAGGGGCGAGGAGCTGCTCCTCGTCGGCCGCTCGGGCTGCGGCAAGAGCACGCTGCTGCAGCTGATCGCTGGGCTCGCCGATCCGACATCAGGAACCGTCTCCGTCGCCGGGCAGGACATTCACGCCCTGCGCGGCGCGGCGCGCGATCGATTCCGCGGACGGTCGATCGGAATGGTGTTCCAGACCTTCAACCTCCTCCAGGGCTTCAGCGCGCTCGAGAACATCATGGTCGCGATGCTGATGTCGGACCTTCCGAAGGCCGACTGGCGGCCGCGCGCGCAGGCGCTGCTCGCGTCGCTCGGCATCGAGCGCATCGACGCCCCCGCGGAGAACCTCTCGGTCGGCCAGCAGCAGCGGGTCGCGGTCGCACGCGCCCTCGCGTGCCGGCCCGCCCTCGTGCTCGCCGACGAGCCGACGGCATCGCTCGACCCAGACAATGCGGTCAACGCCGTGCGGATCCTCCGGGAGGCGTGTCGCGCGCAGGGCGCGGCGCTCCTGGTGGTCTCGCACGACCCCTCGCTCGAGGCGCTGTTCCCGCGCCGCGAACGGCTTGACGCGCTGGTCGCTGCGGAAGGAGCGCGCGCATGAGCGACCTGACGATCGTGCTCCGGAGCCTGAGCGTGAGGCGGTTCTCGACCGGCCTCGTCGTGCTCCTCGTCGCGCTGAGCGCGGGGCTGCTGCTCGCGATCCTCTCGCTCCGGTCCGCGGGCGAGCGCGCCTTCGAGCGCGGCACCGGCAACGCCCACCTCCTTGTCTCGAAGGACGGCAGCCCGCTCGCGAGCGTGCTGAACGGCCTCTTCTACGCGAATCCGCCGAAGGCGCCCATCGCGTACGCGCAGCTCGCGCAGCTCCGCGGATCGTTCCCCTGGGCGATGTTCGTGCCGACGGCGATCGGCGACAGCTACCGCGGCTTTCCGGTCGTCGCGACGACAGGCGAGTTCTTCACGGCGTTCCAGCCGGTGCTCGGCGAACCGTGGGTGTTCGCCGAGGGACGCGCGTTCGAACGGAACTTCGAGGTCGTCCTCGGCGCGTCCGTCGCGCGCGAGACCGGCCTTCGGATGGGCGCCCAGCTGGTCATGACGCATGGCTCGGGGAAATCGCGCGAGGGAGGCGACGAGCACGCCCATGTGCACGAGGAGTACAGCTTCACCGTCGTCGGCATCCTCGCGCCGACCGGATCGCCGCACGACCGTGCGCTGTTCAGCGACCTCGAGTCGAGCTGGATGCTGCACGCCCACGACCGGTTCGAGCGCGAGGGGACGCACAAGACCGTCACGCCGTCCGACCTCGTCGAGGGGGACCGCGTGGTGACGGGCGTGCTGCTCCGCCTGCCCTCGCGCGATCCGCTCTCGGCGCCGCCCGCGCTGGTGTCGCAGTACGACCGAATGCGGCGCGATGGTTCGATCACCGTGGCCATCCCGTCCAACGAGGTCCAGCGGCTGTTCGCGATCGTCAAGAGCATCGATGTGCTGTTCGTGGCGATGGCGGCCGCGACGCTGGTCTCCTCCGCGTGCGCGATCCTGCTGTCGATGATCAACTCGATGTCCGAGCGGCGCAGGCAGGTCGCGATCCTGCGCGTCCTCGGCGCGAGCCCGGCGCGGATCTTCTGGCTCGTGCTCACCGAAAGCACGGTGATCGGGCTCGCGGGCGCCGCGCTCGGGGTCGCCGTCTGCGCGGTGGTGCTGTTCGCCGCGACGCAGTGGCTGCTCTCGGCGCACGGGATCATGATCGCGCCGCAGCTCGACGCCCGCAGCGCGGTGCTGGTGGCGATGGGCACGACGCTCCTCGCGGGGATCGCCGGTATCGTCCCGTCGGCGCTGGCCTACCGCACTCCGGTCTCGCGCAACCTCCGGCCGATCGGATGACGGACCCGACGCATGAAGACCATCTGGACCATCGTCGCGATCCTGCTCCTGCTCGGCACGGTGGTGCTGATGCAGCCCCCGGAGGAGACCGCGCGAAGCCCGCTCGCGGCACCGCCTGAGATCCCCGCCTCGCCCCAACCCGAACTGAAGGCTCCGGCCGCTCCGGCCGTGGCGATGACCCCCGCGCCGGTGCCGGTGCCCGCGTCCACCTCGAGCGCGAAGAAGCAGCCCTCCGTCGAGCCCGCGCGGCCCGCGCCAGAGCAGGTCGCGGCCGGCGCGGCGTTCGAACCGGAGCTCCCGACCATCACGCAGGCGGAGCTCCTGCCGAGCAAGTTCGTGAAGCTCGCCGACGGGTCGATCGCGGTCGACGACGCATGGACGATCCGGGGCGCGGGCACGGAGGAGGCGCCCTACGAGGTCTCGTGGGAGTTCCTGTCGAGCGCGCAGGAGGACTACATGCCCCGGCTCGGGGAGAAAAAGCTGCCGGCGCGCATCGCGTTCCTCTCGGGAAAGCGCGTGAGGATCGCGGGATACCTTGCGTTCCCGCTCGTCGCGCCGACCTCGAGCGAGTGCCTGCTGATGCTCAACCAATGGGACGGCTGCTGCATCGGCATCCCGCCCACTCCCTACGACGCCGTCGAGGTGAAGCTCGCCGCCGAGATAAAGGGCTGGAAGCGCCACACCATCAACTTCGGGTCGATCGAGGGCACCTTCCGGGTGGAGCCGTATCTCGTCGAGAACTGGCTCGTAGGCCTCTACCTGATCGAAGGCGCGAAGCTCGATACTGAGCTCTGATGCCGCCCGGTGACCTCCCTGCTGCGGATATCCTCCGCTCCATGACTCCTGGACTCCTGCGCGCGCTCGCCGCGCTCGCCGTCGCCGCGCCCGCGGCATTCGCAGAACCGCCGAAGGACGAGACGCCGAAGCCGGCCGACCGTGCTGGCGTCGAGCCGGGCGCCCTCGCGCCGGCGGGCTATCCAGGCGGAGAGGCGACCGCGGCGCGCATGCGGGCGATCGTCTCGAGCGCGAAGGGACGCGCGGCGCTCGTGCCGGTCGCGGTGTCGCGCGAGCGAAGACCGGTGCAGGCGATCGTCCTCGGCGCCGATGCCAAGGGGCGGCGTCCCGCGATGCTCCTCGTCGGCGGAATGGACGGAGTAAACCTGGCTTCCACCGAGCAGGTGCTCGCCTCGCTCGAGACGATCGTGCGCGAGCATCCTGCGATCCTCGACACGATGCGGATCTACGCGATTCCCGAGGCGAATCCCGATGCGCGCGCCTGGGCGATGACCCAGGGCCGGCCGCGGGCGACGAACGCGCGCATGATCGACGACGACCGCGATGGCTGGGCCGACGAGGACGGTCCATCGGACGCGAACGGCGACGGCGTGGTCTCGATGATCCGGAGGATCGCGCCGCCCGGCGAGGCGGCCACGCATCTCGTGGACGCCGTGGATTCGCGCATCGTGCGCACGGCGAACCGCGAGAAGGCGGAGATCGCGACGCATCAGCTCTTCGTCGAGGGGATCGACCGCGATGGGGACGGACTTGTCGCCGAGGACGGCGAGGGCGGCGTCGACCTCGATCGGAACTTCCCGCACCGCTGGCCCGAGTTCGCGGCCGATGCGGGTCCCTACCAGCTCAGCGAGCCCGAGTCGATCGCCATCGCCCGGTTCGTGCGCGAGCGGCCCGAGATCGTCACGGCCGTCGTCTTCGGCCGACACGACACGCTCGTCAACTTTCCCGACGCGAAGGACAAGGACGCGACCGGCCGCACGCCGGTCGCCTATCTCGCGGAGGACCACGGCCTGTACCGGCAGCTCTCCACCGCGTGGAAGGAGTCGACGAAGATCGAGAGGAGCGATGGAGCCGAGCTCGGTGGCTCGCTCGTCCTGTGGCTCGCCAACCACCGGGGGATCGCGGCCGTCGCTGCCAACGGCTGGTCGCGTCCGGAGCTCCCGAAGCCGCCCGAGGGCGCCGAGGTGAAGGAGACCGGCGACGCCGAGCAGGCTGCATGGCTCGCGCTTTCGGACGGTCCGTACGGATCGCGGGGCTTCGTCGCGTGGAAGCCGTGGACGCATCCGACGCTCGGCGCGTGCGAGATCGGCGGCTTCATGCCGTCGTTCCGCGAGTCGCCGACCCACGCCCAGTCGATCGATCTCGCGGCACGCACGGCGCCGTTCGTCGCGAGGCTCGCGGAGTGGCAGCCGAAGGTCGAGGTCGCGGCCGCGCGCGCGACGCCGCTCGCCGACGGGCTCGTCCGCATCGAGGCGCGCATCGCGAGCACGGGCAAGCTCGCGACCACGACCGAGATGGGCCGCATCAGCGAGGCGGTGCCGCCGGTCGTCGTGCGGCTGGTCGCCGGAGGGCGCCCGGTGTCGCCCGAGCTCGTGCTCCAGGGCCGGCCCGTCGAGAAGCTCGCACGGCTCGAGCCCGGCGCGACGCGCGAGTTCCAGTGGATCGTGCGCGCCCCGTCGGACGCCAGGGTCGAGGTCTCCGTGACAGGTCCCTTCTTCGACGAAATCCGGGTCCAGCCCGCGGGAGGTGTGCAGTGAAGTGGATGACCGTCCTCGGGGCCTGCGCGTTGGCCACGGTGCCCGCGTCCGCCCAGAACCGCGTCGAAGCGAAGAGCGCGCTCCGATTCGACCACTACCGAGACTTCGACCGCCTGGTCGTCGAGTCGAAGGCGCTCGCAGAGGCGCATCCGGCGCTGCTCACCTATGTCGAGATCGGGAAGTCGACGGAAGGCCGGCCGATGTTCGCGCTGATCCTGAACAACCCGAAGACCGGACCCGATGCAGACAAGCCGGGGATGTACATCGACGGCAACATCCACGGCAACGAGGTGAACGCTTCGGAGACCGTGCTGTACACCGCGTGGTATCTCGTCGAGAACTACGGGAAGCTCGAGCCGATCACGCGGCTCGTCGACCGCAGTGCGTTCTACTTCGTGCCGTGCGTGAATCCGGACGGGCGCGCCAACTGGTTCCGCGCGCAGAACACGCCCCACTCCTCGCGCACGGGCATGAAGCCGACCGATGACGACCGCGACGGCGCCGCGGACGAGGACGGACCGGACGACCTCGATGGCGACGGTTCGGTCGGCGTGATGTGGCGTCCCGATCCGAACGGCACCCATCGGCGCAGCGAGCTCGATCCGAACGAGATGGAGCGCGTCGATCCGCTGCCGCGCGCCGATGGCTCGATCCGCCGCGGCGACTGGTCGATGGCCGGCATGGAGGGCGTCGACAACGACGGCGACGGCGAGATCAACGAGGACGGGCCCGGCGGCTACGACATGAACCGCAACTGGCCCGCGGGATGGAACCCCGAGCATGTGCAGGGCGGCGCCGGCGACTGGCCGTTCTCGTATCCCGAGACCGAGGCGGTCGGACGGTTCATCCTGACGAAGCCCAACATCGCGGCCGGACAGGCCTACCACAACGCGGGCGGCATGATCCTCCGCGGTCCGGGCGTGCCGCAGCGCGAGGGCGCGTACGCCGGCGACCGCGCGACCTACGACGCCATCGGACGCGTCGGGGAGGCGATGCTGCCGGGATACAGGCTGATGGTGATCCACTCGGACCTCTATCCGGTGCACGGAGGCTTCGTGAACTGGCTCGCGGAGAGCCTGGGCGTCGTCACCTACACGAACGAGCTGTGGACGGACAAGCGCATCTCGCAGAACGGCGGCGAACCATCGCGGGAGATGCGCGAGGCCTGGCGGAAGCATGTCCTCTTCGGCCAGACGCAGACCCCGCTCACCGAGGTCGCGCATCCGACCTTCGGGACCGTGCTCGTGGGCGGCGGGAACAAGTGGTCGTCGCGCAACGCGCCTGCGTTCATGCTCGAGGAGGAGTGCCACCGAAATGCGGCGTTCACGATCTTCCATGCGAATGAGATGCCCCGCGTGACGGCGGGGCCGTCGCTCGTGCGGAGGCTCGGCGACGGGCTGTGGGAGGTGACGCTCGAGCTGCGCAATGACGCGCTGATCCCGACGCGCACCGTGCGCGCCGCCGAATCCCGCATCGGAATCGCCGACCGCGTGTCCCTCGCGCCGCCGGCCGGGGTCGCGATCGCCGCCTCGGGCGAGGTTGCGCGGCGCTACGACCGCGCGTTCTCGCCCGAGCGCGAGACGCCCCTCGTGGTCGTGCTGGAGAACGGCGTGGCGGGGCGTGGATCGACCTTCGTGCGATTCCTCGCGAGCGGTCCGGAGGGCGCTGAGATCGGATTTGCGTTCACCGCCGAGAAGGCGACCGATGTGAAGGGCTCCGTAACGCTCCTCGCCGCCGATCCCGCGGAGTCGATCAAGAAGTGACCGAAGCTGCGCCGGACCCGTGGGATGTGATCGTGGTCGGCGCGGGCGCCGCGGGCCTGTTCGCGGCGATCCACGCGGGCCGCGGGGGCGCGCGCGTGCTGGCGGTTGACGGCGCGAAGACGCTCGGCGCGAAGATCCTCGTTGCGGGCGGGGGGCGCTGCAATGTCACGCACCACGCGGTCGACGAGAAGGCGTACGCGGGCAGCTCGCCGAACGCGATCAAGAACGTGCTGCGGCGCTTCGGCGTTGCGGAGACGGTCAGGTTCTTCGAGGCCTACGGCGTCGAGCTCAAGCGCGAGGACACAGGCAAGCTCTTTCCGACGACGGACGACGCGCGCACGATCCTGAACGCGCTGCTCGCGGCGGCGCGCGATGCGGGCGTCGAGATCCGTCATCCGCAGCGGGTGACGGCGATCGAGCGCGGCGACGACGGCGCGTTCACCGTGCGCGGCGACTGGGGCGAGGCGCGCGCACCGCGCGTGATCCTCGCGACGGGCGGCAAGGCGCTGCCGAAGTCCGGCTCCGACGGCGCCGGCTACGACTTCGCGCGCACACTCGGGCACACGGTCACGGACCATGTGTTTCCCGCGCTGGTGCCGCTGATCCTGCCCGGCACGCATCCGCTGCGCGCGCTGTCGGGGCTCACGCTGCCGGCGACGCTCTCGCTGCGCGCGGCGTCGGGCAAGGTGCTCAAGGAGTTCACGAACTCGCTTCTCTGCACGCACTTCGGCCTGTCGGGCCCGTGTGCGCTCGACATCAGCCGCTACTGGCGCGCGGCGATCCTCGAGGACGCGGGCGCCGGGCTCTTCGCGAACTTCATCGCAGGCGAGCGCGAGGACACGCTCGACGCGAAGCTCCTCGCAAGCCGCGCCGCCAACGCACCTGCATTCCTGCGCGAGTTCGTTCCCGAGCGCCTCGCGCGCGCGCTGTGCGAGATCGCGGCGGTCGATCCCGCGACGAGCCTGCGCCAGCTCACGCGCGACCAGCGCAAGGCGCTCGCGCGCGCCGCGTGCGCGCTGCCGCTCTCGGTCGAGGGCGACCGCGGG
>Ga0209770_10000982_pt1 | contig 15015 bp, 10 predicted proteins | sample LauGreSu1BDMLBDD_2_FD_187572 | JGI IMG/M metagenome (GOLD analysis project Ga0209770, IMG submission 187572) | Freshwater lake microbial communities from Lake Michigan, USA - Su13.BD.MLB.DD (SPAdes) (version 2) | ecosystem: Environmental > Aquatic > Freshwater > Lake | place: Lake Michigan, USA...
ATAAAAGACGTGTAAAAGTATGTTACTATAAAAATATAGGCTTTCTCTAAAAATTTAATATTTGTATATAAATATTTACAACCATCCAAACAACTATCCAACCATTCAATCCTTTAGAATGTCTGTAAAACAAAATCCAACTCCTGCTTGTAAATCGTCTGAAACTTTGTTAACTGAAAATGATTCCCGCTACGTAATGTTTCCCATCCAAGACAACGAAATCTGGAAAATGTATAAAAAACAAGTCGATTGTTTTTGGCGTGCAGAAGAAATTGATTTGTCTAAAGATGTTATCCAGTGGAACAATAACAACATATTAAACGACGATGAGCGTTTTTTCATTTCTATGGTCCTCGCATTTTTTGCTGCAAGTGATGGAATCGTTAACGAAAATCTGGCAATACGATTTATGAGTGAGGTGCAACTTGCGGAGGCGCGCGCGTTTTATGGTTTCCAAATCGCCATGGAAAATATCCATAATGAATCGTACTCTCTCTTAATCGACACACTTATCAAGAGCGAAGAACAAAAAACAAAACTATTTTCCGGTATTGATACTTTCCCATGTATTAAGAAAAAAGCGGACTGGGCACTTCGTTGGTTAAATGATAAACGCAGTTCTTTTTATACGCGTTTGATTGCATTTGCGTGCGTCGAAGGCATCTTTTTTTCCGGCGCTTTTTGCTCTATTTATTGGCTGAAGAAGCGCGGCTTAATGCCTGGACTGACATTCAGCAACGAACTTATTTCGCGCGATGAAGCATTACACACCGAATTCGCAATCCTGCTTTATAATAAAATGCAGAAAAAATACCCGAAACAACGCGTCCACGAGATTATAAAAGAGGCGGTTGAAATCGAGAAAGAATTTATTTGTGATGCTTTGCCGTGTCGTCTCATCGGCATGAATTCCAAACTGATGTCGCAGTATATTGAATTTGTTGCTGACCGACTATCTCTTCAACTCGGATATGAAAAAATATATAATTCTACAAATCCGTTTGATTTTATGGAGATGATTAGCATTGAAGGTAAGACAAATTTCTTTGAGAAACGTGTTAGCGAATATGCTCTCTCTGAAAAAACGAAAAGCAGTGAAATATTTGATTTTAATGCGGCGTTTTGAGTGCAGCGTTACCGCCTTCGCATTGCACCAATTCCACCCATACTACCCATATGTCTTTGCATGGCGTGATTAGGAGGCATCATGTGCATAAGATTGCGCGGGAGATATTGTGGTTGTGGTTGTGGTTGTGGTTGTGGTTGTGGTTGTGGTTGTGGTTGTGGTTGTGGATGTTGCATACGATGCAGGTGTTGAGGGTGTGGTTGTGGATGTTGCATCGGTGGTTGTGGTAGCGCGCTAACAGGTCTTCCTGGTCCCCCCGGTCCCATATAATACCCAGCCCTTACCATATTCGCAGTCCGTGCTTCATTATGTTTACGTTCTAATATATTATCTACATCTTTTTTATCAAGGCGTATTTTTGTTTCATTCACTATATCCTGTTCTTCAAATCGTAGCCTTGATGGGTCATTATTTGTCTGAAAAAAGTAAACATTTATATACTCGTCTTTTACATCAAAATTCAAATTACGTATGGTGATTAGTCCATCGTTACAATTCATATTCACAACATATGCCGCCTCTTTTCTGCATATTATTTTTTTAACACCATCACACATTTGCAGTATATTTCGGTCTAAAATATTGAAAAAGTTGCTGCGATCGATATATAAACCCGCCATCTCGACGCGTTTTAACATATAGTTGTCTTCGCCTCCCCATGACCAAAAATTTGGAAATCCATTTATTTTTTCAAAATCTGCACCCCTTATTGAAAAAATACCACCAAGCGTGAATTTAAAACCATAAAAGTGTTTTACTACACCTGGTGTGGTCTCATAATGAAGTAAATTTTTTGTATAGGGAAGTGTGTCAACATCGTTAAAAACAAATGTTATATTTTTATAATCGTTGGGGTATTTATATTTCATTGCAATAAAACCGATATTTTTCATTCCGCCGCGATTAAATGGGCGTGTATCTTTTTGCTCGACAAAATAGATTTCATAATCTGTTTTTGGAATGTCTTCCATAATATGTTTCATATAAATCGTGAAAAAATTTTTGTGTTCTTTTCGGTCGCGATAGGGTACAATAAAAATCATTTTCGGGATGACAATAGTAGTCATAGGTTCAGGTACGGGTTCAGGTACGGGTTCAGGTGCGGACGTGGGTGTGTCAACAACCTCTTTTATTTCTACTTCTATATCTAACATTCTGTAAAATTATATGAAATGCAGCAACTATCATATAATTTTATAATTTTAAATTTTCATTTTTTGGGCGAATATTTATCCATTATGATTTTTGGAATCAATAATTCCTTAATGCCTTCCAATTTTTTGTAGCATTTATTTATTGTCACTTCACTTGTTTCGCTTATCTTATTCACGTCCTTTTTTGAAATCGTAAGCCCACAAGTTTGCGAGACAAAGTAAATAATACCTGCTGCAATAGAATGTGGTGTATTTTCAGGAATCAAATTATTTTTATCGATTCGCAATGCAATAAACTGGCACAATTTTGTAAGTTCGCCATTAATTTGCAGTCGTGTGCAGTATCTTTCGATGAATGCCTCTGGTCGTGTCTTGCAGAAGCTCGTCTTCTCGGAATTGTGCATGTCATTTTCAATCTCGTTTATAATACATACTGCATTTTTACATCCCTTTGTAGCGCTCGTGTTGTCCAGGTTGAAAATCGTTGCAATTTCTTTTGCAGTTCGTGGGCAATCATGAATACGAAATGCTACATAGACAGATGCTGCAATAATTCCGTCGCGATTGGAACCCCTAAATGTCTGGTGTTCCGATATTTTTTTGTGGCACCGAAGCGCTTCGTCTATGATTATCTTTGGAATTCCGGCATTGTTTGCAATAATCGTAATGTGCTGAAACTCGTTATATTGCGTCTTTTCTTTGTGAGGAGAGGACTGCCACTCCGTATATCGTCGTATTTTGCGCATTTCATAGGAGGATATTCCATCACATAGTATTTTACACCCGAAGGACGACTCTACAAGCAACGGATTTACGGGGAGACCGCAACGCGTAGGGTCGATATTTTGATTATCATCAACACCATAGTATCGCCATTCAGCAGTGTGGTCTACGATATCTTTATAAATAATACTACATTTAGGATTCATACATACAAGAAACCCTTCATCGGATAGTGCAACAGATGAGTTACATGTGTCGCAATTCTCTCGTTGCCCACAACTTCGATAAATACATTCAATTCCTTTTTCTATTTTTTCTGTTTTTTCTGTTTTTTTAGGTATAGTAATGCTACTATTATTATCTTGACTCGACTTATGTAGTAGTGTTATTTCACTAGTGGCGACTCCTTTAAATACACCATTATATCTATCATTTCTATCGCCATCAACATCAAATGATTCGCTTATTTTTTCCCACAAACTTGTTATATTAGTATTACTATATAATTTATTCTTATATGTTTTGTGTGTTGTATGTATACGCGAACCTAATAACGTATCTACCATGATACGTTATGATATGGTGGTGGAGATGGGATGAACTTTTTGTTGAACTATCTTGTTTGTTTAAAGTATATAACATATTTTTTATTTCAATTTTATTCACATTATAATAATTCAAAAATGAAAATAAATAAACAACGAAAATAATAAATTGTAAATATAATAAATTGTAAAATAATAAATTGTAAATATAATAAATTGTAAAATAATAAATATAATATAATAATTATATAACTATACTGAATCTTTCATTTCATAACATATCATAACATATCATATAATATCATATCATATGGGAAATACATCTTCACTATACGACAAAAACGATAAAGACGACAAAAATGACAAACCTGACTTTGCTAAACTATCACAATCCAATGCATCATTTATTGCAAAACTAAACGAGGTTGCATCTACATATATACTGGAACAAAACTTTCAAGACATGATACGTTTAACAAATCCAGCATATTGTGATGATTTAGTAGTTATGACATCTGAAATTTTAAATCAATCGTATCACAATTCTCAAATCAATTATGCATATCAGGTTATTTACAAAAAAGGACAAAGTGCAATCGAACCTAGTAAAACCAGTCTTGCTAGTGGCGACCCTTTATATGCGGATGCATTAAAAAGCAAAGAAGTGAAAACAAAGATGTGTATAAATATTGCTAAATATTATGTAAAAATTGCGCACTTATTTGCTGCAGTTATGACGACATTGAATCCTGTTTTTTCATGGAAAACATCAGCGGCGTCAAAACGTGCAATCACAAAATCCGTGGGGGATGTGAGGGATATGGAGGATGTAGAGGAGATAGATGAGATAGAGGAAGTTGTAGAGGGTGGAGAAGGAGAGAACGATGAGAAAGGAGAGAAACCTGGGAATATCCATGAAATTCAATATTCGACTTTACAAGAGAAACATGAAATTTCGCAAATGGCAAAAGATGTAAAAGTAGAAAGTTTAAATTTCTGTAACTCACGTATATCTGACTTAATGGATATGGATGAAATAACGTCACTCTTAGATGGCACAAATGCGATTTCCGGAACAAATGGTGAATCCGTAATAAAAATAAAACCCCGACTTTGTTCATCGTCGTTGAATAACAACAATGAAGGGTATACTCGCCAGAAATCCGTGTATGATTTACCCGGATTCGCAGAACTAAGTCGGTTATATTTTGATAAATACAATTCATCTAAAAAAAGATTCGATAGAATGTCCAAGGAAAGCGAAAATGAAAAGAAGCGAAATGTCGCCCTTTTGTATACACTATTTACAGGCGATAAAAACCCTCCTAAAGATATTAAAAGTTTTCGCGATATTCCACTGCATTCATTTGCAGACACCATTGAGTGTGATAATCCAAATTCTGCACTTAATGCAACATATATCGGCACCACGAAAGATAAACTATTTGTCGACTATGTTGAACAAATTAAGAAAATGATTTACCAGTCAAATATGATACGCAACTCGCTGCTCGAAGTTATAGACCGCGTATTCATTCCTGTTGATATAGGGGGTATGGGTATAGGCACCATCGGTGCAGAAATAAAACCAAAATTCACTATCAATCCGAAGTTATCAGCAAAAGATTTGAATGAGTGTATTGATGATGCGCGCAGAATTATTTTACGATTGTATATGACATGCGAAAAAGATTTCGTAAAAGCGCTAAAGATTCTTCAGGCAATTATTGAAGCACAGATACTGGAAACAAACAAACGTCAGATTAAAGAACTAGAAGTGCTTATTGAGGGTGGTGGATCATGAATGCGACCATGAGTATGATTATGACTAAATATCAATACGAACCAATATTGATATTTATTTGAGGATTTGCCTATTATTTTTCACGCTAGTGTGAAAAAACACGTTTAGTGGCGACGGCTGTGGCGGCGCTTGCTGTGGCGACGCTTGCTGTGACGACGCTTGCGACGACCTCCTTGCTGTTGCTGAGCCTGTTGCTGAGCCTGTTGCTGAGCCTGTTGCTGAGCCTGCTGCTGAGCCTGCTGTTGCTGTTGAGCCTGCTGTTGCATTTGTTGAAGGGACTGAGTAAGCTGCTGAGCTTGAGACTGAGCCTTTTTAGCAGCCTGCTTCATAGCAGCAGCACGTTTTGCGCCGACTTTGAGAGTTGAACGAATACGTTTGGATACACCACCACGTCTGTTAGTATGTCTTCTTGCCATTTTATATATAATACATATAAAAAAAATATTTGGAAGAGGGAAATTAATAAATAATATTAATAATAATAAAATAACAATAATAAAATAGTATAAATATATTTTATTATTAAAATGGTTAAAAATATTATTTTTATTGGTAATTTTCATAGTGTAACTATGTGTTTTTCCTAAATATATTATGTATTTTAATGAATAATATGGTTACTACGATTATTTTTCCTTAATATATTCATATTCATATTCATATTCATATTCATATTCATATTTTAAGAATCGTTTGACCAAATCGTATCATTTTTCCAATACATTCGGTCGCCTTTTTTAACATCGTAAAGTTTTTTGTATATTTTTAAACGAGACAATGGACAATTTGTCCTATATTTTACTAAAGGATGTGGATTAGTTTTTATATTAAAACGAACGGCTTGTTGGTAAATAGCCGAACGCCACTGATAAGCAATATAGATAAAAAACTCCTTAAATGCTGCTTCCTTTACTTTCTCGATGGCTTCCGTTTCATTCAAATACATGTTCAAATATGTTGTGCATATTTCTAAACCTGATATATCCGCCATACTTTCACCCACCATTCCCGACGCATCCATATCAATTCCATCCCATGACGCAAATAATTCATATTGCTTAATAACGTCTTTTACTTTCTCGTCAAATTTTGCTTGATCGTCTGGTGTCCACCAATTTACCTTATTTCCTTTATAGTTAAACAAGCGCCCCGTATTATCTAAACAATGCGATAACTCGTGTCCAAATGTATATCCAATATGTGCTAAATTATATTCAAGGCCTTTCGTCCTTAATGTAATAAAAGGTTCTTGCAAAATTGCAGCCGGAATATATATATTATTTTTTGTAGGGTTATAAAACGCATTTACAACATAAGGTTGTGTGCCATTCAGTGCCAGACCTGAATTTACACTAAAGTCAATTGAAGTAATTTCAGTATAATGTTTTCCTTCACGTGAAATATAATAGTCACACATTGCGTATGCCTGCGCGAGCATAATACCATAGGCGTCACCTTGTGGATATGTAACATCAAAATCTTCAATCATATACTTTGGATAAATGGTTTCAATCGATATACTTTCTAATTTATGTATTGCTTGCTCTTTTGTTTCCGGATGCAACCACATATTTTCGTTTATAATTCGTATAAATACTTTTCTCAAATCATTGCCTAGCGTGTCTGCAATATACACAGACTGCTGTTTCACGTATTTTGCAACATATAAGCGCGACAACAACGTATTGAAGCAGTATGACAACGCATAAATCGGGAATATTTTCTCAGGAGTAGTTCCTTGTTGTCCTGTAACATAATTTTTGAAGAACTGGAATCGTAGGTTTTTAGCATCGTTATAATACATAATAAATTGGCGAAAATACATGTAATACCAATATGTTTTCCATTTTTCTGTTTTCCATTCCGCTTGTAACTTGGTCATCATGCATTTCATAAAACCTTTATTTGGTGTTATATAAGATTTTGGAACATCTTTATATCCCAAACCTTTTGCAAATTTTGCCCAATCAAAATTGCATTCTTTTATACTTTCACTTGTGGAAACAACATTATAAAATTCCATATTGGTATCTAATGATTCAAAACACATAATTGAATTTAGTATATCTATTTCACATTTTAAAACGTCTTCGGGCTTATGTCCGTGACCTTTTCCAAGCATTTTATCAAACAATTTTCCAACAAATTCGCAGAATTTTAAACTAAACTCGATTCTAAACTCGTTTGTATATTTTTTACTTGCATGGGGTTTAATATACAAGTCGAAATCATAAAATGATAATTGTGGCGAAGTAACATGACTTCTCGTATTTACTGCATCCTTTTCATCTTGATATGTTGACCATGAAATAGGACACCCCCATGATACTATTTCATTGCGATTAATATGTGATAAATAACCAATTAAATCATCATTTTTTACATATTTAGCATGTTGTTCTATAACATCATCAATATATGGTTTTATTTTATTAAATGTAAGATTGGAATACTTCATAGAATTAATAACATTTTCTACCTTTTTTGCAAGAGGTGTATTATTATTTTTATAGTATTCTATTGCTAAATTGACTACACGCATGTTTACTGTATTCTGCACAAACCGAAAACTATCCAGTTTGACAAAGTAGTATTTTCTATACTGGATTTTTATCTCTTGCTCCTTCATCCAGGCATGGTTAATAAACATGTAAAAATCTGTCTTGGGACTTAAATTTTCACTTTTTTCAATGTTGTCATAAAACTTGATTTGTTCTACGACCATTTTTTCAGTATCAATAGATTGTTTATCGGTTTCAATATATTTGAGGGGTGGCAAAAAATGTACTGACTCCAGAATAGATGTATCTATCTTGGGCATTTTTATATAGTTGTGGGATCTACACGATTTACCATACTTATTTGTAAACATAATATCTTTTGATGTTCGTTTTTTACTTTTTAAAAATATATTCGCTTTTTTATGTTTTGTTTTTAAAATATGTCTTAACTTACCATTTTTTGTATGGCGTATTTTATTAACCTTTTTATAGCCGATAAATTTTTTTGTTGCCATTATATTTATAATGATATTTTATCCTAGAGGAAAAGATATATAGTTCGGTTTATTTGTTTGAATCATAGTAACTTATAGTAATTCATAATATCAAATATACATAAAGATAAAAAATATAGTATAGTATTATAATATAGGATTAAAGAAATGAAGACGATTCTGCTGTTTGCATTCTTATCTTTTGCGTCTGCTATCATGGTAGTTCCACATGATAGAAATATGACAAATTTAGGAACATTGGAAGTAAACTATACTGAAAATATCGAAAGTATTCCTCTTGCTCATGCTCGTGTCCATACTAATGCCGACACACATGACGACTATTCAAAATATAAGCACAAGCCTCACTTGGCTGTGATTGAAAATGAAAAACCGAAGTCAAGTAGAAAACTTTTGATATCTATTTCTAAACTTTTTAGAAGAAGTCCTCCTCCTAGACCTGCACCCAGGGCCGCGCCTGCACCAGCTCCTAGACCTGCTCCCAGGGCTGCACCTAGACCTGCACCTGCTGCTGCTCCTAAGCCTGCTCCTAGACCTGCTCCTAAGCCTGCTCCTAGACCTGCTCCTAAGCCTGCTCCTAAGCCTGCTCCTAGACCAGCTCCTAAGCCTGCTGTCCGGGTTGTACCCAAGATTGCCCCTAAGCCTACACCACTTAAAAATATAGTAAAAAATGATGTATCATTGGTTAAAAAAACGGCAAGCATAATAGTTCCTGCATTAAAAAGTGTCGCTCCTAAAGTGAAAGGAATTAAAATTTATGGAAATTATTGTGGTCCTAACTATTGTGGAGGTCAAAAATTTAAAGGTGCAGAAGGACCAAATTGTCGCTGGGGTATTCAAGCTAAAAATTCTCTTGATGCATGTTGCAAAATACATGACAAATGTTGTAGTTCTTCGGATACTAGAAGTAAACAATGCAATAAGGAGATTTTATCATGTGTAAAAAATGCCAAGTGTAGTGATGCTGGTTGTGAAATTGCAAAAACTGCTATGAAACTTACATTTACTGCCATTGAAAACAAAGTTTGTGGCAGTGTTTTGGGTTCCAAAAAATCAACCACAGGTGTAACTTCTAATCCTTCTCCAAAGTCTGTTGTTAAAGCGGCAACTAGGTCTGCACCTGCGCCCTTGATAGTTGTAAATAAATATTCGGTCGTAGATTCGAAATTATCAGCAAAAACAAAAAAACTTGCTAAAAAGTTTGAATCTGATTTTGCGAAATGGGTTGTCACGACCGAGGGACAGGATGCTATCAAATTTTGCCGGTCGCTTGGCATATCGAATAAGCAAGACATTTTCAATGGCTGTATAGAAGATATGCGAGTAACAAAGAGTAAGTCGATTGCCGAGGAAAGTGCGCTTTCAACTGAAGAATTTTTAACAAAAGAAGCAGCCAATCCTAGCAAGCGATATTGCGTAGCATCTGGTGACCCACACGTTACAAACTATGACGGCGAATTGTTTCACGTTCAAGAACCTGGTATCTACACAATTGCTAGAACACCAGACGCAGTTTTTGAAATTCAAGAAAAGATGCGCAAAAATGGTGCTCTAAAACCCGGTGTTCCGTCATGCATTACCAATGCATTGGTGCACTATAAACAAATAAATATTGAAGTGGATGTAGCCAACTATGGTAAAATTCTTGTAAATGGAAAGGAAGTAGACCTTCCGGAAGATTTTACTCTCACATTTGGAGGTGTCAAAGTGCGTTACGGCAAGCAAGTTATAGAATGGAAAGGAACATCTATGCAACCAGCCAGTCTTAAAGTAACTACACCCAATGGTTTCTCGGTAGTAATTTCGGGTGGATATTGTGGTGTTCTTGAAACCAATGTTCCTACTGCTTTTTTTGGTAAAATGCAAGGTATCTGTGGTAATGCAGATGGCGTCAAAGATACTAAAGATTATTCGAACCCGAATAATGCAGTAATGAATGTAAATCGTGGTGCAAAGAATTGGGAAATGGGTGGTTATAATGGACCAAATTCTCCATTATCAAAATGGCAACTTGCATGGAAGCCTCATGGTTCTGAATGTTACTTTTCAAAAGAGTGTGAAAATGGCGTTCAGACTAGAAAGGTCATAGTTGTTACTAAGCCTACTCCTCCTAAACCTGCAGTGGTTACTCCATCTGTTAGAGTCACTACCACTACCACTCCCGCCGTCATCATTACACCTACTGCAAGCGTGCGTGTAATTTCTACACAACCAAAATCTGAAGATAAACTATCGGCAAAAAGTTCTCGTAGCTCTCGTAGCTCTCGTAGCTCCAGCGGTTCTCGTGGTTCTCGTAGCTCTCGTAGCTCCAGCAGTTCTCGTGGTTCTCGTAGCGCGTGCAAACCACAAGTATTTCCTACAACCTCTCATACCACTATCAAGTCACAAGTTGATGAGTTGTCTAAAGATACCCAACAAAAAATGGATGCATTGTTTTCTAAGTTCAATACTATGCTGAATGAGATGTCAACCAAACAAAAACAACAACTTGATGGCGATAAAAAGATATTGGATAGTACCGAACAAAAAGGTAATTCGGTATACGACAAATACAAAAAAGAATTTACTGCAACTTCTAGAGTCCTTGAAAAAATGAGTTCCCTGAATACAACTCTCCAAAAACACCTGAGAACGATTCGCGAAGAGTCCGACTATCTTGCACGTCTTAAAATATTCAAACCTAAATTCCTGACATCTCTGGACAATGTAAAATCACATGTAAGTATTATTAAGAATGACGTTCATTCTACTATCGTAGAAGGTGGTGACAAGAATAGTCTCCTTGATCTTCTAAACGACGTGCGTTCATCTACTGAAAAGTCTGCGGCACTACTTGCAAAGGCTTTCATGGACCACTACGACAAGTATAATATGCAGTTGCAAAAAGATACTGAAGATTACCACAAAGAAGAAACAACTATGGATAGTCTGAAAGTCGAGTATAGGATTGAAAAAACGAAACGCGACAATTCTTTGGCAGAATACACCGATATTGTTAAAATTATCAAACAACTCAAAGAGACGCATGCCATTTCTGAGAAAGATGAGAAATTATTTAGTGACCTTATTCAAAAAGTCGAAAGTGTTTTCAAGGCGCAAGAGAAATCAGCGATCAAACTTTCAACCTCGAATACCCAATGTGCTGCAGACGTTCTGAAGGCGCATTTAGCAGGAAATAGAGTTTAATATTACTACAAACTATACCTACAAAATATTACTACAAACTATACACTACTTTGTATATTATTTGTTTTTTTCATGAGTGAAAACAAATAATATCATATATAAAATATTGCACTACTTATCTACAAATACTTCTTTCCCTATATTTTTTACTATTTTTCGTTCATAGTTATTATACGTTTCGATTGGTTCACAAATAGAACGCACCATCGTTAGATACTGAATCTGTTTTTGTTCTGTTTCCATCCAGTCCGGATTTTCGATTGCCCATAATTGTAATGCTGAACGCTCTTTATTTGCTACTTTTATAATAGTATTTTTGAATCTGTCATGATTATTGTCTTTATGCCATTTATCCTCATCTTTAATATACATTGTGTCTCGTTTTATATCCGTGCAGTGTATAGGACGTTTATATATATCCAACTCTTTTAGTTTCTTTATCATAATGTTGGTTACACCACGCGTTATGCCATTATTTTTTGAAAATAATAAGTCATCTAGTGTTATTTTAAGTGAGTCGATAAACTCCGACATGTTCAAAGCATCTTTGCATTTCTCATTCAAAAATATGTTCAAATTGAACTGATTATTTGTTATATTATTATTATTTATTATATTTTGTTGTGCGGTTAACTGGTTTTCCGACAAAGACTTTATCATTTTCATCATTTCTTGGTTATCTTTTAATAGAGACATAAACATCTCTTTTGTTATACCGCTTTTTTCGTGAGAGCATATACCCTGGACGTCTATGCATACGCTATTGTTATCATACAATATAGTATTTTCATTTTTGTTACCATATATGGTGTCATACTCAAAATCATAATCACTAACACTTTTTGAAACATATCGTGGACATTTTTTTCGATGGACGTGTAGTCCTTGTCTGTGCATAAATGCTTTGCCACATACACAGGCGTTTTTTTTCGCGTTTTTGTCATTATTTTGGTGTTTACGTGTCGCAAGGTGTCTTTTATACTCACTTTCTTTGCTAGATGAATAGTCACAATTTTTACAAATGAAAAACATTGGCGTTTTTTCTGTCATCATTGTCATCATATATATATGATGACAAAAAAACTCCTAAATCCTTTTCGAAATATATTATAAAAATGTCATTTTTTATCGTAACAATTTTTTCAACTAAAAAAAGCAAATGAGACCATTATGGTCTAAATTGAAAAGTTAACATTTTTTTCAAATCTATAACTGAAAATCAGAAAAAGGACATTTATAAATGTCCTTTTTTCAAAAATCCAAAATAGATTTGAAAAACATTACATCATTCACTTATTCAGCGTCCGCCTGCGGCGGTTTGCGATGACCCCACGTCGCCACTACATAATGCAGTCATTTTTATTTGCGAGCGTGGTCACGTGCAGACCATTATGCAGTGGCGACAGAGGTCGCGTGAAAGATCGCATAAAGAGTCCGAAAGATTGGGAAGCCGTTTTTGCGAATTTTTAGTTGTAGGTTTTTGGGGATGATTTGAATTTTTGGGGGAATATGTATAGTCAATAGTATATAGTCAATAGTATATAGTCAATAATATATATACTAAAAAATATATATAAAAAAGAATATAGATATATATATATATTGCATAATAGAGAATTATAAAATGGAAATGAATAGTAGCTCGGATGCTCCTGAGCAAAAGAATTTAGCTAAGAAAGTTGTTAGAGCCACCAAGAAGATTCTTCCTGTTGCCGCCACCGCCGTGCCTGCTGTTCACTCTGATATATCAACTGAACGCACTCTCCCAAGTCGTCGTTAAATTTGACACGATACACATTATGCGTATTTTTATAAATTTTCACTACTAATTTATAAAAATAGTATAGCAGATAGTCTATCCAGTAGTCTAGACAATATATTAAGCAAATTTATCTTCTATTTTTTTGAAGAATTCTTTGCCATAGATTAAATTTCCGGTTGGTTTATATTCGTTGATTGGTTTGAATTCTTTTTTGGGTGCATTTCCGCTGATGCCTCCGTCCCCTTGTGATTTATTGTTTATTTTACGTGTAAGCCCCATATTAAACGGATCAAGTGTATTATTGCTTAGGGGTGTATTTGTAACTATCGATTGCTGGATTACATTACCATATTCGTCGTATTCTTGTATACGATTTCCATGCTCGTCAATAGTGATTCCGGTTTTCTTTTTGAATTCTGCGCGAACATAAGAGGGGACATAATGTTTCCAAGATATAAAAATAAGATTGGGGTGTGTATACCGAACAACAAATCCATTGTTTGTAAGTTCTTCTAAAAGATATGAAATACATGCAACGCGGTCATATGACGATACCCCTAACATAACTTCCGGTATAACATACCAACAAAATTGTGTATCTATTTTTTGGCGAGATACTATTTTAATTTTTTCATGGATGCGGTTTAAAATTCTGTTAAATACGGATAACTTTGATAAGTCATACATTTTCTTTTTTTCGTATAAATCTTCCAAATTTATTTTTCGTATTGTATCGCTATCTTCTTTGTTACGGAATAGTTCGTCCATCGTTGTTGGTTATTGATTGCACTTTCTATTAATTCAATGATAGAAAAAAATATAATGAGTTATATTTATTAATTTTATATATTGATAGTTTTTAATATATTGCATACCTTTACGATTCTTACATAAATCTAAATCTAAATCTAAACTATGACGATAGAGCATTTAGTAATAGGTGGCGGTGGACCTTTTGGTTTTACTGCTTTTGGTGTTTTAAAACAACTACATGATGTTGGATTTTGGAACATAAAAAATATTAAAACTATATATGCTACATCGATTGGAAGCCTCGTTGGTGCTTTTTTGTTATTAGGGTATGATTATAGTTATATATATGACTACTTTGTAAAACGCCCATGGGAAAAAATATTTAAACATATTGGTGTTAATAACATATTCAATATATACAGCGATAAAGGTGCAATAAACATATACCCTTTATATGTTGAGTCATTAAATATGGTATTAGAAGCGAAAGGAATGACATCGTGTGTAACATTGAAAGAATTTTACGAATACTCAGGTGTTGAACTAAATATTATTGTTAGTGAAATCAATACATTTAAATATGAAATTTTGTCATACAAAACTTATCCCGAACTTGACTTGATTAAAGCTTTAACTATGTCTTCATCTTTACCTGTTATTTTTACACCACATTTTTTAGACGATAAATGTTTTATTGATGGAGGTATATTTTCAAATTATCCTTTAAATATGTGTCTCAACGAAACAAAATGTCAGAAAAATGAAATATTAGGAGTTAGAAAAAAAGAGACATATGTGTATCCGATAGTAACAAAAGACTCTAGTTTTATGGAATATATATATGTTTCATTTCAAAAATTACTAGATGGTATAGACGATCATAATAAAGTAGAATCTATACCATATGATATAGCATGTGATATGGATATTTTTAATAAATACGACG
>Ga0209770_10000983_pt1 | contig 15000 bp, 11 predicted proteins | sample LauGreSu1BDMLBDD_2_FD_187572 | JGI IMG/M metagenome (GOLD analysis project Ga0209770, IMG submission 187572) | Freshwater lake microbial communities from Lake Michigan, USA - Su13.BD.MLB.DD (SPAdes) (version 2) | ecosystem: Environmental > Aquatic > Freshwater > Lake | place: Lake Michigan, USA...
GCGCGACTACTTCCATCTGTGGGTGCGTCGTTGGCAATCACGCGCCTTCAAGGCCAGCGGCATGATGGGTCGCACGACGTGCGGCGCACCGGATGTAGAGACCTTTGATCGCTGGCGCACGGGAACGACCGGCGAGCCCTTCGTCGATGCCTGCATGCACGAGCTGGCGGCGACGGGCTGGATGTCCAACCGTGGAAGGCAGAACGCGGCCAGCTGGCTAGCCAAGACCGCGGGCGTTGATTGGCGATGGGGTGCGTGGTGGTTCGAGAGCCAGCTGCTTGATCATGATGTTGGCCCCAACTGGGGGAACTGGCAGTACGTCGCCGGCGTCGGCAACGACCCGCGCAACCGCACCTTCAACATGCGCGCCCAGGCCGACCGCTACGACGCGGATGGCGCGTACCGGAGGGTGTGGGGATGAACCAGACCCCACCGATCGCCAAGAATCGCCGATCGCGGTTGCGATGATTCCTGCATACTGCGCATATGCCAACCCTTCAGCGGCCTCGAGGTGGCCGTCATCCGGGCGGCACTCGGCAGCCGGCCGACCAAATTGCCACGGAACTCCGTGCAGATCGTCGAAGATCACATGGAGGCCCCGATGCACGATCCCGATCTGACGCGTGACGCACTCGCCGAGCTGCCGCCGGACATCGCGGTCAGCCCGCTGTTCAACGGGGATCTTGCCCCGGTGCCGCGATCGCGCCGGACGTGGACCACGTACAACTTCGCCGCCCTGTGGATCAGCATGGCCCACTGCATCCCGACCTACCTGCTCGCCGGGGGTCTGGTCTCGCAGGGCATGAACTGGTGGCAGGCGCTGCTCACCATCGGGCTGGGCAACCTGATCGTGCTCATCCCGATTCTGCTGAATGCGCACCCAGGCACCAAGTACGGCATCCCCTTTCCGGTGCTCGCCCGCAGCAGCTTCGGAACCGCGGGCGCGAATGTGCCTGCGGTGCTGCGGGCCATCGTCGCCTGCGGATGGTTCGGCATCCAGACTTCCATCGGCGGCGAGGCCGTGCGCACCTTCCTGGTGACCGCGTGGCCCGACTTCGCCTCCGTCGGGGGCGACGCGACCGTGCTCGGCCTCACCATCCCGTCCCTGATCACCTTCATGGCCTTCTGGCTGGTGAACATCGCGATCATCCTGTATGGCATGAACGCCGTGCGCGTCTTCGAGAACTGGTCGGCGCCGATCATCATGGCCCTGGCGCTCTGGCTGCTCGCCTGGATCGTGATGCGCGCCGGTGGCGTTGGTCCGCTCCTTGACCGACCATCATCGTTCACGGAAACTGGAGCATTCTGGAAAGTCTTCGTTCCCTCGCTCACCGGCATGATCGGGTTCTGGGCGACGCTGTCGCTGAACATCCCCGACTTCACGCGCTTCGGCAAGGGGCAGCGCGAGCAGATCCTGGGCCAGACACTGGGCCTGCCCACGACCATGGTCGCCTTCAGCGCGATGGCGGTCATCATCACCAGCGCGGCAGAGCTGCTGCTGAAGGGCGTCGACCCGAAGACCCTTTGGGACCCTGTGGTCGTGCTCGCTCAGATCACGAGCAGCACGCCGCCAGCCGGCTTGGAGGAGCCGATCATCGCGAGCTCAGCCATGCGCGTGCTGGTCGCCGTGCTTGCGCTGGTCGGCGTGGCCGTCGCGACGATCAGCACCAATATTGCCGCGAATGTGGTCAGCCCCGCCAACGACTTCGCGCACCTTGCACCGCGCCTGATCAGCTTCAGGACCGGCGGCGTCATCACGGGGATCCTCGGCATCGCGATCATGCCCTGGAAGCTGCTCGCGAGCGCCGACACCTACATCTTCGAGTGGCTCGTCGGCTATTCGGCGCTCCTCGGCCCCATCGCGGGAATCATGATCGCCGACTACTGGATCGTCAGGAAGCGCGAGCTCGACGTGCCCGACCTGTACCGGACCGACGGCCGCTACGCGGGCATCAACTGGGTCGCGATGACTGCGCTCGTGCTGGGCATCGCACCAAACGTTCCCGGATTCCTCGGCGCGGTGAAGGTGTTGAAGGGCGACCCGACCCTGTGGGACGCCATCTACCCGTACGCGTGGTTCACCGGATTCCTGCTGGCGGGCACGCTTTTCCTGACGCTGACCTACGCGTTCGGGACTCGAAGTGCTCGTCTATGATGTTCGGCGCACATGCCAACCCTTCCGAGCGGCCGTGCCTTGGCCCTGTCGACCGACCACATCCTGCCCCCCGGAGTGGTGACGTTCAAGTGTCCCGAGGGGCACTTCTGGTTCCATCAACTCGACCGGAAGATCTGCCCGCCTCCGCTCAAGCCGGATCAGGAGTGGCTGTGCGACTTCGCGCACGCCCCTTGCCCGGCCACGCGCGAGGAAGCGCTTTCCCTGCTGTGGGTGCTTGAGTGCTTTGGATCCGACGACTTCCAGTGGCGCGGCTACACGATGTCGGATCCTGAAGCGCTGGCCGACCTGACGCCCGAAGACCGTGCCGCGTGGGATGCCTGGATCGCCGAACCACGGGTGGGTGCGCTTCTCGACGACGTGATCGCACGCTGCCGCGAACAGGCGCAAGCGAACCGCAGCAACCCGGGTTTCATGGTGTTCGGCAGCACGCCCCCCGTCGAGCCGAACGAGGAGTGAGCTTGCGGGCCGTTGGCGAGGTCGTCCGCGGCGCGCCAACGATCGTCATACGCTGACACCATGGCACCGCACAGGGATAGCAACGACCGCTCGCAACTGACCTCCGACGACGTGATCACCACGCTCGGTCTGGTCCGGCATCCCGAGGGCGGTTTCTACCGCGAGACGTTCCGCGCACCCGACGCGCCGCGCGGCGCCAGCACGTCGATCCTGTTCCTGCTTCCTGCTGGCGAGCAGAGCCGATGGCACCGCGTCGACGCCGACGAGCATTGGCTCTTTCACGACGGCGACCCGATGGAGCTGCTGCTGGCCGACCCTGCGACGGGCGCGCGCACGCGCATCGTGCTGGGCCGCGGCATTGGGCACGGCGATGCACCGCAGGCGGTCGTGCCGCGCGGCTGGTGGCAGGCAGCAAGGCCGCTTGGTGCCTGGACGCTGGTCGGTTGCGTCGTGGCGCCGGCGTTCGAGTTCGCTCGCTTCGAGATGGCACCCGAGGGCTGGGAGCCGGGTGGGGACTGAGTGGGTGCGGCCGAGGCTCAGGCGGTGATGGCGCCGTACGTCGACGCCCTGCTCGCGGCCAGAGGTTGACCGCCAAGAACGTGTCATCGGCGTCGACGAAATCGATGGCGGGCACGCGGGAGAAGGGGTTTCGGTTCCGGTGACGCGGTGACACCGTGGTGACGAGGGCACGTCGGACCTGCATGCTGGGACCATCTGTCCTTCTCAGACGGCCAGTTTCCCGCAAATCTGTCCTTCTCAGACGGCCAGTTTTGGACTACCCTTGCGACATGCCCCTGCTCGACGCGCTCCAGGAGAAACTCAGCGACGCGCTGCTGCCGCTTGCAGCCACCACCCTCACTCGGCGCGACGCCGTCCTCCCCGCCGTGCCGGGGAAGGCGCATGCGGTGATCGGGATGCGGCGTGCGGGCAAGACGTGCTTCCTCAAGCAGCTGCTTGCCGAGCGGCGCAAGGACGGTCCGCCGGAACGATCGATCTACCTGAGCTTCGACGATGACCGTCTTGCAGGAATCGACGCGTCTCAGCTCGACGCCCTGCTCGAGGAGTACTTCCGCCGCCATCCGGAAATCCGTCGCAAGGGTGCGACGAAGGGCCGCGCCGCGTGGTTCCTTGACGAGATCCAGCTGGTGGAAGGCTGGGATCGTTTCGTCCGACGCGTGCTCGACACAGAGTCGATCGACATCGTCGTGTCCGGCTCGTCTGCGCGCATGCTTTCGCGCGAGATCCACAGCTCCCTCCGCGGCCGCGCCATGCCCACCGTGATCGCGCCTTTCAGCTTCCGCGAGGCGCTCCGCCACCGTGGCGAGGAGCCGACGGTGCGAGCGGAGCGACTGACAGCAGCGGCCAGGAGCGCGGTCGAGAAGCGCCTGCGCGAGTACCTCGCGGTGGGCGGGTTTCCCGAAGCGCAAGGTTCGGGCAAGCGGCCGCTCGACCGTCCCACCCGGATCGCGCTCCTGCAGGGCTACGTCGACACCGTGCTGTTCCGCGACGTGATCGAGCGGCACGCGGTGTCGCAGGTCGCCGCGCTGCGCTGGATCATCCGCCATGCGCTGCGGAACCCATGCGGCAGCTTCAGCGCGACCAAGCTGCACGACGACCTTCGTTCGCAAGGCCACAACGTCGCGAAGGACACCGTCCATGCGCTGCTGGACCACCTGATCGACGCCTTCGTCATCGCCGCGGTGCCGGTCGCCACGGATTCGGAGCGCCGCCGCAACACGAACCCGCGCAAGATCTATCCCGCGGATCCCGGCCTGATCGACGCCTTCGACACGAGCGGGCGATCGAACACCGGCCACGCGCTCGAGACCGCCGTCTACAACGAGCTGTCCCGGCGCGGTGCGGACATCACCTACGTGAAGACCAAGGACGGGTTCGAGGTCGACTTCCTTGCGCGCCACCCCGACGGGCGGCAGGAGCTGATCCAGGTCTGCGCCGACCCGACTGACGCCGCCACGTGGCAGCGCGAAACCCGCGCACTCGACGCGGCTCACTCAGAACACCCGAGGACCGAGCGGCTCGTCATCGTGCTGGACGCCAGCGGGGCACGGGCACTCAGCCACCCGAAGACGCAGGTGCTGCCTGCGCATCAGTGGCTGCTTGCACCAAAGTGAACGCGCCGACGGGGATGAATGCGGCCGTCTGACGCGCACTGAAACCGACGCAAAAAGCGACGCACATCACGCCCCAAAGCGGCGCAAAAAGCGTCACAGCACCCGACCGCCCCGGTTCGCACCGCTTCGTTCTGCCCTCGCGTAACCCCCCAAACGCAGCGTGGTTGTGCCGCTCGGTGCGAGCAGACACAACCACGTGCGTTCTTCTTCAGTGGGCGGAGAGGGATTCGAACCCCCCCCCTCCTCGTCAGCCGGCAGCTTCAAACCGTCATGGAATACCCGGCTCGAGCCCAATCGCGATTCACTGGTGCACCTTTCACGAACTTCCCCCCACCAGGTCTCGTTTGACTGCCAACCCAGTGGTAGAACATGTCCGTGCTTCGCCGCGACAGGCTGCATCTTCCGGAGGTCCCATGGCCGACATCACGCCCGACTCGCGTTCGCGCCCCTCGCCCGTCGAACTCCAGCCCCCGACCTTCGAGCACCTCACCGAAGCACCCTCGATCGCTTCGCTCCTCACGAAGACCGTCGCGAACAGCCTGCATTCGCGATCGCGATTCCCGCACACGCTTCTGGTCGGCCCACCGGACAGTGGCAAGCAGATCATGGCCGCCACGATCGCCTCCGAGATGGGGGTCTCCCTGACCACCATCCACGCTCCGTCGATCACCGACATGCGAGACTTGGATCACAAGCTCCGCGCAGTACCCGCCAGCTCTGTCGTGCTGTTCTCGCAGATCGACCGTGCCGATTGGATCTCGGCCCAGTTCTGCCGGATTGCGGCTGGCCTGCCCGTGTCCGTACCGCAGAGCTGGCGTGGAGCCGACGCCCCCGGTGACGAGTGGAGCTCCAAGATCGACAGCCACCCGTATCACGACTTCACCATCATCGCCACCAGCCGTGCGCCGCGGGCCGATCACCGCGTCTTGAACGAATGGGCGGAGATCACGATTCGCACCGAGCGCACCGAGCGATCCGAGTCCATCCGCCTGGAGCGAGTGTTCCATCGGCTCGGTGTCAAGGTCGCACCAGCCGCGCTTGCCAGGCTCGCCTGCTTCGGGACCAAGAGCCAGATCCGCACGCTCATGCTCGCGCGCAACGTGGTCGCCCTGACGGAAGCACGGCACGGAAGCTCGATCGACCTCGCAGCGGTAGAGCCCGCGCTGCGTGACATCACCGAGATCATGCTGACCCGCGCCGAACGCGAGCGGCTCCAATCAGGCGAGTCGCTGTCCCGAAGCGAGAGCACCGCCAGCCGGGGCCTGCTCGGCGCGCTTGCGGGGTCACTCGACCGCTCCATCGACATCGAGCCCGAGGTCAAGCGGAAGAAGCGCAACAAGACCATTCGTGAGGTCGTGCTTGTGAGCCTCATCGTGATCGTGGTGTTCTCGTCCAGTGCGTTCCTGGCGAAGTGGATCGACCATCGCTTCATCGAACTGCGCAGGACCAACGCCGAGGCAGCCGGGCAGACCTTGACGGCGACCGACCCCGGAGCAACCAGTCCGTCTGCAGAGGGAGCCGTTTCCCATGGTGATCCCGCGACACCAACGGCTGAGGCGAGTCCCGCGTCCCCTACCCCACCCTGACCGCCTGGCGGTACACGCTCGCGTGGAGCTGCGCCGTGCGGTGCGGGCTCGACGCATAGCCGCCTGAGAGCGTGATCGTGACGGGCAGGCCCGCCCCGCGCAGCAGCGACAGGGCCAGGCGGTCGCGCTCGGCGAGCCCCGCCTCGGTCAGCGCAAGCCGCCCGAAGCGATCCCCTGCCACCACGTCCACGCCAGCCAGGAGGAACGCCAGATCCGCGCGCGCGGCCTCGATCGCCCGCGGCAGGTGCTCAGCCAGCAGCCGCAGATACGCCTCATCGCGTGTGCCATCGTCGAGCGGCACATCGAGCGAGCTCGGCGGCTTGATGAGCGGGAAGTTCCGCGCACCATGCATGCTGAAGGTGAAGACTCGATCGTCGTCCGCGAAGAGCGCGGCGTTGGCGTTGCCGTGGTGCACGTCAAGGTCCACCACCAGCACGCGGCTCGCTTCGCCCGTCGACTGCAGGTGTCGCACGGCCACGCCCACGTCGTTGATGACGCAGTAACCCTCGCCGCCATCCCAGAGCGCATGGTGCGTGCCGCCGGCAAGGTTTCCGCCGAGCCCATCCTCGAGCGCGAAGCGCGCCGCGTTCAGCGTGCCCTGCGTGGCCAGGCGGCTGCGGCGCACGAGTGCTGGGCTCCACGGCAGACCGAGCCGACGGATCTGTTGCTCCGTGAGCGATCCATCCCGCAACGCGGCGAGGTACGTGGGAGCGTGGGCCCCTGCCAGCAGCTCCCACTCGGCCTCGTGCGGAGCCACGACCTCATGCGGCCGCACGATCCCCTGCGACAGCAGGATCGCGTGCAGCTCGCTGAACTTGCGCATCGGGAACGCATGCCCGGTGGGCAGTTCGACGACGTAGCCCGGGTGGTACGAGACGCGCATGCGCACACGTTAGGTGCGCGCAGGCCGTTCGGGCCACGAGTGCCGATGCGCTGGCCATGCGCACCGACATGCCTGGCATGGGGGACGCATGCAGACGCCACGCGAGCCGCAGCGCCGCCCAATGAAAAACGCGAGGCCGCACTCATGGCCTCGCGTTCGGTTGGGCATGTTTGGCCGCGGGTCGCGGCCAGCGATCACTTGGCCGGAATCGTCAGGCTCTGGCCAGCCTTGAGCGAGCCATCGGAACCGATCGAGTTGGCCTCGCGGATGCGATCGACATTGGCCTTGGTCGCGGTGCCGTATTCGGCCTTGGCGATCTTCCACAGGGTGTCGCCGTTCTTGACGGTGTAGCGACGGCCGGTCGTGCCGGTCGACTTGCTGCCGCCCTTCTTCGCCGGTGCCGGCGAGCCACGCGTTGCACCGCGGGTCGACTTGCCAGCAGCAGCAATCTGCTCACCAGCGGGAAGCTGGTCAGCGGCGGGCAGCTTGAGGGCGGTGCCAACCTTGAGGTTGTTTGGGTTGACGCCGGGGTTGGCATCACGGATGGCCGTCCAGGCGGACTCGCGACCGTAGGTCTTCTTGGCGATGCCGCCAAGCGTGTCGCCCGAGGCCACGGTGTAGGTCGAGGTCGCGGCAACTGGAGCGACGGGCTCGACGATCGCAGGCGTGACGGGAGCAAGTCCGTTCGGAGCGCCGCCGCCGTTGGCGACGCCGGGGCCCGTCGACAGCGCTGCCGGATCCTGATTGGCCAGCGCGGGATCAACAGCCGGCTGGTTGAAGATGTCGATCTCGGTCCCGGCGGGCGGAGCGATCACTTCGATCGCGGCACCTTCTGGGGTCGAGGGGCCGAGCACGATCGTCTCAGGGAACGCCGCATCGGTCGGGCTCTGGGTGCCCAGACCACCGTCGGCGGTCAGCCCGCCACTCGACAGATCCCCAGTGGGGTTCGGCGAGGGCGCGGTGAGGGTGAAGTAAACGCCAGTTCCGACAAAGAGAACCAGCAGGAAAGCCAACGCAATCTTCGTACCACGGGCCATGACAATGCTCCTTCCGTGAAGCGGTGTGTCTGGGAATATCGGCAGCGTCCTGCTGCCGGGCTCAGATATTATTGAACATTCTTCGGGCGCGCCACATAGCACAGCGGCGCCGCAATCAGCACCGAGCTGGCCGTACCCGCAATGAGCCCGACCAGGAAGGTGTAGGCGAACGGCCGGATGCCGGTACCGCCGAGCCAGAACAGGATCAGTGCCGTGGCCAGGGTCGCGCCGCCGGTGAGCACCGTACGGCTGAAGGTCTGGTTGATGGCATCGTTGACCATGTCGCGCGTGGCGAACTCGGCCTTGCCCTTGTTCTCGCGGATGCGGTCGAGGATGACGATCGTGTCGTTCAGCGAGTAGCCGATGATCGTCAGCAGGCCGGAGATGACGTTGAGGTCGATCCGGAAACCCTCGATCAGCGTGGAGGCGCCGAACGCCGACCCCTCGGTGCGGATGCTGAACGCCAGCGCGCCCAGGCAGACGCAGACGTTGAACGCCACCGCCACGATCGTCGCCATGCTGTACCGCAGGCTGCCGAAGCGCAGCCAGATGTACAGGAGCATGCCGATCATGCTGAGGACGACCGCCACCACGGCGCTTGCCGCCAGGTTTTCGGCGACCTTGGGCGAGAAGCTGCTCACCTGCTCCAGGCTGAGCTTCTGCGTGAGCGCCGCGTTGACGAGCTTCCACTCCGGCTGTGCCACCACACGATCCCACGTTGCGGCATCGACCTTGGAGAGCAGCGCCTTGGGATCGACCGTCAGCATGACGATCGACGTGTAGCCCGCATTCGGATTGCCGGCCTGCGCCATGTCGAGGCCGATGAGCTCGGTCTCGCGGGAGGAAATCGGGCCGAAGTCAGGCTGCGACCGCATGCGGCCGAGGCGCGCCTGCGCATCGACCAGCGTGATCGGCGGAGCGATGCCCTCGATCAGCACGGCGACGCCACCGGCGTACTCGCGCACGCTCTCGCTGCGACCATCGCGACCGATCACGGCACCGAGCGTGTCGGCATTGACCGGCCGGGTCTGGAGCGCCGCGGCATCGGTGCCAGCGCCCTTGAAGGTCAGGGGCAGCGTGACCTCGATGTCCTTGGCGAAGGCGTTGGCGACCGCGTCGACGACGGGCTCGGTGGCCGTGTCGTCGCCGCTGAAGTCAGCGGGGTTGGCGACCTTGATCTGGAAGGACGAGGCCTTGCCATCGGCGGTCGAATCACCCACGGTCAGCACGCTGGCGTTGCGCAGCTGGGCCACCGCGGCCGAAGCACCCGCGGCCTCTCCGATCGCGCGGATGCGCTGTTCGACCTCGGCGCGGGTCATGGCCAGGCGGCCATCAGCGCTCGCCGTCTCGCCCGTCGCGGCAGGACGGGTGACGAGCGTCATCGTCATGCCGCCGCGGAACTCGGTGTCGAGCATCTCGCGGCCGCTGGTGAAGGTCGCCACGATGCTGACGATCGCCAGCACGATGCAGCCGAGCCAGAGCACGCCGCGCTTGCCGATCCAGTCGATGTTCGGACGCAGCGCCGAGGCGATGCCCGGGAAGATCGTGGTGATGAACGGAAGGCGCCTGCGGTGAAGCACGTTCGTCCAGACATCGAGCATGACGCGCGTGCAGACGATCGCCGTGAAGAGCGTGGTGATCACGCCGATGGCCATCGTGAGCGCAAAGCCCTTCACTTCCGTCGCCGCGACCTTGTAGAGCACCACGCACACGATGAGGTTCGTGATGTTGCCGTCGACGATCGCGCTGAAGGCGCGCTTGTAGGCGATGTCGACCGCATCGCGCAGGCGCTCCTTGTGCTCGGCCATCTCCTCGCGCAGGCGCTCGAAGATGAGCACGTTGGCATCGACCGCCATGGCGATCGAGAGCGCCACGCCCGCCAGGCCCGGCAGCGTGAACGAACCGTCGATCGCCGCCATCGTGCCGAACAGGAACAAGGCGTTGAGGGCCAGGGCGATCACGGCGATGATGCCGCCGCCGAGGTACCAGGCCACCATGATCACGGCCGTTGCACCGGCCGAGAGCAGGAGCGCCTCGAACCCGCGGGCCAGGTTGTCCTTGCCGAGCGCCGGGCCGAGGATGCTGACCGAGACGGGCTCGGGCTTGAGCTTGGCCTCGAGTTCGCCGCCTTCGAGCACGCGGATCAGGTAGGTGATGTCCTCGTTGGAGAAGTTGCCGGTGATGCGGCCTGAGCCGTTGATCTGCGACTGAAGGGTGGGCGCGGTGTAGAGCTCGCCGTCGAGCACGATGCCCATCGGTCGCTGCAGGTTGGCGCCGGTGAGCCGGCCCATCGCGATGCCGCCCTGCTGGTCAAGCTGGAACGCCACGCACGGACGTCCGAACTCGTCGGCGTCGCGGCGCGCGCTCTTCATCGACCAGACCTGGCCCGGCGCGTGCGTCATGCTCATCGCATCGGTGTCGTAGAGCAGGACGTAGACCTGGCCCTCGTGCTGAGCCGACACCATGTCGCGGCCGCGGAAGAAGGTCGCGGGATCGGCCAGCAGTGCCTCGAGCTGGCGCGGATCGTCGTACCACTGCTTCAGGTCGTTGAGCCGGTACCAGCTCGCAACCACGCTGTCGGTGCCATCGGGGCCGCGCTCGGACAGCTGCGTCTGCAGCTCGCCCACGTTCACGCCCTGCGGGTTCGCAGCGCTGACGGGGATGTGGAACTCAAGCACGCCCGCGGCGCGCAGCAGGCGCTTCAGGTCCTCGGGATCCTCGTAGCCGGTCATCGCCGACGCGTAGGCGTCGTACTCCTTGACCAGTGCATCGAGCTCGGCCGAGTATTCGGGGCACTGCTTGGCGATCGCCTCGAGCTCGCGCTCGCGGGGGCTCGGGCCGTACACAGGGTTGCCGGCCTCGTCGAAGAGGGCCTTGCCCTTGTCGTCGCGAAGGCGGTCACCCTTGATGGAGAGCTGGAAGGCGCGCTTGAGGCGCGACTCGTTCACGCTCGAGGCCAGCAGCGTCTCGCGGGCCTTGCGCTCGAGGAGTTCGGCCGTAGCGATGCGCTCCTCGATGGGCGCGAGCGTGGCTGCGTCGGCCGCCTGCTCGAGCGCAGCCTGGTACGCCGCGCGGGCCTCGATGGCCTGGTCATGCGACGACTGCAGCTGTGCAAGCAGCGCGGCGCGGCTGCCGGCTGCGGGTGCGGCACCATCCTTGGGTGCGGGCACGAGCGAGGTCGCGCTGCGTTCCTGCAGGGCGCGATCGAGTTCACGAGCCGTGAGCTGCATGCGGCCGGCCACTTCTGCCAAGCGGATTCGGAAGGCATCCTGCAGCCCCTTGCCTTCTTCCGAAGGCAGCGGCATGACGATCTCGATGCGGTCACGACCCTGCGGGGTCATGCTGATGTCGAGCACGCCCTGCGGGTTCACGCGCCGCTTGAGCGCATCGATCACCTGCGTGAGGACCGATGGCGAGTCGACGCCCTCGGGCATCTCGACCGCGTAGACGAGGCTGACCCCGCCGCGCAGGTCCTTGCCCAGGCGGATCTTCTCCTTGGGCGGCCACACGGCAAGCGCCGCGAGCACGGCAAGGACGGCGATGAGGACGATCTTCGTGGTCAGCTTGTTCATGGTGGTCCCGCGCCGATCAGTCGGCGCTCTTGGCCTTCTCGAGGATGTCGCTCACGGCGTTGCGCGCGAAGGTGAGCTTGGTGCCCGACGACTCATCCACGCGCAGCGTGACCTGGTCGCTCTTGACCTCGGTCACCACGCCGATGATGCCGCCGATGGTCTGCACGCGGTCGCGGTTGGCGATCGACGCGAGCATGGCTTCGCGCTTCTTGCGCTCCTTGCGGCCCGTGATCATGGGCAGCACGAGGATGACGAGCATCATCGGAATGAGGATCCAGAAGAACCCGCCCGGGTCCTGCGGTGCAGCCGCGGGGGCGGCGCCACCGGCCGGGGCGGAGCCCTCGACGGCGACGGGTGCGGGAGCTGGCTGGCCCGGAAGCGGCGGTGCCTGCAAGATGGCGACGGCGATGAAATCAGTCATGGTCGGTGTCGGGTTGGTCGGTCACCGCCAGGCAGGGCCATCGCGCGAGGAAGGCGTTCCACGCGTCCTGGGCGATGGCCTGGCGGATCTCCATCATAAGGGTTTGGAAGTGATGGATGTTGTGGAGGCTCGCCAGCGTCGGGCCGAGCATCTCGCCGGCCATGAAGAGGTGCCGCAGGTAGCCGCGCGAGAAGCCGCCGGAGCAGGCTTCGCAGCCGCAACCCGGCTCGATCGGCCGGTGGTCCTCGGCATGGCAGGCGTTGCGCAGGCGCAGCTGGCCCGCACGCGTGAAGACGTTGGCGTTTCGGCCGTTGCGCGTGGGCAACACACAGTCGAACATGTCCACGCCGGCCTCGACCGCGGCGACGATGTCGCGCTCGTAGCCGACCCCCATGAGGTAGCGCGGCCGGTCGGCCGGCAGGAGCGGCGCGGTGAAGCGCACGGTGTCGTGGATGGCCGCGGTGCCCTCGCCCACGGCCACGCCGCCGATCGCGAAGCCTGGAAGATCGCGCGCGGTGATCTCGCGAGCGCTCGATTCGCGCAGGTCGTGCAGCGTGCCGCCCTGCACGATGCCGAAGAGCCCCTGCTCCGTCGGGCGCGCGTGGGCCTTGATGCATCGGTCGAGCCAGCGCACGGTGCGCGCGTTCGCCTCCTCCACGCGACGGCGGTAGGTCGCATCATCGAGTTGCGCGCGCGCTGGTGGGCAGTCGTCGAAGGCCATGATGATGTCCGCGCCGAGCGCGTTCTGCACCGCCATGCTCTCCTCGGGACCGAGCCTGACCTTCGAGCCGTCCACGAAGGAGCGGAACGTGACGCCGTCCTCGTCGAGCGCGTTGATGTCGCTCATGCTGAAGGCCTGGTAGCCGCCGGAGTCGGTGAGGATCGGGCCGTCCCATCGCATGAAGCGATGGCTCCCGCCGAAGCCGCGCACGCGCTCGTGGCCGGGCCGCAGCATCAGGTGGAACGCGTTGTTGAGGATGATCTGGCTGTTGGTCGAGCGCACCTGCGACGGCGTGAGACCCTTCATCGCGCCTGCGGTCGCCACCGGCATGAACGCCGGCGTGTCGAAGCTTCCGTGCGGCGTGTGCACGCGCCCGAGGCGGGCGGCATTGGTCGTGGTGCCGGCCAGTCGCTCGTAGCGGATGGGCACGTCAGGTGTCCCGGCTCGCACGGCTCAGGGTCTCGCGCTCGGAGCGAGTGAGCGAGCCGATCCCCTGCGCCTGGATCTTGGCCAGGATGCGGTCGATCTCGGCATTGTCGGGCCCCTGGCGCCGTGCGCGACGCGCGGCACCCGCACGGCTCGTGGGATCGACGCGGCCGAGGAAGTCGAAGAAGCCGTGCAGATGGTGCGTGTTGCCGATGAAGTACCAGCCGGCGATCGCGCCGCCGAGGTGAGCGGCCTCGCCGCCGGCGTTGTTGCCGGCCCTGACGATCGTGTAGATCGCCCAACCCAGGAGCAGGATCGCCAGCGTGCGCAGCTTCATGGGGATCACGAAGAAGAGCAGGACCTGCGTGTTCGGGGCCAGGCGCGCCGCGGCGAACATGATGCCGAAGATCCCCGCACTCGCGCCGACCAGCGGCGTGGTGGGATCGTTGAAGAGCAGGCCGGGGATCGCCGGCAGCTTGAGCAGCGCGAGCGCCCATCCGCCCAGGTTGAGCGCCAGGTACATCAGCGCGCCGAAGATCCCGCACAGCAGGTAGAAGGCCAGGTAGCGCTTCGCACCCAGGTAGCGTTCGATCACGCCACCGAAGAAGAAGAGCCCAAGCATGTTGAAGATGAGGTGGTTCGCATCGGCATGCACGAACTGGAAGCCAACGATGCGCCAGAACTCCAGGCCGGTCCAGCCGACGAAGGGCTGCTCGACGACCAGGGCCTTCGCCGTCGAGAAGTAGAGCCAGCTGTTCAGCAGCGGCATCAGCTGGTAGCTGATGGTCCCGACCTGCTTCTTCGTCTCGGCGAGCACGATGGGCGCATCGCCTCCCATGGCGGGAACGGTGCGTTCAGCCAGCCGTCCGTTGGGCAACCGCTCGACACGGGTCTGCGACACGGGCTCGGTGAGCACGACCTTCTTGCCGCGGACCTCATCGATGTCCACGCCCGGCGCCACGCTGACCTCCAGCGGCACCATGCGCGGCGGCAGGAAGCCATCCACCGCGAAGACCGCCACGCAGGCGATGATGATCCATGCGGTCACGCTGAGCGAAGCCAGCGCTCCTGCGCCCCCCTGCTGCGGATCCCTCCAGCGACGCGACTCAACGCCCATGCCCGCTGCCTCCCACGGCACGCCACAGATGGAACGCCGCGATCGTCTTGCCATCCTTGATCTGCCCGCTGGCGATGCGACGCTGCACCTCGTCGGGATGCACGAGCTCGACCTCGATCTGCTCGTCGGCCTCGAGCGCCTGCTCGCACGGCGTGAGTGCGGTGGCCTCGTACAGGTGCATGAGCTCGTCGCAGAACCCGGGCGACGTGAGGTACGCACCGAGACGGCGAACGGAACCCGCGCGGTAGCCGCACTCCTCCTCGAGTTCACGGCCTGCCGCAGGTTCCGGATCCTCGCCCGGTTCGAGCTTGCCCGCGCAGAACTCCTCGAGCCACTCGCCGACGGCAATGCGGTAGTTGCGGATCAGGACGAGCCGGCCATCGTCGAGCACGGGCACCACGGTGACCGCGCCAGGATGGCGAACGACATGGCGATCGAGCATGCGGCCATCTCGCGCCTGGACCTGCAGGCAC
>Ga0209770_10000984_pt1 | contig 14991 bp, 13 predicted proteins | sample LauGreSu1BDMLBDD_2_FD_187572 | JGI IMG/M metagenome (GOLD analysis project Ga0209770, IMG submission 187572) | Freshwater lake microbial communities from Lake Michigan, USA - Su13.BD.MLB.DD (SPAdes) (version 2) | ecosystem: Environmental > Aquatic > Freshwater > Lake | place: Lake Michigan, USA...
ATTTGAAAATTATATAATAGAAAATATTATTTTAAATCATTATGAAACTTATTATTATACATTAGGCAATAATGATATATATTATAATATATATATTATAATTTTATTAGAATTATATTATGAAACATATAATAAATTAAAAACTTTAAAAAATAAAAAATATTTAACTATTATTAAAAAATTAATTAATATATTTCAAGAAATTCTTTTAAATACACATAATATAATATATGATATAATTAATTTATATAAATCAATTATATATTCTATATATTGTCCATCAACTGATAATGAAATTATTATAATTTTTTATCATAAATTTATTAAATTAATATAAAAAAGATATTTAAGGATTATTTATGAAAGTCTTTAAATATTTTTTCACAATCAGTCCAACCATAATCAAATAATTTTTTAGAACTAGTTTTATTTATAAATATATAATTTCTAAAATCAAATTTACGATTAGCCATTTTTGTATGAATATAAATGCTTCTTTCACATTTGCTATATTCATTATTGATACAATCAAAATGATGCAAATTTTTAAAAATACCACCATCAATAAAATTTAAATCCTTATATTTCTTTGAAAATGTATTACCACATATATAAGGGATATAACTACTGCAAATACAATAATCTAATAATTCTTCAAGATTTGAAAAATCATTTATTTTTCTATTGGTAATTTTAAAATCATCAATATTTGATACAACAATTGAAATTGGAATATTATTTATATTAACATTTTTATAATTATTTATAATATTATATTTAATAATTTGTTGAAATTCTTCCATATTTTTATTTGCTTTTATAACATAATTATCATCTTTTAACAATTTATTCCATAATTTATCATGATTTGATAAATCATCTTCTAAATGATATATAACTGATGCAAAAGAACCTCCCGAAATACCCGTTAAATGATAATCACAAATATTTAAATTATTCTTTATATAACCTAATGCACCGATGCTATAAGGAATTAAAAGCCCAGTTGTATCAACGTTTATATTTATTAAAGCAAATGTTAATATTATTTCCTTAAATAGCATAAATAAATATAAAAACTTCATCATCTATTATAATAATTGATAATGAATATTGAAACATTTTATAATACAATTGCAGATGAATTTAATAAAACAAGAATTCGTCTTTGGGATTGTGTTAAAAATTATTTAGACACTTTTGAACCAAATTCATATATATTAGACATCGCGGCTGGTAACGGAAAATACATGAATTATAGGAAAGACATTATTATGAAAGGTATTGATATATCAATTGAATTAGTTAAAATATGTAATAAAAAAAATTTAAAATAGATAATGAAGAAAATAAAATTAATACTTTCTATATTCAGGAAATATTTATTAATACTAATTATACAGAAAAAAAATATGGAGACTGTTTATTTAATTATATGATCATTAAATATCTTAAAATAATTAATATTATAAAGATAATTTAACAGCGCTTTGTTTAGGTTTATTATCGGCTGATCTATATTTTATTACTTTATTATTGACTTTAGCTATATTTTTATTAAATGTTTTCTTATAAGGCGTATACGGACATACTGGACGTAAGAAATCGTAATTGATTTTATCATTACAATTATTGATAACTGGTATTATTTTAAATCGTGTTGCTTTATCCTTATCAGATAATTCATCAAATTCTTCCTCGTAATAATCATCCTCAACTAATTCTACTATATTATGTTTATTCATTACATAACCACTATAAATAGGTGTGATAGTAGAAATATTATCAGCTAATTTATGATCAAAATATATTAAATATTTGCCTTCTATTGGTTCTTCCATCATAAAATATTCAATATATTTATAAAGTATTGTAAAATCGCTTTCAGTTAAATAATCGTCTATTAAAGGTATATCATTACTATATGCACTAAATATTAATTTAGAATTACTTTTATTAAAATATTTATTTTTATCCATTCTTTCTTCAATATATGATTTACCGCTTTTTGATATATATGGTGATAATATATAAAAATTAAGTTGAATTAATGCTTTATTTTTAATTCCACATAATTCGGTAGAAAGTTGATTACCAGAATATATACAATCATCAACAAATACAATATAATCACCGTTATTACTTTTATCAAAATTATCAATTATATAAATATTATATTCAGGTTTATTATATTTAATATAATTTTTTACATATTTATAAACCCAATAATTAGATTTTTCTTTTAAAAATTTATTTATATAAAAATATATTTTTTTTGATTTGTTTGTTGCATTTAGCAAATCTTTTATATTTTTATTTAAATTTTTAATAAATTCTTCAAATGATATATGTACTGTATTATTGAAAATCTTTTTAATAATAGGTCTAACCTCTAAATCACACGCATTAATATATTTTTTAACTTGCTCTTTATTTAATGAATGATCAATAGGTATTTTAATATCTAATTTAAATCGATGTTTATTTGTTTTTTTAATTACTTCTTTATTTGCTGTTTTTGGAGGTTTTGTTTGTTCCTTCATATTTTTAGCCAATAATGTTTTACCAATTTTACCATCTTTTTTTACACATCTATTGGTAATAGGATTAATAATTTTATCAGGGTCACATTCTATTTTAGTTTTAGGATTTTTTTTAGCCAATAATGTTTTACCAATTTTACCATCTTTTTTTACACATCTATTGGTAATAGGATTAATAATTTTATCAGGGTCACATTCTTTCTTTTTATTTGACATTATCTATTAATAATATATATTTGTTTTAATTTATTTGAATTATTATAAAAAATGATTATACAATAAATATAAAATTTATCATGTCTCAAATGAAATTGCAGAGCTGGATCAAGATCGATAAGCTGAAGTGGAATTATTTGTCAGCAAATCCTAATGCTATTTCGCTGTTAGAGGAAAGATATGAGAACGTCGACTGGTACTATCTTCATTTCAATCCTAATGGTATTGAGCTGCTGAAAGAAAATTACGAATACATCAACGTTGATGTGTTGTCGGCAAATCCGTCTGGTATTGAGATTCTTAAACAGCATCAAAAATACATCAATTGGTCCATGTTATCCAAAAATCCGAATGCAATCGATTTGTTGAAGGAAAATGAGGGTAAGATTGACTGGCGTGCTTTATCTGCTAATCCGAATGCAATTCAAATGCTGAAGGAAAATGAGGATAAGATTGATTGGTCAAAGTTATCTAAAAATCCGAATGCAATTCAAATGCTGAAGGAAAATGAGGGTAAGATTGACTGGTCGAAGTTATCTAAAAATCCGAATGCGATCGAAATGTTGAAGGAAAATGAGGGTAAGATTGATTGGTCTGCATTATCTGCTAATCCAAATGCAATTGATATGCTGAAGGAACATGTAGATAAGATTGACTGGTCTGAGTTGTCTAAAAATCCAAATGCAATTTCACTACTCAAAGCCAATAAATCTTCTATTAATTGGAAGAATTTATCGAAAAATCCGGCAATCTTTACGCCTGTTAAGAAAATGCGTAATTCGAGGAAGAAATTGTGAAATGATGTTCGATTGAAAAATCAAAAAAAGATATAAATGGCAAAAAGAAATTTTTGTCATTATGTTTTTATAAAAAACAATTTATTAAATATAGGTATGGATATTGGACATTCGCCGCGTTCTAAAAAACAAAGAACGCGATTACCAGATGTAGTCCCGGTGATAACCTTAAAATATGGAATATAAATAGAATGTGTATTTGAATTATTGGATCAATTTGATGCTTATTTTTATTTTATTAAATTTTGCAGTAATATGAATTATACGGAAGATACTAAATTAGAAACAATTAAAGTATTAATGGAAATAATTAATAATGTTATTGAAAAAAATAATATAAACGATTATGATAAATCAAAAAACACATATATTCTACAAGATAATATTTATAAAGAATTAAATGATTCAGAATCTTACGATACATTTTTAAAAACTAATTTGGATAAATTAATTAAAACAACTACTAATTTAAGCCCTTATTCTAAAGCAAAAGAATTTATAGAAAAATGGACAATTTTTTTAAATACTGCATTATTATTAATTAAAACAGAATTAGATCATCAAATATTAGCATATAAAATAAATCATGAAGCATATAGTTCATATGATGTAATAAATATATTATTAAATGGAAATAAAGACTTATTAGATGTTTATAATAATTTTATTAATAGATTTGATTTAACTCAATCAAAAATTAAATTATTTGATTCTATAGATAATTTTTATACTACTAGTTCAGCTGATGATATAATAAATTTATTATTAAAATCTGATACAAGTGTGGATTGTCATAATCAATTAGTATATAAAAATATACAATCTGGGGAAATAATAAATTATAAATTTTTATTAAATAATTGTGAATTTATAACACAACCATTTAATAGTATTGAAGAAATTGGTGAAAAAATAGCATTATTTTTTAATGATACTGTTATAAATAATTCATTATTAAATTGTAGTAAAACATTACAACACGTACATATATTATTTAATATAAATGATAGAAATACAAGACCGAATATATATATTATTAAGCATAGTATGTGTATGTTATTATTTTCAAGATGAAATATTTAAATTATTTTTAATAACACGTTCAAATAATAGTTATTGTTCTAAATTAAATTATTATATAACTAAAAATAAAAATATTATAAATGATGAAGAAAACTATGAAAAAAATTTAGAAAATATTTTAAATATATTTTATACAGGACATATATCATCTGATAATAAATATTATTGGTTAAATATATTAAATCTATATATTATAAATGAAATCTCAAGACCTTATACATTAGAATTTAGAATTAAACATGGTTCTAATGACGTTACGGAATTATTGAATGTTTGTAAATTATATGAAAATATTATTAAATATTCTATCGATATATTAGAACATAATTCTCAATTAAAAACAATATCAGATATCTGTAAATTTAAAGAAGCTATAACTGAAATAATAGACCTCGATAAAGAAAATATATTTAATAAAATGATATTAAAGGACATTAAAGATTATTTTACAAATCCAGAATCAGTATATGTTATTGGTCTTGATGCACTAAATGACGAATTACTATCTGAAACGTTAGGTGGTAAATTTAGTAAAACTCATAAAACAACATCAGCTATTGAAAAATTTATTAATAAATTAGAAACAAAACCTATTTTTAAATTAAATTCATTTGGACCTGAATTTATAGGTTTTGGTGTAAATAATAGAATAAAAATAATTTTAAAAAATAAGTATTTAAAATATAAATTATCAACAAATGAAATTAACAAATTTTTTAATAATAATAATATTTATTATTAAAATGACAAAAATTTCTTTTTGCCATTTATATCTTTTTTACCATTTTATTCCCACTCCGGCATTCCGAACTTCCCAATCTCCTCGATTTCTTTCCTGATTTTCTCCCGCATAGTAATCGCTTTCCACTCCTTATTGAACTTCTTAGTCAAGATTTTGCGTCCGTCATGATTGATTTTATGAAGGAAGCCACAATCTTTTTCGAAACAACGCAACCCATGCTTACAATTCACGACTCTCGAACCGTCATTAATTTCGATGAAATCTTTAATTTCGGGAGTTTCGTTAACAATTTTAAGCATAAGTGCACGCTCTTCAATCGGACGATGATGTTTAGCGGAACAATTGCCAACACAACAGAAGGAGTTGAACTTGCAATATTGAACAGTAGACATGATATCTGGTTGATCTGCTTGAAAGTAGATGAAATAAAACTAAAAGAAAGAAATCATTTTTTATAATAATTGAAATAAATTAATACAAATTAAAAAAAAATGATATAAAGTATATTTATGAATATCTTTAAATAAAATTATGGATGATATATTATATTTAATTCATTCGACTGATAATCCATTTAATATTAATGATATTACTGAATTAATACCTTCTAAATTAGAAAACGCGGAACAACAATTTCCAGGCGTATATTTTTCATTAATTACTAAAAATAATATTCATACAGAACCATTATATTCACATGATAATATTTTAATATTTTCTAAAAAATTATTAGAACAGAGGAATTATCATATAAATATTAGAGATTATAATGGATGGATAAATGAATCTAATACATATTTTAGTTGGGAATTAGATAAAGCAGTAAATATTATTAATAATTTTGAAAATAATATTGGTAATGAAGTTGTTTTTCACGATTCTATATCTATGAAATATTTACTCTCATATATTAAATCTGGTTCTAATAAAGATTTACCTTATAATATTGATTCTATAAATATACCAGATCCTGATATGTCTAAAATACCATTTTATTGTATTCCATTTGAAAATAATTATAATGGTATTAAAAAATTAAACATAAGTTCAAAAGAATTTTATATAAAAATGGCAAAAATGTGTTTAATAGAAAACATAGAAGAAAAAACAATAGAAGAAATAATAGAATTAATAAAAATTAATATGAATAAATTTTATAAAAATAGAGAATTTTTAGATATTAATCAAATGAAATGTATTTAAAGAGATTTATAAGATTTCTTTAAATCTTTTTTTTATATATAATATGAATTTAGCATTTTACACATTTTTTATAAAGATGATAATAATACCATAAAAATAATATAATTTTTATTTAAATATAAATTCCAATACATCAATATTCATTTTTTTTGATTATTGTAATAATTTCTTAATTCATATGAATTTTATTAAATAATTTATCTATATTTGCTAATCCCATCGTTTTTATCAAACAACCTTTATTTTTTTCATATTTGATATTGTGATTTTCTGGAAAATTTTTATTAAATTCTATATATTTAGGAATAATATTATCTCCTGATTTTAATATTTTTATCATATCATCAAATGTTATATAATCAGTTCTTTCATTTCCAATATTATTTATAATTGTATTATTTTCATCTTTTTATTTATTAAATGTATTATACTTTTTGCTTTACAATTATTTTTTTATTACAAGTAATACTAAATGATGTCATACATTTAGGACAAGTTAATGAATTAATTCCTATACAAGTTTTTTTGTGATTAATTAAATATTTTTATTACATTTATAAATTTGATGGATATGTTTTTCTTCATTCTCAATTTTTGCTTATTGTTTTGATGTCTAATTAAATTGTATTTTTTATTTGTTGTATATTTATATTAATAATAATAATAGTTTTAAATAACTATTTTTTATTACAATAGTTATTATGGTAATAAAATTTCAATATCATAATTTTTATATTTTCTAAGAAATCTTTTAATGATATTTCTAAACCCCATAATTCCTTAAAAAAAGATATAAGGATAATAAAAGAAATCCTTAAATATCTTCAAAAGGAAAATTTAAAAACAATAGGCATATTTTTTATTTTCTTCATAAGAATGGTTCATCATATCACATATATTTCTATGTTCTTTTTCAGTTAATACTTTTTGTTTAACTAAATAATTAATATAAGTTGAATAATAATGTCGTAATTCAACAGCCGATATTGATATATCATATATTTTACTAAATACTCTCATAATATGTATTGATAAATTTGAAGATGTATATTGTTTATTATCATTATCTAATAATAAATAACTAGAAATTCTATCATTAATATAATTTTTAATTAATATATCTAAGTCGTCCGGAACTGTTATAATAGTAGTTATTTCGTTTATGTATTAATATCTTATCTTCTGTTAATGGTTCTTTATTAATGATGAACATTCTTAAATAATCAATAGCAGGTAATAACATAAATAATGCAAATATTAATTTATCTCTGGATGTAAGATAATTTTTATCACTTTCTATTTTATTATTATTAAAAAAAATGATATTTATATATAATTCATACAATTTATAAAATTATATATGTGTAAAGGAAATAATTGTAAAAAACAAGCTTTATATAACTATAAAGAAGAAACCAAAGCATTATACTGTTATAATTGTAAATTAGATGGTATGATTAATATTATTTCTTCTAAATGTATAATTTGTAATATTAAAAGACCAAATTTTGGAATGCAAGATGATAAAAAAGCATTATACTGTAGTGATTGTAAATTAAAAGGAATGATTGATATTAAAAATCCTAAATGTATAATATGTAATAATAAAAGACCAACTTTTTCAATATTTAATGAAAAAAAAGCTCAATATTGTGGTGATTGTAAATTAGATGGGATGATTGATAATCATCAAAAATGTATAATTTGTAATAATAAAAGAACATCTTATGCTATGCCTAATGAAAAAAAAGCTCAATATTGTGGTGATTGTAAATTAAATGGTATGATTAATATTATTTCTTCTAAATGTATAATTTGTAATAATAAAGTACCAATTTTTGGAATGATTGAAGATAAAAAACCTCAATATTGTGGTGATTGTAAATTAGATGGAATGATTGATATTATAAATCCTAAATGTATAATATGTAATAAAAAACAATCTAATTTTGAAATGCCTGGAGCAAAAAAACCTCAATATTGTTCTAGATGTAAATTAGATGGAATGATTGATATTAAAAATACTAAATGTATTGGTTGTAATAATAAAATACCAATTTTTGCAATGCCTGGAGAAAAAAAAAGAAAATACTGTGGTGATTGTAAATTAGATGGAATGATTGATATTAAAAATCCTAAATGTAATTCGTCATGGTGTAATACTTATGGTAATAAACAGTATGATGGTTATTGCAGATATTATTTCATGCATTTATTTCCTGATATTCCAATTTCAAGAAATTATAAAACAAAAGAAAAAACAGTTATTGATTATATCAAAGAAAATTTATCATATATTGATATTATAATAGATAAAAGAATTGAAGGTGGATGTTCTAAAAGAAGACCTGATATAATAATAGATATAGGTTTTCAGATTATTATAGTTGAAATTGATGAAAATCAACATAGTGATTATGATTGTTCCTGTGAAAATAAACGTTTAATGGAACTTTCACAAGATGTTGGATTTCGTCCAATTGTTTTTATAAGATTTAACCCTGATAATTATAAAATAAATGATAAAAAAATAACAAGTTGTTGGTATATAAATAAACTTGGAATATGTCAAATTAATAAAAAAAAAATAATGAATGGAATGATAGACTTAAAAATTTAAAAGAAACAATTGAATATTGGTGTAATCCTGAGCATAAAATTGATAAAACTATTGAAATTATACAATTATATTATAATCAATAGTTAAAGGTATTTTTATTAAATATATTATATTTTTTTAATATTAAAAAATGATATAATTATATAAATAATTAATAAAAATGGCTTTAACTAATGCTGAAAGACAAAAAATATATAGAGAAAGACAATTATTAAATAATAAAGATGCTTATGATAAAAAAATAAGTTTAAAAATGAAAAAACATTATAGAAAACTTAAAAATGAAGAAATTATTATTAATAGCGATGATAATGAAGAAATTGAAAATAATATAATTAATAAAGAATTTATTTTAATACAATTAAAACCCATTAAAAAAAGAATTAATCCTTTAAATAAATCTAAATTAAATGATAAAAGTATTCAATTATATTTAAATACCATTAAAAAGATTTATAATAATTATTATAAAAAAGATATAGATGATGATACAGATTTAATAAATCTTTTAACAAATAAATCATATAATTTATCTAAATTAACTTTACAATTACAATTTTTAAAAACAGATTTATATAATGTTATAAAAGATAATTATAAAGATATAACCATTTTATATGCTGTAATAACACGTATTAAAAATTTTGCAAAACAAGTTAAACAATTATATCCATATATAGAACAAAAACAAAATAATTATAACGAAAAAAGAATAAATAAAATACCTGATATTATTGTTAAACATAAAATAGAAGTTTTATCATTTAAAAAAGAAGATATATTAACTATTCTATCAAATGATAATTTACATTTAACTGAAACTGAAAAATTAATATTCGCATTAATGACATTATTCCCAACAAGAAGAGCGGTTGATTATAGAAAGATGTTAATATCAGATACAAAACCAAAAAAAGAAAATAAATTAAAAATAAATGAAAGAAATAATTATTATTATAATAAACAATTTTATTTTAATGTAACTAAAAATAAAGATATTCAACAATTTGATATTCCAGACGAATTAGATATATTAATTAATGAAATTATTATTAAAAGACAAAATAATAAACATTTATTATTAAATAATGATAATAATGAATTTTCAAATAGTGCTTTATCTATTTTCATTATGAAAACATTTAATAAAATATATGGTATTTCTATATCAGCAGTTGAAATACGAAGACTATATAGTACATATTTACAAAAAGAAGTTAAAAACGGAAATATTACAGAAGAAAAACACAGAATTATTTGTGAAATGATGAACCATAGTTATGAAGAAAATAAAAAATATGCATATTAATTTATTCATCTTTAACACTTCTATTACGTTTCTTTATGACTTTTTTATAATTTCCATATTCCATTGATGATACACTATTTATTTTATTATATTTAATTTCTGCTATTTCATCTATATTATCTTGAATTAAATCTATATGAGATACTATAACTATATTATTAAAATATGATAATAAACTTTTAATGAATGTTGGAACTATTGATAAATTTTCTTTATCGAAGTTAATGAAACCCTCATCAATAAATAACTGATTACACATAGTTTCTTGTTTATTTACAAATAAACTCATACGAAGAGCTAAAGATATTACAAAGTGTTGAAATCCGGACGCCTGATTTATTGATATTAGTTGTTTAGATTTTGTATCTATTTCATTAATTTTTTCATTATTAATTAACCAATTAATATGAATATTATCTTTAAGAACTGTTATTAAATAATCTAATTTAAATGGTTTTGTATCATTATGACATAATGATTTAATAATTTTATTAGCTCTTTCACATAATTTATTTAAAATATGATTATCATACATATCTATTTTATATGCCTGAAAATTTGTTATAATTGTTTCTAATGTATTTAATATATCATCTAAATTAATAGATATTTCAAATAATTTATCATAACTTTCTTTATTTTCTTTATTATATGAGTTAATAGTAGATGATTTAACTATTAAATTTTCTACTGCTTTTATTTTAATTTCAATTTCTTTTATTTCTTCATTTAGTTTTAATTTAGATATTATTAATGGTTTCAAATTATTATTATAAGTATATTCATTAATTTTTTCATACATATCTAACATATCACGTAATTCAAATAATTTGAATGCATTAATTATTTTTAATTTATTTTCATATTCTTCCCATTCTTTATATTGTTCTTTAAGTAATTTTAAAGAATTAATACGAGGTTTAATATTAGTTGAATAATTAATATAATATTCTAAATTTGTAATATTTGTTTTAACTATTATAAGTTCATTATTAATATAATCATATTTATCTAACCATATCTTATATTTTTCATATAAATCTATATTATTTAAAGTTTCATATAAATCATAAGAAATATTATTAAAATATATTTTAATTAATTTAATTTCATTTATTTCAATTTCTAAATTATTTATTTCTTTATTAATATTATCTTTATCTGATATTATTAAATTTAATTCTTTTGTTATTTTATCATAAATTTCTTTACTTTTATAATATTCAAACCATTCAGTTAATAATTCATATTGTTTTTTTCTTTCATTATTAATTTCATTTCTTTTATTAATTAATAAATAATTATTTTCATCATTTTCAATTTCATTATTTTTAGTTTTTATATCACATTCTAATTTATTTATAATTAGTTCTAATTCTCTAATACGACATACCCATGAACGTTTGCAACATATCTCACATAATGGATTAAATTTATAATCATCATTTGACGTAAATAATAATAATTCTTGTTTATAAGATAATAATTCTGTTTCTAATTTATTTATATTTTCTAGTTTTTCATAATAAACATTTAATATTTTTTCATCGTCTGTTATTTGTTTCAATAATTCTTTAATATTTATCTTCTTAATTTCTTTGGTTATTGTAGTCGATGTTTTATATGTAATAGGTGTATCAGGTTTATGTTTAATTTTTAATGTTTGTTGTTTAGAAAAGATTAATTTAAAATCATTTTCTAATTTTAATAATTTTTCTTTATTTAATTTTAGTTTTGTATTAATATTAAATTCTTTTTCTAAATAATTTTTATAATCGTTATAAGTATAATCTTTTTTTATTATCGAATTTAATTTTGTTTCCTTGATATTGACAGATATATAATTATATAAATCATCAATCGTTGCAAATATCTTATTAATTTCTTTTAAATGATTTTCATTCGTTATTTTAGGGTCAATAATTTCATTTGGTTTTTTACTGATTATATCTTTATGTTTTTGATTCAAATCTTTATATTTTTCATTTAATATTTTTAATTCACATTCATATTCATCTAAAGTTTTAATATCGTCATTAATATTTTCATATTGTTTTAATAATTCTTCTTCTTTTTTTATTAATGATAATTCACATGGTTTTATTTTCTTTTCATCATCTAATTTCATAATTGGATTATATAATTTTTTATATTCATTTAATGATAATACACTTTCATCTTTTAATAAATATTTTAATTCATTATATTGTTCTTTATATGATATATATTCATCATTTGTTTTGATTTGTTTATTTTCGTTATTAATATTCTTTTTTAAATCTTCAATCAGTTTAATATAATCTATATCTAATAATAATAATGTTTTTGGATTTTTAATATCTATTTTAATATAATCACTTGAATTATATAATTCTGATTTTTCTTTTAATAATATATCTAATTTATTTTTATTATTTATAATTTCTTCATCATTTACTTCTTCTATTTTATTTGTTGAAATAAGTTTTTCATAAACTTGTTTTTTACTTTCAACTATTCGTCTAAAATCTCTATATTTATTAATTGTAGTTTTAAATAAATTATATAAATTATTTATATATTCAATATTACAAGATTTATCTATAATCTCAAGACAATCTTTAAAATCCATTTTCAATATATCATAATCTAGATTTTGTGTAATCATAGAAGAAGATAAGAAATTTTCAACTGTTCCAAATAATTGTTTAACTAATATTTCACACGCACTATCTTTTTTAATCAATTCTAAATCTTTTTCATTAATAAATTTATAAATATTTCTATGATGTTTAGCAATTGAATTATTATCTATATTTCTAGTAAAATCTCTCTCTATTCTATATAATATATTATCTATTTCAATATCAACTATTGTATATGCATTTTTTATTTTATAATTTAATATACCAGATGATAATGAACTTTTTTTTAATGTTGTTATTTCACCCCAAATAGCTAATGTTAAAATATCATATATTGCTGATTTACCTGTTCCGTTTTTACCCTTAATTAAAAATGTCTTTAGGTCTAAATCAGACATATTTAAACAATTTTTATTTTCATAACAGAATAAACCTTCCCATTCTAAATATCTTATAAAATATTTTGGTTTTAAATGTTTAATGTCATCGCTTTTTACACATTTTGAAATTTCTAATGATAATTCTTTATTTCTTTTTACACATTCTGAATGTAAATCATCCGGATATTTTGAAATATCAAATAATAATTGTTCTTTATTTGAAATAATATTAGATAATATTTTAAGTTTATTAGATGTTAAGTATTTGCTAAAATAATCTAATATAAATGAATTATCAACAATATTAATCATTTGAGATTCATTATAAATTTCAGTTGCTATATAATCCTCTTCTTTTTGTCCTATAAATTTTGTTTCATCTAATCTTGAAATAATATTAAATGAAATATTAAAACTTTTTAATAAAGTATTTAAATTATGAAAATTAATTTTTGAAAAAGTTTTAATTTCTAATTTTTCTGGAATATATTTTTTATTATTATTTATATAATCTTTTAATAATATTTCATAATTACCATTTATACGAATTAATATTTCTTCTGATTCATTTTCTTTAATATTAATATAACCTATTTTATTATAAACATTTATTTCATTTATTTTTTTATTTTCTAAATCCCATATTAAATATCCGTGTTCTACTACATTTTCACCAAAATTTTGCTGAATTAGCGATCCAGAATAACCACATATTGTGTTTTTCTTATAATTAAAAACCTGTCTTTTATGAATATCACCTAAAATAACATAATCAAAATCTTTAACCCATTCAAGTGGATAAGGATTATTCTCATCTCTAATACAATCCCCATTAAATAATTTAGCAGATTGAAATGAACCATGAAATAATGCTATTTTATATTTAACATCTCCAATTATTTCTGGAAATCTTGGTAAATCTTGTATTCTTCCTGAATTTCTATAAATATCTAATGTATCATCTATATTAACATATGAAAAACCAATATTATCAATATTAAATGTTGTAGTATCATTTAAAATAGTTAAATTATCAATATTAAATGTTGTTGAAAAAACTAATGATGGTTGATTTATTTCTGATTGATTTCTATCATGATTTCCGTGAAAAATAATTACACGTCCTAACTTAACCAATTTTTCTATAAAATTTTTATATAATAATAATCCATAGTTACCAATAATATTTTTATTATGAAAAATATCACCACTAATGATAATAATAAATTCATTTAATAATAAATTTAATTTTTTAATTTCATTACTAATAGAAATAATGGTTTCATTAAATACATCATTATATTCATCATATCTACAAGATATTTTATCACCGTTTCTAATATGCAAATCAGACAATTGAAATATATATCGTAAGGTAGTCATTTTATGTAATATTTTTAACTACATTAAATATATGTCAAAATTTTATATAATTTTATTATTTGGTATTTATAATATGTCAAAAATACCATTT
>Ga0209770_10000985_pt1 | contig 14990 bp, 10 predicted proteins | sample LauGreSu1BDMLBDD_2_FD_187572 | JGI IMG/M metagenome (GOLD analysis project Ga0209770, IMG submission 187572) | Freshwater lake microbial communities from Lake Michigan, USA - Su13.BD.MLB.DD (SPAdes) (version 2) | ecosystem: Environmental > Aquatic > Freshwater > Lake | place: Lake Michigan, USA...
ACTGTAGCCGAGCAGGGACTTGAAGCCCGGCGAGAGCCAGTAGAGGCCGGTGGTGAAATCGAGGTCGAAGAGGCCAACGCGGCCGCGGTCGCCGAGCTGCGTCAGCCGGTCCTCGGCCCGCAGCGTGGCCTCCTCGAATTCCTTGCGGTCGGCGATGTCGAGGTGCGCGCCCATGACGCGCTGCAGCGCGCCGTTGGGGCCGTAGACTTGGAGGCCCACGCTCTGCACCCAAACGAAGTGGCCCTGCGCGTGCCGCATGCGGAACTCGAGGGAGAATTGCCGGGTGCCGGTCGCCCCGGCGCGGCCCTGCCGGTCGGGCGCGGCGGAGGAGTCATCGGGATGGATGAGGTTCAGCCAGGTCTCGTAGGTGTTGGGCAGCGCCGTCTCGGTGTACCCGAGCATCCGTTTCCAGGTCGCCGAGTAATAGACCTCGTTCTTCTGGAAGTTCAGGTCGAAGAACCCGAGCGGGCTGCGTTCGTGCAGCTGCGTGAGGAAATTATCCGCCGGCGCGCCGGTCGCGGGCACGGGGGCCGCCGGCGGCAAGGTGATAAAGGCGAGGTAACAGGCCGGGTTGTCGCTGGCTTTCTCGAGCCGCACGTTCACGTCGAAGGCAGCGGCCTCCTTCGGCTGGAGCCGGAGCGAGATGGGATGGCCCTGCGCGGCGGCGAGCAGCACCTCCCACTGCGACTGAACCCAGTCGGTATCGCGCGACACGACGTCGAAGCTGAAGAGGTTCGGGAACAGGTCACCCACGAGCTCGGCGTTGCCCGCCTGCCAGATGGCGCAGGCCGCGGCGCTCGCCACCTGGACGCGGCCGTCCGTGTCCAACACGAGGACCGTGCTGCTCCCGGAACCCGGCAGTTTGCCGGCGGGGTGCTGGGTGGAATGGGTGCTCAAACGGGGCGGGAGTTTGTAATTATCAAGAGCAGTCGCGAGTCCAGATCGGTGCAGCTTTCCGCCAGTTGCCCAGTTTAGGAGGCTTTTTACGAGCGGCCGAGTTTCACCCGCCGGCCGTCACTCAGGCGGCGGTGCCCGCCGTCTGCCAGGCCCGCACCCGGCGCTCGAGGAAGTCGATCCACACCGGCTGGTCGTTCAGGCACGGGATGTGGGTGAACTCCGCGCCGCCCGCCTCCTTGAACTGCTCCGCACCCTCGACGCGGATTTCCTCGAGGGTCTCGAGGCAGTCGGTGACGAAGGCCGGGGTGATGACGAGCAGGCGTTTCTTGCCCTGCTTGGGCAGTTCCTCGAAGAGGTGGTCGGTGTAGGGGGCGATCCACGGCTCGCCGGCGATGCGGGACTGGAAGGAGATGGACCACTTGGCCGGATCCAGGCCGGCGGCCTTGGCGAACTCGTGCGTGGTGCGGGTGACCTGGGCCTTGTAGCAGGTGGCGTGGGCCGGGGAGCAGGTGGTGCAGCAGTCGGCCACCATCTGGCAGTGCGCGCGCGAGCTGTCGCCCTTGGTCAGGTGGCGCACGGGGATGCCGTGATAGCTGAAGAGCAGGTGGTCGTGCGGCTGCGCGAGGTAGGGCTTCGCGCTCTCGACGAGGGCGGCGATGTAGTCCGCGTCGGCGAAGTAGGGCTGCACGCACTCGATCTTCATGTCGGGGGCGATCTTCGCGGCCTCGCGGTGGACCTTCGCGACGACGGTCTCCCAGCTCGACATGGCGTAGTGCGGGTATTGCGGGAAGAGGAGGAGGCGGTCGACGCCCTGCTTGGCGATCCGGTGCAGGACGTCGGGTATGGACGGGTTGCCGTAGTTCATCGCGAGTTCGACCGGCAGCGAGGTGCGGGCCTGGAGCTTGGCCTGCGTGTGTTTGCTCGTGACGATCAGCGGGGAGCCCTCGGGGGTCCAGACGCTCTCGTAGGCGTGGGCGGATTTGCTGGCGCGGAAGGGAATGATGATGCCGTTGACCAGGAGCCAGCGCAGGAAGCCGATGTCCGGCTTGTCGATCACGCGTTCGTCGCCGAGGAATTCGCGCAGGTAGCGCTTCACGTCGGGGACGGAAGTGGAATCAGGGGAGCCGAGGTTTAGCAGAAGGACGGCGGACTTGGACATGAAGCCTGTAGAGGTGGCGTTTTGGGTCGGAAAGTCAACCGGACCCTACACCCCGGCCTTTCGGGCACCCTTTTCAATGAGGGGCCTCGGGCTGCATGATTGGTCCCCTCTACCATGAAGAGGGGCTGGCGCGCAGCGACAGGTGGTAGGGGCCTGATTTCAGGCAACTTTCAACGTTCAACTCTGAACGTTGGAAGTTCACGTCTTGCTGGGTTTTTGATTGCCCGGCCCTGGCGGAAGCCGGACAACAGCGGCATGACTGCCAAGACCGCTCCGGTGCTGCTCGTGATCCGTGATGGCTGGGGTGCCAACCCGCATCCCGAGCAAAACAAGTTCAATGCCGTCCACCTGGCGAAGAAGCCGGCGGATGACATGCTGCACGCGAAATACCCGGTCACCCTTGTCCGGGCCAGCGGGCTCGACGTCGGCCTGCCCGACGGCCAGATGGGCAACAGCGAGGTCGGCCATGAGAACATCGGCGCCGGCCGGATCGTCGACCAGGAGCTGGTGCGCCTGAACAAGCTGTTCTCCGAGAAGCAGCTCGCCCGGAACCCGGTGTGGCACGCCATCGTCGCGCGCCTCAAGTCCAACCCCGCCGCCAAGCTTCACCTGATGGGCATCGTCTCCGACGGCGGCGTGCACGGCATGCTCGAGCACCTGTATGGCATCTTGCGCCAGGCGAAGGAGGACGGCCTCGCCGGCCGCGTGTTCATCCATGCCTTCACCGACGGGCGCGACACCCCGCCGCAGAGCGGACTCGGCTACATCCAGCAGGTTGAGGCGCAGCTGAAGCAGATCGGGGTCGGGAAGATCGCCACGGTCTGCGGCCGTTTCTGGGCCATGGACCGCGACAACCGCTGGGAGCGCGTGCAGAAGGCCTATGACATGCTCACCGGCAAAAAGGCCCTCGCCACGGCGCCGAGTGCCGAGGCGGCGATCGCCAGCTATTACGAGAAGCCGCTCAGCCCGACGCAGAACGGCGACGAGTTCGTGCCGGCCACGTGGATCACCGGCGCCGACGGCAAGCCCGTCGCGACCTTCGCGAACGGCGACGCCGTGCTCTTCTACAATTACCGCGGCGACCGCCCGCGCGAGATCACGAAGGCCTTCGTGATCGATGGCTTCAAGGAGTTCGACCGCGGCGCGAAGCTCGATCTCTACTACGCGACGATGACCGAGTATGAGGCCGGCCTGCCGGTGCACGTGATCTCCGGCAAGCCCGAGGCCTTGAAGAACATCCTCGGCGAGGTCGTCAGCAAGGCCGGCATCGGGCAGTTCCGCTGCGCCGAGACGGAGAAGAACCCGCACGTGACCTTTTTCTTCAACAATTACCGCAACACGCCGTTCCCCGGCGAGGACCGCGCCTGCCCGGCGAGCCCGAAGGTGCCGACCTACGACATGCAACCGGAGATGTCGGCCGCGCAGGTGACCGCCGAGGCCAAGGCGGCGATCATGTCCGGCAAATACGGCCTCGTGGTCGTCAATTACGCCAACCCCGACATGGTCGGCCACACCGGCTCGCTGCCGGCCGCGATCAAGGCCTGCGAGGCGACCGACGCCGGGGTGGGGGAGTTGCTCGCCGCACTCGCGACGAAGAACGGCAAGGCCGTCATCCTCGCCGACCATGGCAACGCCGAGCAGATGTGGGACCCGGTCAACAACGGCCCGCACACCGCGCACACGCTGAACCTCGTCGAGGTCTTCGCGGTGGGCGAGGGGCTCGCGGCCGGCAAGACCAAGATGCGCACCGGCGGACGGCTGGCGGACATCGCCCCGACCGTGTTGCACCTCATGGGCTTGCCCAAGCCGGCGGAGATGACGGGGGAGAGTTTGATTCTCGGTTGAGGTGGAACCCGACCTCCGGGCGGGTTTTCAGGGCGCACGCCAAACAAACCCGTCCGGAGGACGGGTTCCACCCTCGGTAAACCGAGCGCGTCCCCGTGTCATAGGGGCACAAATTCTGGTTGCCCCGGGGTGGGGCGGGCCGTTTGGTTGAGCGTTCCGCTCCCATGAAACGCACCCATCACTGCGCCCAACTCACCAAGGCCAACCTCGGCGCGACCGTGTCGCTCGCCGGCTGGGTTGATTCCATCCGCGACCATGGCGGCATCATCTTCGTCGATCTCCGCGACCGCGAGGGCATCACGCAGGTGAAATTCGACTCCAACCTCCGCGCCCAGGCCGCGCTGCTCAAGGACGAGTCCGTCATCGCCGTTGCCGGCAAGGTCGAGAACCGCCCGGACGCCATGGTGAACAAGAACCTCCCGACCGGGGAGATCGAGATCGATGCCACCGAGCTCGTGGTGCACAACATCTCCGACACGCCGCCGTTCCCGCTGACCGACGCCGGCGGCGACAAGGTCAACGAGGACCTGCGCCTGACCTACCGCTACCTGGACCTGCGCCGCCCGAAGATGCGCAAGAACCTCGCCGTGCGCCACCGCGCGACGAAGTCCGTCCGCGACTACTTCGACTCCCAGGGTTTCTACGAGGTCGAGACGCCGGCGCTGTTCAAGAGCACGCCCGAGGGCGCCCGCGAATACCTCGTGCCGTCCCGCGTCCACGCCGGCCAGTTCTACGCGCTCTCGCAGTCGCCCCAGCAGTTCAAGCAGATCCTGATGGTCGCGGGCGTGGAGAAGTATTTCCAGATCGCCCGCTGCTTCCGCGACGAGGACCTGCGCGCCGACCGCCAGATGGAGTTCACGCAGATCGACGTCGAGGTCTCCTTCATCGACCGCGAGGGCATCTACGCGCTCTTCGAGGGCATGCTGAAGAAGGTCTGGAAGGACGTGCTCAACCACGACCTGCCCACGCCGTTCCCGCGCCTGGCCTACAAGGACGCCATGAACCGCTACGGCGTCGACAAGCCCGACACGCGCTTCGCGATGGAGCTCGTGGACTTCTCCGAGACCTTCAAGACCTCCGGCTTCAAGGTCTTCGCCTCGACCGTCGCCGCGCACGGCTCGGTGAAGGCGTTCAACGCGAAGGGCCTCGCCGACATCACCCAGGGCGAGATCACCGCCCTCGAGGAGGTCGCGAAGTCGCTCGGCGCGAAGGGCCTCGCCTTCATCAAGGTCGAGAACGGCGAGTGGAAGTCGCCGATCGTGAAATTCTTCAGCGACGCGGAGAAGGCCGAGCTGACCAAGCGCCTCAACATCGAGAACGGCGACATCATCTTCTTCGCCGCCGCCCCGTGGGAGCGCGCCTGCGCCATCCTCGGCCGGGCACGGCTCGACTGCGCCCAGCTGCTCGTGAAGCGCGGCAAGCTGACCCTGCGCGCCGACCAGTGGAATTTCCTGTGGGTCGTCGATTTCCCGCTCATGTCCTACGACGAGGAGAAGGGCAGCTACGCCGCCACGCACCACCCGTTCACGGCGCCGGTCGTGGAGGATACGGGCCTGCTCGACACCGACCCGAAGGCCGTCCGCGGCCAGCATTACGACGTCGTGCTCAACGGCATGGAGCTCGGCGGCGGCTCGATCCGCATCCACCAGCCCGCGGTGCAGAAGAAGGTGTTCGAGGACGTGCTCAAGATCCCGGCCGACGTGGTCGAGAGCCGCTTCGGCTACATGCTCAAGGCCTTCACCTACGGCGCCCCGCCGCACGGCGGCATCGCCTTCGGCCTGGACCGCATGTGCGCGCTGCTCTGCGGCACGACCAGCATTCGCGACGTCATCGCCTTCCCGAAGACCCAGAAGGCCCAGGACCTCATGGCCCAGAGCCCGACGCCCGTCACGGCCAAGCAGCTCAAGGAGCTGCACATCCAGACGGTCATTCCGCAGTCGTAAGCCGTCCCGCCCCGCGGGAATCTTACTTTTGCCATTAGCCGGTTGAATCCCGCCACAGCAGGCTTGCGCCCGGCGGGTGAACCGCGGAAGCTCCGGCCATCTTCTTTACCCCATGAAACTTATCACCGCCATCATCAAGCCGTTCAAACTCGAGGCCGTTAAGGAAGCGCTGACCACCGTCGGCGTCGAGGGCATGACGGTCTCCGAGGTCAAGGGCTTCGGCCGCCAGAAGGGCCACACCGAGGTCTACCGCGGCAGCGAATACACCGTGGACTTCCTGCCCAAGGTGAAGCTCGAGGTCGTCGTCGGCGACGACATCAAGGACAAGGTGGTCGCCGCCATCGTCAATGCCGCCAAGACGGGCAAGATCGGCGACGGCAAGGTGTTCATCTCGCCGGTGGACGACGTCATCCGCATCCGCACGGACGAGCACGGCGACGCGGCGATCTGAGTCGCGAGCCAAGCTCCATTTTCCAAGCCGGCCTCGCAAGGGCCGGCTTTGTTGTTTCAAATGCAGGGTCGTCGCTTGCGCCGACCTCGACCGGTAGGGGCGCTTGCCCTCAAGCGCCCTTCGAAAGGCCGTTGCGGGTAACTGCCCCTACCGCCACGAACCCGGCACGTCGACGCGCGACAGCCCTACATTGAATTACAGCCTAACCCTGCCTCTGGGCGGGTTTTGCCCGGCGCGCTGCCTTCGGGAGCGTGATCCCGCACCGGCTATGACACGGTCAACTTTCCGGCTTTGTTGGGGTGAATCACCAGCATGGCATTGGAATTGCTTTGGGGGTGGAGTCCATGAACCACACTCCACTACAGAAAACCCTTCGTCTGCTCACCCTCGTCGGGGCCATGCTTGCCCTGGCGTTTGGGTTGTCCGCCCGCGCTGAAGATGCCCCCGCCGCGCCCACCGCGGACGAGCGCATAGCCGCGCTTGAAGCCTACGTCAACAACACCGATCCCGGCAAATCCCTGGCCGCCACCCCGGGCCCCGGCCACAACGCCTGGATGATGACGAGCACCGCGCTCGTCCTGTTCATGACGCTGCCCGGCCTCGCGCTCTTCTACGGCGGCTTGGTGCGCAAGAAGAACGTCCTGTCCGTGCTGGCCCAGTGTCTGGGCATCACCGGCCTGGTGACGATCCTGTGGTGGGCCTTCGGTTACAGCCTCGTGTTCGGCACGAGCTACGGCAGCCCGTTCATCGGCGGCACCGAGTTCCTCTTCCTCAAGGGCGTCACGTCCGCCCCGAACACCAACTACGCCTACTGGGTCTCCCAGAACGTGTTTGCGATGTTCCAGATGATGTTCGCCATCATCACGCCGGCCCTGATCGTCGGCGCCATCGCCGAGCGCATGAAGTTCAGCGCGATCCTGCTGTTCGTCACGCTCTGGATGATCGTCATCTACTTCCCGCTGGCCCACATGGTGTGGGGCGCCACGGGCTACATGAACGGCGTGTGGAACGCCGATGCGGCCATCCCGGCCATCGACTTCGCGGGCGGCACGGTCGTCCACATGTCCTCCGGCTGGTCCGCGCTGGTCCTCTGCCTCATCCTCGGGCCGCGCCTCGGCTTTGGTAAGGAGAAGATGGCCCCGCACAGCCTCGTCCTGTGCATGGTCGGCACCGGCATGCTCTACGTGGGCTGGTATGGTTTCAACGCCGGCTCGGCCGTCGCCTCCGACGGCGTCGCCGCCAACGCCTTCATGACCACCACGCTCGCCGCGGCCGTCGCGGGCTTCACCTGGGGCATGATCGAGAAGATCACCCGCGGCCACGCCTCGGTGCTCGGCTTCTGCTCCGGCATCGTGGCCGGCCTGGTCGTCATCACGCCCGCCGCGGGCTTCGTGGACGCCACCGGCTCGATCATCATCGGCGTCGTCGCCGGCGTCGTGCCGTTCCTCGCCTGCACCAAGCTCAAGGCCATCTTCAAGTATGACGACGCGCTCGACACCTTCGGCGTCCACGCCGTGGGCGGCACGCTCGGCGCCCTCATGACCGGCTTCCTCGCGACGGCCGACGTGAACGCCAACCTCATCAGCGCCGGCTACGCCGAGAAGAACGGCCTCGCCACGCTGGTCAAGGAAGGCGGCCTCTGGGTCGCCCAGCTGAAGGCCATCGGCGTCACCCTGGCCCTGTCGATCGTCGGCACGATCGTCATCGCCTACATTGTGAAGGCCGTCGTCGGCCTGCGCCCGGCCACGGAGGCCGAACAGCAGGGCCTCGATATCACCGACCACGGCGAGGAAGGATACATCCTCTAACCCCCAAAAATCACCCAATATGAAACTCATCATCGCCATCATCAAACCGTTCAAGCTCGACGAGGTTAAGGAGGCGCTCGGCGCCGTGGGCATCGAGGGCATGACGGTCACCGAGGTCAAGGGGTTCGGCCGCCAGAAGGGCCACACCGAGATCTATCGTGGCAGCGAATACACCGTGGACTTCCTGCCCAAGGTGAAGATCGAGATCGCCGTGGCCGACGACATCGTCGCCAAGGTCATCACGGCCGTCACCGGCGCCGCCAAGACCGGCAAGATCGGAGACGGCAAGATCTTCGTGCTCCCGCTGGAGGATGTCATCCGCATCCGCACCGACGAGCACGGCGACAGCGCCGTCTGAGGCTGACCCTCCGTTCTCTTCCAAGCCGGCTCCCGCGAGGGGGCCGGCTTTTTGCTTGAGGGTGGCACACAATCCGCGGGCGAGGTCGCCCGCGCTCCAGAACTTGGAGCCACGGCGACTCCGCCGTGGGGCATTGCCCCGGCTTTTTGCTTTTCACCGGGCGCCGGCGGGGTGATGGTATTGTTTCTCCCCCATGCCCGCCCTGTCCAAGATCAAGATCCTCGACACCCACACGGGGGGGGAACCCACCCGGCTGGTGCTGGAGGGCGGCCCCGACCTCGGCCGCGGGCCCATGGCCGACCGGGTGAAGTTGTTCTCGGCCCAGTTTGACCGGTTCCGCAGCGCCATCGTGGGCGAGCCCCGCGGATCGGATGTCTTTGTCGGCGCGCTGCTGGTCGAGCCGCACGACAAGACCTGCCACTTCGGCCTGATCTTCTTCAACAATGTCGGCTGCCTCGGCATGTGCGGCCACGGCCTCATCGGAGCGATCGTGGCCCTGGAGCACGCCGGGATGGTCAAGCCGGGCCTCGTCCGCATCGACACGCCCGCCGGCTACATCGCCGCCGTGCTGGGGGCCAACGGCGAGGTCACCTTCGACAACGTGCCGAGCTACCGCAAGCATCACGAGATCGAGCTCTACCTGCCGGGCATCGGCAACGTCCCGTGTGACATCGCGTGGGGTGGGAACTGGTTCTGCCTGATTGAGCAGCACGAGCAGAAGCTCGAGCTGGCGAACGTCGCCCAGCTGACCAGCTACTGCCAGCGCATCCGGCAGGCGGTGAATGATTCCGGTTTTCCCGAGGTGGACCATGTCGAGCTCTTCGGCCCGTCGGCCAAGCCGGGGGTCAGCAGCAAGAGCTTCGTCCTGTGCCCCGGCGGGGCCTACGACCGGTCGCCCTGCGGCACCGGCACCAGCGCCAAGCTCGCGTGCCTCGCGGCCGACAACAAACTGGCCCCGGGTGCCGAGTGGGTCCAGGAAAGCATCGTCGGCAGCACCTTCCGCGCGAAGTACCGCCGGCAGGGGGACAAGATCGTCCCGACGATCACCGGCACAGCCCACGTGACCGCCGAGTCGACGCTGCTGCTGGATCCGGCCGATCCGTTTGTCTGGGGCATCCGCTGAATCCATGCGCCAGAACCGGTCGGTCATCATCTGCGGCGGCGGCATCATCGGCCTGAGCTGCGCGTATTACCTGGCCCGCGAGGGGTGGCGCGTGACGGTCGTCGAGCGCAACGCCGAGGGCGCCGACACGTGCGCCCACGGCAGCGCCGGCTACATCTCGCCGAGCCATGTCATCCCGCTGGCGGCGCCCGGCATGGTCTGGAACGGGCTCAAGTGGATGCTGAGCTCGCGCAGCCCGTTCTATATCAAGCCGCGACTGGACAGTGATCTCATGCGCTGGGGCTGGCTGTTCGCCCGCGCCTGCACGCCCGCCCACACCCGGCGCGCCGCACCGGTGCTGCGCGACCTCTGCCTCGGCAGCCGCAAGCTGTTCGTCGAGCTGGCCGACATCACGGGCAACGCCTTCGAACTGAAGACCGAGGGCTTGCTCAACCTGTGCCAGACCCAGGAGGGGCTGGACCACGAGGCGCACGGGCTGGCGGCCATCGCCAACGAGCTCGGCGTCGAGGCGCAGGTGCTCAACGCGCAGCAGACCGCGGCGCTGGAGCCGGGCGCCAAGCTCGCCGTCGCGGGCTCGGTTTATTTTCCCATCGACGCGCACGTCACCCCGCGGCGGCTGCTGCCCGCGCTGACCGGCCTGCTCAAGGAGATGGGCGTGAAGTTTTCGTGGAGCGCCAGCGTCTACGGCTGGCGGGCCGAGGGCGGACGCATCGCGGGGGTCTCGACGACCTCGGGCGACCTTTACGCCGACGAATATGTCCTGGCCGGCGGGTCCTGGTCGCCGTCCATGGTGGCGGGCCTGGGTGTGCGGCTGCCGATGCAGCCGGGCAAGGGTTACAGCCTCACGATCCCGCAGCCCCGGTTCCAGCTCACCAAGTCGCTCATCCTCACCGAGCGGCGCGTGGCGGTGACCCCAATGGGCGGGCAGCTGCGCTTCGGCGGCACCATGGAGATCAGCGGCCACAGCGACCTGGTGCGGCCCGAGCGCGTCGAGCAGATCATCGCCGGGGCGCAGGCTTTCTTCCCGGAGATGACCGCGGCGGACTTCGCCGGCATCAAGCCCTGGTTCGGCTACCGCCCGGTCTCGCCCGACGGGTTGCCCTACATCGGCCGGATGGGGCCCTATGCGAATCTTTCCACCGCCAGCGGTCATGCCATGCTCGGCCTGACGATGGCGCCGATCTCCGGCCTGCTCATTTCCGAGGTCCTCTCCGGCCGCAAGCCCTCGGTGGATCTTTCGCTGCTCGATCCCAACCGATTTGCTTAAGAAATTTCTGTTAACCGCAATGAACGCAAAGAGCACAAAGTCCTCATCGGTGTCTTAGGACTTTGCGATTTTTGCGTTCTTTGCGGTTAAAAACTTCCCATACCCCATGAACTGGAAAGGCGTCATCCCCGCGATCACCACCAACCTCAAGGCCGACCTGTCCGTCGATCACGCGGCCTTCGCGGCCCACTGCCGTTGGATGATCGACAGCGGCTGCACTGCCATCGTGTGCTGCGGCTCGCTCGGCGAGGCGCAGACCCTGACCTTCGACGAGAAGATCGCCGTGCTCCGCACCGCGGTCGCAGCCGTGGGTGACCGTGCGCCGGTGGTGCTGGGCATCGCGTCGCTGAGCACGGTGGAGGCGGTGGCGATGGCCAAGGCGGCCGAGGCGGCCGGCGCGCAGGGCCTGATGGTCTTGCCGCCCTACGTCTACACCTCGGACTGGCGGGAGATGAAGGCCTATGTCGGCGCGGTCATCGCGGCGACCAGGCTCTCCTGCATGCTTTACAACAACCCGCCGGCCTACAAAACCGACTTCCTGCCGGCCCAGATCGCCGAGCTGGCGCAGGAGCACGCCAACCTGCAGGCCGTGAAGGAGTCGAGCGGTGATGTCCGCCGGGTGACGGCCATTCGCGCCGCCGTGGGTCAACGGATTGAGATCACGGTCGGCATGGACGATGCCATCGTCGAGGGGATCTACGCCGGTGCCACGGGCTGGATTGCCGGCCTGGTGAACGCCTTCCCGGTGGAATCCGTGGCCCTGTTTGATTACGCGAGTAGAGGGGATAAAGCCCGGGCGGCCGCGCTTTACGAGTGGTTCCTGCCGCTGCTGCGGCTCGATACGGTCCCGAAGTTCGTGCAGCACATCAAATGGATCCAGACCGAGATGGGCCGGGGCACGCCCTACACCCGTCCGCCCCGGCTGCCGTTGGCCGGAGTTGACCTCGAATTGACACAGGCGGTGCTCGCCAAAGCCCGGCAGAATCCACCAAAATCCTGACAATGAAACCTGACGGCGGCTCTCTCATCGGCTTCGGTTCCAGCGGCCTCGGCGGCGCCACCTTCAAGGCCTTCGATCCGGCGAAAAACGTCCACCTCGAGCCGACCTTCCTGTCGGCCGCCCCGGAGGACGTGGATCGCGCGGTCCAGCTGGCCGTGGACGCGGCGCCGGTCTGGGCGAAGTTGTCCGGTGCGGTGCGCAACAAGTTTCTCGCCGTCATTGCGGACAAGCTCGAGACCCGGTCGGCCGAGCTGGTCGCCCGCGCGATGCAGGAGACCGGCCTGCCCGAAGCCCGGCTCAAGGGTGAGGTCACCCGCACGGCCGGCCAGCTCCGGCTCTATGGTGAGACGGCGGCCCGCGGCGACTGGGTGGATGCGCGCATCGAGACGGCGCTGCCCGACCGCAAACCTCTGCCCAAGCCCGACCATCGCTCGATGCTCCGCGCGATCGGCCCGGTCGTGGTGTTTGGCTCGAGCAATTTCCCCTTCGCCTACTCGGTCGCGGGCGGCGACGTGGCTTCGGCCTTTGCCGCGGGCTGCCCGGTCATCGTGAAGGCCCATCCGGCGCATCCCGGCACGAGCGAGATGGTCGGGCGCCTGATCCTCCACGCCGTGCGCGAATGCGGTCTTCCCGAGGGCACGTTCTCCCTGCTGTTTGACGCCGGTTTCGAGGTCGGGCAGGCGCTGGTGCAGCATCCGGCCGTCAAGGCCGTCGGTTTCACGGGTTCGGTCAAGGGTGGCCGCGCGCTGGCGGACCTGGCCGCGGCGCGCGCCGAGCCGATCCCGGTCTATGCCGAGATGGGCAGCGTCAACCCGGTGTTCATTTTGCCCGGCGCCATCGCCGAGCGCGCCGCGGGAATCGTCGAGGGACTTTATGCCTCGTCCACCGTCGGCGTCGGCCAGTTCTGCACCAACCCCGGCCTGATCGTGCTGCAGCGTTCGCCCGCGGCGGAGCATTTCGTCCGGGACATGGCGGCCCGTCTCACGGCGACGCTGGAGGGCGTGATGCTGACCCCCGGCATCCGGAAGGCTTTCGTGGCCAACACGACGGCCCGCGCGCACCAGCCCGGCGTCAAGGTGCTCGCCCAGGGCAATGCGACCTCGATGTGCAGCGCCGCCCCGGTGTGGTTCGAGACGGGCGCCAAGGAGTTCCTGGGCAATCATGCGCTCTCCGAGGAAATCTTCGGGCCGAGTTCTCTGGTCATCTGGTGTGACGACCGCGCCGAGATGCTGGCGGTTGCGAATGCACTCGAAGGCAGCCTCACCGCCACGGTGCACGCCGGCGCCGCCGAGGCGAAGGAGCAGGGGCCGTTGGTCGACATCCTCGCGGACAAGGCCGGGCGACTCATCCTGAACGGTTACCCGACGGGCCTCGAGGTCAGCCAGGCGCAGGTGCACGCGGGGCCTTACCCGTCCACGAGCGACGGCGGGCGCAGCACCTCGGTCGGCACACGCGCGTTGAACCGTTGGGCGCGGCTGATCTGCTACCAGAATTTCGCCGATGAATTGCTCCCGGCGGAGCTGCAGAACGCCAACCCGCTTAAATTGAAGCGGATGGTGAACGGCGAATGGTCGGACGGTGTGGTTGGGTAGGGGCCGTTGCCCCCAACGGCCCGGGCGCTTGAGGGCAAGCGCCCCTACCGGGCTAAACCGGGGTTCAGCCGGATCGCCTCGAGGTAGTGGGCGTTCGCGTCGGCCGTGCGGCCGAGGGCGCGGAGCGTCATGGCGAGACGCAGGTGTCCCTGGTCTGACTCCGGGTCGAGTTCGAGGGCCGCCTCAAAATGCGGCAGGGCGTCGGCATAGCGCGATTGCATGGCCAGCGCCGTGCCGAGCTGCAACCGGGCCGTGAGGTGGGTGGGGTCGAGTTCCACCGCCTTTTGGAAATGCGGCGTGGCCTCAGCTATGCGGCCGGCCGAGGCCAGCGCCAGCCCGAGGTTGAGCCGGGCGGCCACGTAATCGGGCTGCAGTTGTACGGCCTGCTCGAAACGGGCCCGGCCTTCGTCGGGGCGTCCCAGTGCCATGAGCGCGGTCCCCAGGTTGTTGTGCGCCTCGGCATAGCGCGGCTGGAGCCGGACCGCCCGCTCGAGCGGTGGCAGGGCCTCGCCCGGACGCCCGAGTTGGGTGAGCACATTGCCCTGCATGGCCAGGGCCTCCGGATAATCGGGCCGGAGCGCCAGGGTGCGCTCGACGTGGGGCAGGGCCTCGGCATAACGACCGCCATCCGAGTGCAGCGTGGCCAGGTTGTGATGCGCCAGCCAGGCGTCGGGATTGCGGCGCAGGGTGGTTTCGTAGAGCGTGACATTGTCGCGATACTGCGCGGCCTGTTGCCAGGTCAGGATGCCGAGTAGTCCGGCGAGCAGCAGAGGCGCAATGGGTGCGGCCGGCTTGGGCAGTCGGCTGAGAGCCGCGCCGGCGAGCGCAAACACCGCCAGGCTGGCCAGGTATTGGAAGTGGTCGGCAACGTAGGAAAAGACGAAGGGGTAGACGTTCAGGAAGCCCAGCACCGGGAAGAGTGAACCCGCAAACAGCAGCGCGACGGCCAGCGGGGCCCGGGAGCGCCGGCTCCACCACATCAGGCCGCCGAGCAGGGCGAGGCCGGCCAGCGGGAAAAGCCACTGCCACCAGACAGCGGCATTCACGTGCCAGCGCGGGTAAACGAAGACCAGTTCGGCGGGCCAGGCGAGCTTGCCGAGGTAGAACCAGAAGACACGGCCGGCCAGCACCAGCCGGTCGGCGGCGCTGAGGGCGAAATCCGCGCCCTGGGCGCCGATGAGCACGCGCTCGAAATGCGCGGTGAACAGGCCGCCCGCCGCCCCCAAGGCGAACCAGGGCAGCACGGGCAGCACATCCGCCCGCCAAGAGAGCTTGCCCCGACGCCACCACGCCACGACCAGCAGGGCCCCGGGAAGCGTCGCGGTCACGGTCTTGGTCAGGAGCGCCAGCACGAACAGGCCGGTCGCCAGGGCATAGGCCCGGCGCGAGCGCGTCTCGTCAAAGCGCAGGTAGGCGAGGGTCGCGCCCAGGTAGAGCACGAGCGAGAGGGTGTTCTTCTGCTCACAGATCCAGGCGACGGATTCGACGCACACCGGATGCAACAGGAAGAGCGCGGCGGCGAACCATGCGCCCGGGACGGCCAGCCG
>Ga0209770_10000986_pt1 | contig 14989 bp, 12 predicted proteins | sample LauGreSu1BDMLBDD_2_FD_187572 | JGI IMG/M metagenome (GOLD analysis project Ga0209770, IMG submission 187572) | Freshwater lake microbial communities from Lake Michigan, USA - Su13.BD.MLB.DD (SPAdes) (version 2) | ecosystem: Environmental > Aquatic > Freshwater > Lake | place: Lake Michigan, USA...
ATCTTCGGGGTCGTCTTCGCGTTACGATGAACTCTCATTCGGGAGGCCCTCCAGAAATCGTGGGTTGGCTTGGTAACCCCCATTGTTTCCAGAGACTCCCGAATGAACAACGTGTGTAGCATTCACATCTAGGACAAGTTTGCCACCCGATAATTGGGACCCGGGTTGCCTGTTACCTCCGGGGTCCCGCCGGCACGCACCACCAAGGGCTGGGGCGGCCGCGTCGGCTGCGCCGTGATCGTCGAAGCCATGCGGCGCCAAAGAGCAACCGCCTTGGAGTGGTGAGGCCGGCCGGTACAGCCCCATAATTGACCGCGATGATCAAGGTCTGCCTCGCGGCGCGGCACGTCAAGCCGCTTTTCACGCCCCTGGCGCTCCTGTACCTGAAGGCTTACCTGGTCGAACGCGAGGGGATGCCGGCCGGCGACATCACGATCCGCGAGTTCGCGCCGGAGGTGGCCGCGGAACACATCGCGGCGGAGATCGTTCCTGGCCGGCATCGGCCACCTGAAGCGTCACGGTATTCCGTTCGAGGTCCAGCTGATTTACGGCCTGCCGGGTGAGACGGTGGCGTCGTTCAAGCGCTCGCTCGACTTCGCGGTGCGGCTCGATCCGCCCCATCTTGCCGTGTTCCCGCTGATGGTGCTTCCCGGCACCGAACTCTGGCACAAGGCGGACGTTCTGGGGCCGCGATACGATGCGGCGCCGCCGTACTTCATCCGCTCGCACCAGGGTATGAACGAGCACGATGTCAGCACCGGATGGCGCCTCGTGGACGCGGTGGACGCCCTCGGCCCCTCGCGCACGATTCGGCTGCTCTGCAGGGAACCCGGCGTGACGTTCTCCGGCATCGTCGATCACTGGCTCAAATGGAGCGCGCGGGCGGAACGGCCGGCGGAGGACGGCGGACGCCTTCCAGTAACCGCCACACATGGGTGCCCGTAGGGTTGAGGCCGAAGTACATGCCCGAGGAGAGACTCAGTACCACCGCCTCGCCTTCGAGTTCCCGATGGACCACGTCCTCCGAGATGACAAACCGGCGATCTGGACCTTCCACGCCTCGAATTATACGGCACGGCCGACTCAGCCCGGACCGTGGAGGCAACCCCAGAGAAGGGGTTGCCTCCACTCGTCGGTGCAAGCGGTCTGAAGACCTGCCGCTACTTGGTTTCCGCGTAAATGACGGCGGCGTACGCCTTGGCGCGGTCGGCGTTGGCGGGCGCATAGCCCTGGTACTTCGCGGGCGTCGACCACGCCGCCACGGCTTCGTCCGACGTCTTGCCGGCCTTCTTCGCGGCCTGGATGCTCGACACGAACTCGCGCACGAACTCGCTGAACTCTTTCATCTCGGCCGGGGTCGTCTGCGCCGGGGTGTGGCCGTTGATCAGCGTGTCGACGTTCGGGACGCCGGCCACCGCCTTGGCGATGGTGTTGGCGTATTCGACGCCCGAACCGCCGTTGCTCTTGTCCATGATCGGCATGCCCTTGTTCGGGAACGTGTCGCCGACATGCATCACCTTCAGCGCCGCGAACTCGACGAACGCGTCGCCGCCGGTGTGCGCCGGGCCGAAGTAGTAGAGGTTGATCTGGTCGGCGCCCGAGCCGATCGTCAGCTTGTCCTTGAACGTGCGCTTGATCAGCCCCTTGCCGGGGTTGTCCTTGAACACGTTGGGCGTCGCGCCGAGGCCCGTCACGGGATTGCCGGCGGTAAGGTTCTTGGCCGTCATCTCGTGTGCCACGATTTCAACGGTGGCGGGCATGGTCACGTTGCCGCTGGTGTGGTCGTAATGCGTATGGGTGTTGATCACGCGCGTCACCGGCTTGTCGGTGAGCGTCTTCACCTTGTCGAGCAGCGGCTGGCCCCACCCGGGGTTCTTGGTGTCGACCAGCGTGACGCCGTTCGCCGTCACGAACACCGCGGTGTTGCCGCCGCCGCCGCGCACCACGAACAGGTTGTCTTTCACTTTCTCGACGGTGAGGTTGTCGACCGACGGCTGCGGCGCGGGTTGTTGCGCCGCCTTGACGGCCATCGACAGGCCGCCCAGCAGGACGAGGGTACTCAGGATGGTCAGACGCTTCACGGATTGATCCTTTCACGCGGTGCGCGATCGACCGCAGACACGAAGAATGCTAGAAACCGGGCAACCCGATCAAGCCCAGGCGTGGAGATGACGTTCAGCACCGCGCCGGTCGTATGGTACAGCGGCGGCGCCTGCATCACGCAGACTTTCGCCACGTCGAGTACCCCGGACTGCCATTCGCACGGCCGGATTGTCGCCGAACCCCTGCCGCGACCGCGCTCATGTGCTCGCCTGGACGCGGTCATGAGCAGCGGAATCAGGCCGGCGGCGAACTGGCCGTACGGTAGAGTTCGCGGATGCTGATTCTTGCCGCCTTCGCCCTGTCGGCCACCCTCGACGCGACCGCCGCCGAACAGGCCCCGGTGCCCGCCGTCTTCATCACCAGGGAAGAGCACGAGGCGGTCCTGAAGGAATCAATCGCCAAGAACGCGGTCGACACGCCGATCAAGGCGACCGATGTGCCCGGGGGCAAGGCCGCGGTGGCCATGTTGTACCGCAGCAAGCCGGAGGCGAGCGCGCTGATCCACAACGACGTGACCGAGACGTACTACATCCTGTCGGGCTCGGGCACCATCGTCACGGGAGGATCGCTGGGCACGCCCAAGCCGACTGACCTGACGCGGGTGAATGCCGGGATGAGCCAGACCGGCACGCGCATCGGGGGCGAGAGCCACAAGGTGAAGCCGGGCGACATCATCATCATCCCGGCCGGCACGCCGCACAGCTTCAGCGCACTGGATGCGCCGATCAGCTACCTGGTGTACCGCTTCGAGCCGAAGAAGTAAAAAGGGGAGCCGGTCCCTTTATTCAGCCGCCAGAAACGCTTCCAATTCGGGCAGCCTGGCGCGCGCGTCGTTCTCGCCCATGGCAATCAGCCGCTCGATGTAGTCGGGCTGGAACATCACCAGGCTGAGCATGTCGTTCGACCGCGTTTCGCGGGTGCCCAGGCCGCGGGTCAGGAAGCGGAACGCCCGGGGCAGGTCGGCTTCGTAGTCGTTGGCCAGCCGGCCCAGGTCCTGCGACGGCCGCACCACGAACAGGTCGATGTGGCGCAGGCCGTTGCGCTTTTCTTCGGGCTGGCCGGCGATTAGTTGATTGATCTGCCGCAGTTGCAGCGCATCGCCATCCAGCTGATCGAGGAAGATCGCGTTGAACAACACGCCGGCGACCTGGGCCGGCGGCGGGTAGCCGGCAATCTGCGGCCGGCCGGCCTCGCGGCTGGTGCTGGCGTGGCGCGTCGAGACCGCCAGAATCTTCCGGGCCCCGAGGTGAATGGCCGGCGACAGCGGCGCGGTCAGGCGGATGCCGCCGTCGCCGTACCAGCTGCCGTCCACCTCGATGGCCGGGAAGAAGAACGGCAGCGCGGCCGACGCCATGACGTGGTCGACGCGAATAGCGGAAATCTCGCTGCGGCGTTGCGGCCGCTCCCAGGTCGGGATCAGGTCGTCTTCGCGCGTCTGCACCCAGGTGATGGACTGGCCGGTCGTGTAGCTCGAGGCGGTCAAGGCAAATGACCGCAGCCACCCGTCGGCCAGGCTCCCGGGAATGCCGCGCAGCAGCCCGCCATCGGCCTGCAACTCGCGCTCGAGCATCTCGCGCAGCGGCACGGTGTCGACCAGGCTCTTGGCCGGCGGCAGCGGCGACCGCCCGCCCGACATCAAGCGGCCGCCCCACCGCAAGGTGCGCGAGGCCAGGTCGCGCAGGTCGACGCGAAACACATTGTCGATGCGCAGGCCGGCCCACATCTGGGCCAGTTGTTCGACCTTGTCATCGAACGGCGCCTGGCGGGCCGCCAGGAACGCGGCGTTGATGCCGCCGGCGGAGACGCCGGTCAGGATGTCGGGCACCGCGGCCGGGCACTCGCGCGCCAGCACGCGAAGCACGCCCACTTGATAAGCCGCGCGCGCGCCGCCCCCGCTCAAGACCAGCGCCAGGCCGCGCGCGTCCGTCTTGGTACTCACCTCAGCATGCTACCGCATCAGTTGCCGGGACCCTGGTGATCCTGGCGGAGCAGCTCACCGGTTCGTCACGTTCGGGTTGAGCGGTGCGATTTACCTGTTGCTGATGCCGCGCGAGCGGTAGGGCGCGTGGCCTTCCACCTCCGCTAAAGCGCCGGCGGACCAGCCGGCCACACGTGGGACTCCGCCTTCGCCAAGGCTTCGGTGGACAGGCCGAGTGCCGCGCTCGTGGGAGATAATACTCACCTTATGAACACCGGCTCGTACGTCAACGGCAAGTGGTACCGTCCGAACTCCAGCAGCGTCACGAAGAACATCAATCCCGCCGATACCAGCGACGTGATCGCCGAGTATCCGCTGGCGACCGCGGCCGACGTGCGGCTGGCGGTTGACGCCGCGGTGGCGGCGTGGCCGGCGTGGAAGAAGACGCCCGGACCCGAGCGCGGCCGGGTGTTGTGGCGCGCCGCCGACATTGCCCGCGGGCGGATCGACGAAATTGCCAACACCCTGACCCGCGAAGAAGGCAAGATCCTGAAGGAGGCCCGCGGCGAGGTGACGAAGGGCATCTCGCTGCTCGAGTACTACGCCGGCGAAGGCTTCCGCATGCACGGCAAGACGCTGCCGTCGGAGTCGCGCGACACCTTTACCTACACGGTTCGCCAGCCACTGGGCGTGGTGGGGCTGATCGCGCCGTGGAACTTCCCCTGGGCCATCCCGGTGTGGAAGAGCGCGCCGGCCATCGTCGCGGGCAACTGCGTCGTCTTCAAGCCGGCCGAGCTGACGCCCGCCACGTCGGCGCTGCTGGCCGAAATCTACGAAGAAGCGGGGCTGCCGCCCGGCGTGTTCAACATGCTGGTGGGCACCGGGGCCGAAGTTGGCGAGGCGATGGTGAACGCCCCTGAGCTGCGCGCGATCTCGTTCACCGGCTCGAACCGCATCGGCGGCGCGCTGTACGTGAAGTGCGCCCAGCGCGGCGCGAAAGTGACGTGCGAAATGGGCGGCAAGAACGCCGTGATCGTGATGCCGGACGCCGACCTCGACAAGGCCGCCATCGCCATTCACGGGGGCGCCTTTGGTTCGACCGGGCAGCGCTGCACGGCGACCTCGCGGGTGATCGCGCATCCCGACATCAAGAACGCCCTGGTCGATCGGCTGGTGGCGGCGGCGCAGAAGATGAAGCTCGGCCCCGGCCTGGAGGCCGCGACCGACATGGGGCCATCGGTCGGTGACAGCCAGTGGCAGACGGTGATGGATTACATCAAGGTCGGCCAGAGTGAAGGCGCGCGGTTGCTGACCGGCGGCACCCGGCCCGACGAGCTCCGCCACGGGTACTTCGTGGCGCCGACCATCTTCGACGGCGTGTCGCCGGCCATGCGTATTTTCAAGGAAGAAATTTTCGGGCCGGTACTGGCGGTGACCACCGCCGCCTCGCTGGACGAGGCGCTGCGCTTTGCCAACGGGGTCGAGTACGGCCTGACGACCTCGATCTTTACCGAGAACATCTCGGCGGTGATGAAGTTTGTGGACGAGGTCGAAACCGGCATGGTCCACGTCAACGAGCCGACCGTGGGCGGGGAAGCGCAGTTGCCGTTCGGCGGCACCAAGTCCACCGGCGTCGGCGAGCGCGAGATGGCCGAAGAGGGCCTGAACTTCTTCACCGAGCTCAAGACCGTATTCATCAACTATTCGGGCAAGGCCGAGCGGTCGATGACCAGATAGGTGGAGGCAACCCTTTAGGGTTGCCTGCCTGGACGCCTGCCTGGTGGACGGTGGAGGCAACCCTTTAGGGTTGCCTGCCCAATCGACACACGATCTCGTACTCCCGCTGGGTGACCGGTTGCACCGACAGGCGGCTGCCTTTCTGGTTGACCATCATCTTCTGCAGCCCCTTGACCTGTTTCAGCGTGGTCAGCGGCAGCACCTCGCGGAAGCGCTCGACGAAGGCAATCTCCACGCTGAACCAGATCGGCTTCCCGGCCGTGTGCTTCGGGTCGTAGTAGTCGTGGCCCTTCCGCAGCGCGAACGGGTCGGGGTAACCTGCGCGCGAGATCGTGGCCAGGCCAGTCACGCCCGACGGCTCGGCGTTTGACGCGTAGAACAGCACGCCGTCGCCCACCTGCATGTCGTCGCGCATGAAGTTGCGCGCCTGGTAATTGCGCACGCCTTCCCAGCCGGTGCTGCCGTCCCGCTCGAGTTCGTCGATCGTGTAGGCGACCGGCTCGCACTTCATCAACCAATAGCGTCTGGACATGACCTTCAATTGTAGCTGGACCGTGAGCGCGAGCTTGCCGGCGTGAAGCCGGGGGCCGCGTCTCTGTCACAATCATCCGATGAAACGGTCTGGTGTTGCCGACCTCCCGTTGCATGGCGGGCAGGTGCCGCCGTGGCTGGCCACGCGCATGACGACCATGGGCACGGCCATCTGCGAAAGCGTGCTGGCCCACTACGGTTCGTCGGCCCTGCTCAGCCGGCTGAGCGATCCGTTCTGGTTCCAGGCGCTCGGCAGCGTCATGGGAATGGACTGGCACTCGTCGGGGATCAGCTCTCGCTGTTCGACTGAAGCCGAGCCCCAGGAACCCTCCAAACCTTCACGTCCCGAAATCCGTCAAATCTCCTGTCATGCCCAATTTCCGCCTGGCCCTGCGCACGCTGTTCAAGACGCCCTTTGTGACCGCTGTCGCCATCTTGTCGCTGGCTCTCGGCATTGGCGCCAATTCGGCCATCTTTTCCCTGTTCGACCAGATGCTGCTCAGGCCGCTCCCGGTGCCCAACCCCGGCGAGCTGGTGAACTTCGCGTCCCCGGGGCCCAAGCCGGGGTCCAACTCGTGCAGCCAGGCCGGCAGTTGCGACGAGGTGTTCAGCTACCCCATGTTCCGCGACCTCGAGCGGCTGCAAACCAGCTTCACGGGCATCGCCACGCACCGCAACTTCGGCGCGAGCGTGGGGCACAAGGGCACCTCGCTCAGGGCCGAAGGCCTGCTGGTCTCGGGCAGCTATTTCCCGGTGCTCGGCCTTCACGCCGTCCTCGGCCGGCTGCTGACACCTGACGACGACAAGACCATTGGCGGCCATTCGGTGGTCGTGCTGAGCTACGACTATTGGCGCACGCGCTTCGAGTTGAGCCCGGCCATCCTGAACGAGACCCTGATCATCAACGGCCAGGCCATGACCGTCATCGGCGTCGCGCCGCGCGGCTTCCGGGGCACGACCCTCGGCTCCAACCCCGACATCTTCGTGCCGGTGACCATGCGCGCCGCCATGCAGCCCGGGTTCAACGGCTTCGAGAACCGCCGCAACTACTGGGCCTACGTGTTCGGGCGGCTCAAGCCCGGCGTCACCGCGCAGCAGGCCGCCGTGGCCATCAACGGCCCCTACCGCGCCCTGATCAACGACGTCGAGAAGCCCCTGCAGCAGGGCATGAGCGAGCAGACGATGGCGCGCTTCGAGTCGAAAACCATCGCGCTGGAAGAGGGCGCGCGCGGGCAGAGCAGCGTCGACAACGAGGCGCGCACCCCGCTGATCGTGCTGATGGCGGTGACCGGCACGGTGCTGCTGATCGCATGCGCCAACATCGCCAACCTGCTGCTCGTCCGCGGCGCTGGGCGCGCCGCCGAAATGGCGGTGCGCCTCTCGATTGGCGCCAGCCGCCGCCAGCTGGTCGCGCAGCTGCTGACCGAGTCGCTGTTGCTTGCCGCTCTCGGCGCCGTCGCCGGCCTGTTCGTGGCCAAGTGGACGCTCGACCTGATCGCCGCGATCATGCCGCCCGACAGTGGCGGCATGTTTGCCTTTTCACTGAGCCCGACCATGATTACCTTCGCGGCCCTGGCGGCGCTCGGCACCGGGATTGCGTTTGGCCTGTTTCCCGCCCTGCACAGCACCCGGCCCGACCTGGCGTCGACCTTGAAGAACCAGGCCGGCCAGGCCGGCGGCGCCAAGGCCGCGCGCCGGTTCCGCACCACGCTGGCCACGGTGCAGATTGCCATGTCGATGGCGCTGCTGATCCCGGCGGGCCTGTTTGCCAAGAGTCTGTTCAACGTCAGCCGGGTCGATCTCGGGCTGAAGACCGATCACATGGTGCTGTTCGGCATCGCGCCGGAGTTGAACTCGTACACCACCGAGCGCACGCGCCAGCTGTTCGAGCGCGTCGAGGACGAGATTGCGGCCGTGCCCGGCGTGACGAGCGTGGTCGCGGCCATCGTGCCCGTGCTCGCGGGCGACAACTGGGGCAGCAGCCTGGTGGTCGAGGGGTTCGAGGCGGGCCCCGACACCAACACCAACGCGTCGTTCAACGGCGTCGGCCCCGGCTACTTCAAGACCATGAGCATCCCGCTGATAATGGGCCGCGAGTTCACGCGCGCCGACGCTGTTGGCGCGCCCGGGGTCGCCATCGTCAACCAGGCGTTCATCAAGAAGTTCAACCTGGGCGAGGCGCCGCTCGGCAAGCGGTTTGGCGTCGGCGGCCGCGGCGACAAGCCCAACATCGAGATCGTCGGGGTGGCCCGGGACGCCAAGTACAGCGACGTCAAGCGCGAGGCGCCGCCGCAGTACTTCCTGCCTTACCGGCAGGAAGAGCGGCTGGGTTACGCCTACTTCTACGTCCGCACGGCCGTGCCCCCCGAACAGCTGCTGGCCACCATTCCGGCGGTGATGCGCAAGCTCGACGGCGGTCTGCCGCTTGGCGACATCAAGACCATGGAGATGCAGATCCAGGAGAACGTGTCGCAAGACCGGATTATCAGCACCCTGTCGCTGGCGTTTGCCGTGTTGGCGACGGTACTGGCGGCCATCGGCCTCTACGGCGTGCTGGCCTACACGGTGGCGCAGCGCACCCGTGAATTCGGCCTGCGCATGGCGCTTGGCGCCGACGGGGGCCGGGTCCGCGGCATGGTGATGAAGCAGGTGGGCGTCATGGCCATGGCCGGAGGCGCCATCGGCCTGGTGATCGCGGTCGGCGTCGGCCGCCTCGCGCAGTCGTTGCTGTTCCAGATGACCGGTGATGATCCAATGGTGATTGGCCTGTCGGTTGTCGCGCTGGCCCTGGTGGCCATGGGCGCCGGGTTCATCCCGGCGCTGCGCGCCTCGAAGATCGATCCCATGAATGCGCTCCGCTATGAGTAAGATCAGTCGGGTAAGTGAATCTGATGATGTTGTGATCTGGTGAGGTGGTGATCGAGCTGTTGGGCTGTTGATCTGGTGATCGCCAGATCGATCACTAGATTGAACAAAAAATCACTCGATCACGAGATCCGGACATCGTTCACCCCGTCACAAGATCAAGAGATCGCCAGATGTCCTCCCTGCGCCCCCTCATGTCTGTGCCTGTGTATATGCCGCAGCTCGATGGGCTGCGGGCGGTGGCCGTGGCGTGCGTGATGGTGTTCCATTTCATTCCCTGGGTGGATCGCTATGCCCCGCTCGGCGCCATGGGCGTGCGCCTGTTTTTCGTGCTGAGCGGGTTTCTCATCACCGGCATCCTGCTGTCGTGGCGCGGCCAGCCCCTCGGGGTGGCGACGCGGGTGTTCTACACGCGCCGCGCGTTGCGCATCTTCCCGCTGTTCTATTTCGTGCTGGTCGGGGCGGCGGCGCTCAACATCGGGCCGGTGCGCGACACGGTCGGGTGGCACGCCGCGTACCTGTCGAACTTCTACTTCTACCTTCGCGGCGACTGGCATGGTTCGGTCTCGCACCTGTGGTCGCTGGCCGTGGAGGAGCAGTTTTACCTGGTGTGGCCGTGGCTGATCTTGTCCGCGCCCGAACGCTGGCTGCGGCCGGTGATCGTCACCATGACTGTCGCCGCGCCGCTGTCGCGGCTGGCCTGGCCCCATCCGATGGATTCGGTGCTGCCGACCAGCTGCCTCGATTCGTTGGGGCTGGGAGCACTGGTGGCGTTGGGAACAGGCAACCCTGAAGGGTTGCCTCCACCTGAAGGGTTGCCTCCACCTGGAGGTTTGCCTCCACCTAAAGGGTTGGTTCCATCTAAAAGGTTGCCTCCACCGGTGTGGGGGCTGCTTCTGGCAGGCGTCGCCCTTCTGCTCCGGGGCGCAGGCCTCGGCGGGCACTACCAGGTGGTTGGCCTCGACTTCGGTGTGTCGTTGCTGTCGGCGGCGGTGGTGGCTGGAGCGGCGCGCGGGTTTGCCGGGGCGGCCGGCCGCTTGCTTTCGGCGTCGCCGGTCCGAGCGGTGGGCCGCATCAGCTACGGGCTGTATGTCTACCACGGCTTCACGCCGTACTTGCTGGGGCGCTATGTGCCCGGCTTCATCGCCATGAACTGGCAACTGCGCGCGGTGCTGTTAACCGCGGCCACGAGCCTCATCGCGGTGGCGTCGTGGCACCTGCTCGAGCAGCCATTCCTGCGGCTAAAGTCGGCCTTGGCACCCCTGGCACCCCTGGCACCAAGTCCTACCCTTTTGGCTTCTCGCTCGTCGTGACCGTGAAGCGGCGAAAGCGGCTGTACTCGGCCCGCCCGTCGATGCGTGACTGGGTGCGCCGCAACTCGTACAACTCGCGCATCTCCGCCGGCACGAGCAGATCGAGCCCGGCCTCGGCCCGGTAGGTGACGCTGATCAGGGCCCGAATCTCCGTGTCCTCGCTGATGAGTTCGGTGCGCAGGAAGCGGCCGGTGGTGCTGTCGATCCAGATGCGGCCGTGCGAGGGAATGTCCTTGTCGTTGGCGCCGCGCACGACGGTGCCGGCCAGCGTCTCGGTGTACTCAATCATCCACACGTCGCCTTCGGCCGCCATGCCGGCATAACGCCTGGTATTGCCGGGCTTGCCCTGTTCGAACCTGAACCGCGGCTGGTTGGCGCGGTCGAAAAACACCAGCGCCAGGATCGGCATGTTGATGGTCCGCATGATCGGGCCGATGTTGTAGCGCGAGCTTTCCGCCTGGATCGCCTGGGCCTGCGCGGCGGCGTCGGCCGAGGCGCCGACAAACAGCTTGTAGAGGCGTTCGTCGCGGTCGCGGACCGGCTTGCGATCCACCTCGAATACGTCGCGAAACTGCAGCCACGATCCCTCGGTGCCGTTCTTGACCAGCAGCAGGTCTGAGCGCAGGGTGCGGAACTGCCGCGTCGTGGGACTGCCGCGGCGCTGCGTCACCAGGACGTTCTGGCGGTAGGTTTCCTCGGCCACGATGCCGGCCAGCCGGGTCTGGTAGTCGGTGACGTAGGCCGCGGCCCGCCGCAGCACGGTCTCGAGCGAGGGGCCGGCCGGCTGGCCGGCCGAGAGCGACGCCACCGCGGCGCACGCCAGCCCGGCGGCGCAGATCCGGCCCATGCGCGGAAGTCTATAATCGAATCAGCCATGGAAAAAATCATCGTCACTGCCAAGTTCCACGCCGGCCATCGCCAGCTTGGCCACCCCGGCAAGTGCCAGTTCGTCCATGGCCACACCTGGCAGGGCAAGGTGACGGTGTCGGCCGAGCAACTGCCCCGCAACGACCTCGACATGTCGATCGACTTTGGCGATATCAAGGACGTGATGCGGTCCCTGGATCACAAGATGCTGGTCACCGAGCAGGACCGGACGTTCCTGGACGCGCGGTGGTTCGAGCCCGAGGGGGTGGTGGTGCTGAAGGGACGCGGCCCAAGTGTCGAGAACGTCGCCGGCTACGTGTTCGACGGCGTCATCGCGCTGATCGAGAAGCAGTACCCCGGCAAGGGCGTCCGCTACACCGTCGAAGTCACCATCCAGGAGACCGAGAACAACACCTTCGTCCTCGAGAAGGCCGTCACCATCTAGCCGTCAGAACTTGACGGCGACGGTAATCGATCCCGAGCGGCCCGGCGCGAAGACGGTGCGGACGTCCTGGCTGGCGTAGTACTCCTGGTCGAGCAGGTTGCGGGCCTGGAAGCGGAGTTCGAGCGGCCTGGCAATGCGAATGCCGGCCGCGGCGTCGAGCAGCGTGTAGCCGGGCACGGCGCGCTCGGTCGGGCCGTGATGATCGTCGTCCGAGAAATACGCGACGCGCACCTGCCCGAACCCCCGCTCGCCGAACTGCCGGCGCAGCACCGCCGACACGTTGGCCGGCGACATGTCGTCGAGGTAGGCGTTGTCATCGAGGGCGCGGCCCTCGGCCACCTGCGACGCCAGCTCCAGCGTCAGCCCGGCGCCCAGTTCGGCCTGGCCCTCCACCTCGAAGCCGTGAATGCGCGACGTCCCGCGGTTGCGGAAGAAGAAGGTGTCGGGGCCGGTTGAGTAGCGCTCGATCAGGTCGTGGATGCGGTACTCGTAATAGAACGCCGCCAACCGGAAGCGCGGCGCGACGTAGCGCAGGGCGACGTCGCCCTGGATGCTGGTTTCCGGATCGAGGTCAGGATTGCCGGTGATGAAGCCGCGGCCGGTCGGGCCGCGGTAATACCGGTCCGACAACACCGGGTCGCGAAAGCCCCGCGCGATCTGGCCGGTGAGGCTGACGCCGTTGAAGCTGCCGAGCGTCGCCGAGGCAAAGCCCGAAAACGCGCCGTTGGCCGTGGACCGGTCGCCGAAGTAACCGCCCTCGTTGCGCGTCATCACGTAGTCGCCGCGGACCCCGGCGCCCAGCACGAACCACGGCGCGACCGCCGAATCGATCGAGACGTAGGCGCCGGTGTCGGTGCGATTGGCGTTGTCGATCGAGACATTGGGCCGCGTGCTGACGAGGTTGCCGGCGAGGTTGTAGGTGATGAGGTCGTCAACCGCGTGCAGGTCGAAGCGGCCGTTGATGTCGAGGCCCACTTCGAGCCGCGACTGGCCGAGCAGGCGCTCGCCGAAGCCGCGGACGTGGAAGTCGTTGGCCGAGACGTCGGCCCGTTCAATGCTGCGGCCGGTCGTCGCCGTCGGGTAACGGTCCTGATCGGTGACCTGGGCGTAGCTGCCGAGGAAACCGGTGACCGCCATGCGCTGAAAGCCGGCGATCTCGCGCGCTTCGTAGCCGGCCGTGAAGCGATGCGAGTCTTCCGTCGGGTAGTAGAACCTGACCACCTGCGAGTTGTTGCGCGGCCGCTCGAGGTCGCGGCCGAAGTCGCTCTGCCAGCCGGCGCTCAGGGTGCCGGCGCCCACCTTCTGCTCGACGCGGCCGAGCAACCCGTGATCGGAGTACCCCGAGTTGGGGATCGGGCCGCCCGGGCTGTCCCAGTCGTCGGCCCGGCGCGTGTGCGCCGAAACCAGGAAGCCGCCGGCCGGCGTGCCTTTTGAGACCTCCACCGAGCCGCGCTGTTCGGGAATGCCGGCGCCGGCGCTGCCGGTGAAGCTGGCCGCCCACGGCGAGCCCGGCGCGACCCGCCGCGTGCGCACCGAGATCACGCCGCCGAACGCATCGGACCCGTAGGCCACCGAGCCGGGGCCGCGCGCGACGTCCACGCCCTCGATCGTCGCCGAGTCCAGGTAGGTGGCACTGGGTCCCACGCGCCGCTCCGAGCTGACGCGGGCACCGTCGATCAGGATCAGCGTGCGGCCGCGGGCCAGGCCGCGAATGGCCGGCACGGCGGCCTGGCCTTCAGAGACCTGGTTGACGCCGGCGACGTTCTCGATCGCCTGCATCAGGTTCGACGGCCGCCGCACCGCGACGTCGCGGCCGCTCACGCTCGTGGTGCCGGCGGCGGGCGTGGCCTCGATGCTGGGCGCCGAGCCGGTGACCGTGACCGATTCGTTCATCAGCGGCCTCAGCGTCACGGTCAACTCGGCCTCTGGATCGAGCCGCTCGAACAGGATGGGCCGCGAATAGGTGCCGGCGGCGTCGATCACGAGGATCTCGAAAGGCGGCGCCGGGTCGGGCTGCCACTCGAAGCGGCCGTCGGCATCGGTCATGGCCTCGCCGGGCTTGCCGAGGATGGCCACGGTCGCGTTGGCCACCGGCCGCCCCTGCTGGTCGACCACCCGGCCCTTCAACGCAAACGCGGATGTGGGCAGGGCAAGAACGGCAAGCAACAGGACAGCCCGCAGGTGCATAGTCCACGACAATACGAAGCCGCGCGTGTTACTACCAGCGCTCGTAGACAGGGCCTACCGGCCGAAGGTGACGACGGCTTCGACGGCGTCGTGGACGGTCTTCAACGCCGCCGGGCTATTCAGGATAGTCAGCAACGTGGCGACCAGGCCGGTGGCGATCAGGGGCGGGACGACCATCCGTGGGGGCGCGTCTGGCCCCGGTGCGGACGACAACAAGCGGCGGACCCGCCGATCGAGGCGGTCGCGTTCGATGAACGGACTGATGGTCGCGGCCGTCGGCGCCTGGCCTGCCGACAACCGCGCCACCTTGACCAGCAGGGCGGCCAGGTCCAGACGGGCCGCCTCCTGCCCGGCGGTGGCGGCATCATCGGCCGCGTCTTCGGCGGCGTCGTCCCACGCCAGGGCGATGGCCCGATGCGCGGGCATCCAGCGCAGCAGGTCAGGCGCGCACGCCATCAGCCAGCGCTTGAGGTTGTCACGGGCATGCAGGTGGCCGCGCTCGTGGGCCACGATGTTCGCCAGTTCGTCCCGATTGCAGGCCTCGATGACGGTGCGCGCCGCGATCAACTTCGGCGCGAACACGCCGACCAGGGCCACGATCGGGATGAACGAGTCGACGGCATAGGCCGGCACGCCGGCCGGCGGATTGAAATCGAGCGGCCGGGCCGCGCGCAGCCACCGCCGCTCGATGCGCCAGGTGGTGAACGCGGTGAGGACGGCGGCGCCGGTTCCCGTAGCCAGCAGCGCGAGTCCCAGCAGCGCGAGGCCGATCAGGGCGGGGCCGACGGCTTCGAACGCGCGGACAGGCTCGAACACCAGAAACGCCGGCAGGATCACCGCGCCGACGCCGGCCACGGCGGCGACGGTGGGGAACGCCCGGAGCGCAATCAGGCGCCGCGCGCGCGCGGTACACCTTGCGCTTGTAGATTTTCAGCAGCGGCGCGTACACGGGCGAGCCCGCGCCGCCCGCCGCCTCCTCCAGCGCCGCCAGCAGCGCCTTCTCCTTGTCGCGCACCGCATCCA
>Ga0209770_10000988_pt1 | contig 14969 bp, 8 predicted proteins | sample LauGreSu1BDMLBDD_2_FD_187572 | JGI IMG/M metagenome (GOLD analysis project Ga0209770, IMG submission 187572) | Freshwater lake microbial communities from Lake Michigan, USA - Su13.BD.MLB.DD (SPAdes) (version 2) | ecosystem: Environmental > Aquatic > Freshwater > Lake | place: Lake Michigan, USA...
GAGCACTTTTGACGTAAATTCCGTTCCATGATCGACAGTTATCGCAAACGGTAGATCGCGTTCGCAGGCAACCGCGTTCAGTGCATCGACGACACTTTGCACTAACCGCTGTGCTACAGGCCCACACTTGAAATCGCTACCGACCCTCCTCATCCTGATGCTAACTGAGCGCCCCGCGCACCACCTCAAAAAGCCCTGAAAATAGGCTCTAAAAGGTGTGTAAGCGGTGTGTAAGCACCCTTAGAGCGTATTCTCGCTCTAACTCCATGAGGCCGCAGCCTTTTTTTCTCCGGCCCGTTTGGTTGAACGGATTATGAGAAGTCTTAATCAAACAAAATAGCTGTTTTTCTGCAGGGTTTTGCGCTGCCGCGCTCGGTGTGCAAGCAAGTGTGTAAGCGCGCTTACTCGCTCCGCGTATAAAAGTGCACGATTTTCTGCGCTGTAAGGAGATCGCCAAACCTTACCAACCAAGCCTGACCGACCAAGCTGAACCGCGTAATGTATGTCCTCTCAGATCTTCGACGCCACTAACGACTGCAGATCAGGATCAGCGACAGTAATGACTTGTTCCTTGGCTTCCTGGTAAGACACCCAGCGAAATGATTGCTTCTCATAACGGTTCAGAACGTATGCGCAACGCTCTACGGGAATCGTTGACGCGGAGATTCGAACTGTGGGGAAGCACCTGACAAGCATCCCCGACTCTTCAACCCAAAAAGCTAAGCTACCGGTATCAAGTCGGCCTAGTTGATCTTCACGGGCGATGGCGCCGCGCGCTACGAACTCGAACTGCAGCCCGAGGGCGACACCGTCATCGAAGAAGGCGATGAGGTCTTCTTCCTCGCCGCCAAAGACGACATCCGGCAGTTCATGGCCGAGATCCGCCGCGAGGAGAACCGTACGCCGCGTGGTGAACGCCGGGGGCGGCGCGGGAAGCGTTTGCGCGACGCCTGGGCGACGGGCGCTAAGGCGCACCTCGGCATCATGGTCCCGGACTTCCCCAACTTCTTCATGTTGTACGGGCCGAACACGAACCTCGGGCAAAACTCCATCATCTACATGCTCGAGAGCCAGATCGCCCACGTGATGCGCTGCCTCAAGCAGATGGACCGTTCGAAGGCCACGCATGTCGACGTCGCAGACGAGGTCTACCAGGGACCCACGGCGGGCGTGCAGCGCGAGCTTGCGCGCACGGTGTGGGCAAGCTACAAGAGCTGGTATGTCGATGCGCGCGGCCACAACGTCAGCAATTGGCCGGGATCCACGCTCACGTATCGCTGGCTCACACGGTGGCCGACGTTGGACGCCTACCGGTTCACGCAGCAGGGTGAGGCGTGACCCGCGGCGCTCGTTCGCCGCTGATTCATTCTCCGCATGACCCGATGAGCTTGGGGAATACTGTTCTATATCCCCGTCGGACGGCTCAGTATGGCCACTTCTGCAGGATTCAGGCTGCGTGGCAGCCTTGGAACTCGAGGAGACGTTGTGGTGGATCGTAGTCGCCGATTGTTCTCACAAAGTGTCTCCTCTGCCGGGCTGCTGGCGTGCCTTCCGTTCGCGACGGGTCATGCGGTTATGGTAACCGCCAACACCACGCGACGAATCACCATCACCGGACAGCTGCTGATGAAGCACAACCTTTGTGCTGATCCTTATGACGGGTTCAACGAGATCGTGAACGAGCTGCGTCGCGGAGAGGTGGTAAGCACTGACCTCGAGGTCGCGATCCGTACTGCATCGTCAGGTGCCCCTACGCGGGACTCCGACACGCTTCACACGACACCGGCCGAGACACTGGTTTGTGTCGAGAAGATGGGCTTCAACCTGCTTGCCTTGGCGAACAACCATGCCTGGGATCTCGGGACGACTGGGGTCTTGGCCACGCGTGCGGCGGTCACCTCGGCAGGCTTCGGCAACGCCGGCACCGGGACGGATTGGCGAGCAGCGACGGCCGGTGGTCAATCCCCGCGGTATCCGGATGTCACGCTCGTGTCGATGGCCATCGGCAAGGTACGTGACGGCGCTGCAGCCACGGCAGTCAGAGCGGGCGTCAATGAAATACGGATGGCGAGCCCGGGCACCTTGAACGTCTCGGATGTCACACGCAACCTCGACGCCATCGCCAAGGCCAACAGGGATGGCAAACGCGTACTGGTGTGCTTGCACAACCATGAGTGGGGCGATGACATGCAGCAAGTTCCGCAGTGGACTCAGCGCTTTGCGCATCAATGCATCGACGCCGGCGCAGCGCTGTTCTTCAGTCACGGTGCGCCGCTGCTCAAAGGGATCGAGATCTACCGTGGAAAACCGGTTTTCCACGGCCTGGGCAGCATCGTTTTTCACACATCCAAAGCGATCGGCTTTTACGCCCCGCCCGTCTGGGAAAGCCTCATCGCGCACATCACCTTCGAGGGCGGCAGGCTTTCAGGTTTGGAGCTGGTACCTTTGGCCCTCAATGACAAGGGTGATGAGCCTGAACGACATCTGGAAACCAGAGGCCGTCCGCGGATAGCCCGCGGCGCAGACGCAACGCGGATCCTCGAGCGCTTCCGATCTCTCAGTAAGGACTTCGGGACGACACTCGAACTGCGGGATGACCGCGGTTACCTCACGCTATAAACCCAGCCTCTGGATCACTCCGGCGGCTTGGACTTCAGGTGCAGGTCGAACCATTCGATCGTTTCCGCAGCGACGTGCAGACGGGTCTCGCGTGCGGAGTAATGGTGGTTCTCAAGCGGCAGCAGGACCAGTCTTGCGGTGCTGCCGAGACCTCGCATCGCGTGGAACATCCGGTAGGAATACGCAGGCTTGCTTGATTGGCTGTCATCGGCCTCGCCGTGGATCAGCAATAGCGGGGCGGTGATCTTGTCTGCCCGCATCAAGGGCGATACATCAAAATATTTTTCGGGCACCTGCCACAGCGTCCGCGGCTCTGCATGAAAGCCCCACGGATCCATCGTGCGATTGAACGAGCCACTGGTCGCGACACCTGCAGCGAACAACTTGGAACTGGTCAGTTGGTTCGCCGCCGAGAACCCGCCATAACTGTGCCCGCCTATACCGACACGCCGTGGATCGATGAGGCCGAGAGAATCAAGGTGCTCGATGGCCGCTTGAGCGCTGGCCACGATCTGCGCCCGGTAGGTATCGTTACGGGTCCGAGAGTCCCCGACCACCGGCATTTCAGCCATGTCGAGCACCATGTAACCCTGGGTCACGAGCAATCGGAATTGTTGTTGATTGGCGAACCCCAGATCCATGAATCGATTCGAATTGGGCCGGATCTGACCGGCGATGCGTTTGTCCGCATACTCGGTCGGATAAGACCAGATCACCAACGGCAGCCGTTCCCCGCGCTTGTGATCTGCAGGGATGTACAGCGAGCCTGAGAGGTTAACGCCGTCACCCCTTGGATAGGTCACCAGGCGGCGCTCCACGCCGTTCAACTTCGGGTAGGGATTGGATGGCAAGGTCAATGCCGTATCCCGCCCCGATGTCAGATCCAACCGTCGTACCCCCCTCGGTTCCAAGCGGGACTCATGACTGATCATGATGTCGCTGTCTGAGTCTCCCGTGAAGCTCAGGAATGTTTCATAGCGGCCTGGGCGCGACCGGAAGATCCGCGTCGTTTCGCCGGTCTCCAGGTTGAACCTGTCGAGGAACGGTTGCCCCCCCTCTGCGCTTTCCGCAGCACCATTCAGATAGATGCGCGATCCGTCTTGGCGCACCAGACGCTCACCGCGAGACGTTCTCTCGACCACCGGCCTACCGCGGTCCGTGGCGAGATCACCCTCGGTATAGTCGAAGATCTTGCGCCAAGAATCAGGTGACTGCCGCAGATCTGCCAACCAGGTCGTCGACCTTTTCCATTGGCGGCTTCCCGTCGTCTCGGTCAGCAGCACGCGCGGGTCGTCCTGCAACCACTCGGCACGCTCGAACTTCGATCGACTGCGCGCGAGGACTTCAGAGGCCTTGTCGAACGGCGCGGACAGACGAAGGAGATGACTCTTGTCCTCCGCAGCGCTGTCGGAGGTGTGCAGGGGGGCATGCTCGATCCACACCAATGTCGCGGGTTTTCCGGGTTGCCACTGCAGATCCGTGAGTTCCCGCGTCTCTACGCCCGCGTCGATGTGATCCTCCGACGGCAAGTCTGCGATCACCTTGATCAGCGTGCCCTTGCGATCCCAGATCTCGAAAGACTTGCTGAACTCCCGATAGCGCACCCAGTACGAATACGGCCTTTTGACCCGTTGTATGAGGATGAAGGCGCCGTCCGGCGAAACCATCGGCGCTGCAATGAAGAGTCCCGGAGCGCCGATCGGCACTTGCGTTCCGTCACGAACGTCTATCGTGTGCAACTGCGAAGTGCTGTAGTACTCGAAACGGGCATCGTCGGCGGCGTTCTGGGAGAGATCTTCCCAATTCCGCTCCCGCGAGTGATTGGCTGCCGTCTCATGCGTGGAAGGGCCTCCGGGTATGGCGGGCGCGGCAGGCTCCGGGCCCCGTTCCGACAAGACCAAGGGTGCGATGACATGATGATTGTCAGGCGCCCACGACATATTAATGGTGTGCTCTTCGTTGATCTGCCGATAGCCTTCGCTCAACGTCGCATTCACTCTCGTCTTTTTGAGATGCCGCACGCTGCCGCTCCGGGTATCGACCACCCAGAGACCGACCCCCTCACGCGTATAGCTGGGCAGCGCTGCAAATCGGCCGTCATGGGACCAAACGGGGATGCCGAAACGAGCGTCGTCCGGGAACCCAAGGCTCGTCCTGCGGCCATCCGAAAGACGGACCAGAGCGGGTCGCCGGTAATACCGATATCGGACCTGGCTGTTCGATCGTGCATGCACCCTCATGCCAGCGAACTTCATGTAGGGTTCGGCCAGATCTGCCAAAGAGCGCATGTCATCGTCCTCGACGATGAGCAAAGATCGACGGTCCGGGCTGATGAATTCCACCGGTGGGCTCGGTGCGTCGATGAGCGTGACCACCGCGGGAGGCGGTAGCCGGTAGCCACCCGATTGAGCGTTACCGATCGGGACCTGCAAAGCTGCCGGAACGGTAGCGAGCAAAAGACCCAAGGTCATCGACGGTGCGCGGAACTTCATCGGCATACTTCGCACCGTCCCAACTTATTTTTCCGGCTTTTTGACGACGACCGACTCGGCGTACAACAAGTCGCCATTGATCCCATTGAAGAACTGGAAGATCACCTGTGGCCACGGGAACGCGACCGACAGGTCTTTTCCGGAGGTGCGCCTGTTCTTGAACACGTTGTTGATCTGTACCGTCGCATAGACGGGGTTCAATCGCATCTCCACCGGGGTCTCTTCGACCGTGGCGTTCGACCAGCGGATGTCGACTTTCCTGCCCCCGTACTCGAACACGCCGTTGGCTGGACGGTTCCCCTGTGCGGACAAGGCATGGTTGCGGGAGTTGTGCGGGGCGGAAGCGATCTCCCAAACGCGCTCGGTGACCTTGACGACAAAACTGTCATGCAGGTCGGCGGTGAGCACGAACACCGGCTTCCCCAAACCATCCCAGAACAGGATCATCTCCTCCCGCTCCGCCAGATATGCGGTCCACGCGTCATCGCGCTCGGGTTCTTGTGCGGTCTTCGCTGCACCACGGCTGGTTCCCGTGTGGGGGATCATCAGGTTCACCGAAGACACCACGAAGAACATCTCGGCGTCGCTGGCTTGCATCTGCTCTTTGAGCCAGCGCTTCTGCTTCGCCCCTAGCATCGACACCCCTGGCTTATCAGGTTTCGAGAGGTCGTAGACATCGCGCTGCCCGCGGGTGTCGAGGAAAAAGAAGTCGGCATTGCTGACGCGCATCTTCGACCAGCTCGGTCGTCCGATCGAATAGGCTGAGGTCGAATCGGCTCTCGCGGCTGGAGAGATCCGCAATCGTTGGTCGTCGATCCTGCCGACCACGGTGTACTGGCCAGCGTTCGGATCACCGCCGACATCGTCGAGTTCACGCTTGTTGACGCCTGCCGACGGACCGCCCCAATGGACCATCAGGTTCGTGATCTGGGTCTGATCAAGGTCAGCGAATCGCCGGCTTTTGTCCACCAGTACATCGCTGCCGGCGTGCAGCTCGCCGCGACCAAACACGATGTCCGGCGCGCCCGGTGCTGACGGATTGCTCCAGCCAAGGTAGTCGAACCAGCCTTGCGTCCCGATATCCCGAAATGCGGCGCGGCGGTTCCGGAAACCGGGTGTGCCTGTACCGACCACGTCGTTGAGGATCTCATGGTCGTCCAGCGTGAAGTACGACGGTACATTGCGATGCCAACGGCTGAGGTTGGAGCTGCGCTCGAGATACAGCTTGTAGTTCTCCCACACCCCGACGATCGTCGGGGCGACAGACACGATCTCGGGAGCTTGCTCGGGGGTCAACCCGACATCTTTGAGCCACTGCTCCGAGGAATGGTCTCTGCCTTCCTCGTAGATCCAATCACCATTGAGCACGGCGAAATGGATGTCTTCCGCCACACCGCGGGCGAGCATCGTGCCGTAGGTGGGCAGCTCCGGACCCCATCCTTTGGCGAGCTGGTTGTTGCACGCCCCGAATTCGAAGGAAAAATTGAATTTTCCGAGTGGATTGAATGCCTTGTCGCGCATCGATTCCGGATCGGGCAATGTCCTGAAAGAACCTGCGCGCTGGATGACAGGGACCCCCTGGGCTCCCTCGCCGATCACCAACTCATAGTAGTACCGGGTGTCTGGCTGCAGGCCCAGCAACCGGACGATGCCTGAATTGTCGCGCCCCGGTCGCGTCACCACGGGCGGCGACAGGGCGTCCAGTCGGTCCGCCGACAGCCCGTAACGGACCCGGACGGTGCCTGTACGGAACGTTCTCGCCCACACACTGATCTCGGTGGCGCCCACACGACCGAGTATCGGTCCGTGAGTGATGTAGTTGTCTTCGCTGGCTTGCGCTGGGAGTGGGGAAAAGACCAGGACCGCCGCGAACAGGATCGCCAACGTTTTTGCCAAGATCATGGTCACCGCCCTGATCGAAAAAGACACAGGAAGCGTAATGAGTCGGAGACCCCATTACAATCAGTTGTGGCATAGGTATCACCTTATCAGGGTATGTAATACCCTTGGCGGGCGACAGCGTTCTCCTTGGACAAGGTAAGTCATGCCACTGCCATCGTTCACGATCAATCTCAAAAGTCTCGAATGCTTTCGGGCCATCATCGATCTGGGCTCGGCGACCGCGGCGGCCCGCGAGCTCGATCTGACCCAACCGGCTGTCAGCCGATGCCTGGGCGCACTTGAGGAATCGGTCGGCTTCAAACTGTTCAATCGAAGCAAGGGGCGCTTGATCCCGACCGACGAGGCGCTGATCTTCTACGACGAAGTGAAGATCACCCTGCAGAGCGTTGACCGCATCTCGAGGCTCGCGCTCAATCTCCATAACGCAGACTTCGGTGAACTCCGGGTGGTCTCGCCACCCAGCCTTGCAGAAGGGATGTTGTCGTCTGCGATCAACGCGTTCCTTCGCGAGCACTCCGATGTGAGCATCACGCTGGATTCCCAAAGCGGACAGACCGCTTTGGACATGGTCGCACTGCGGGCGGTGGACTGCGGCTTCGCCAAACTTCCTGTCGATCACAGGGGATTGATCTGTCGACCCCTGATTTCCGGTGGCACGGTGTGTGCCGTGCCCAAAGGCCACAAGCTGGCAAAATCGAAACAGATCTCGGCGACAGACCTGCATGATGAGCCATTGATCCTGCTGGGCAAAGGGCGCAGCTCCCGGGTCCAGATAGACCGCGCCTTCTCTGGCGCCAAATCACGGATGCGAGTACGGATCGAGACGCACACCGTAGGCGCGGCCTGCGCCTTCGCCAAAGGCGGCTCCGGCATCGCCATCGTCAGCGAGTTGTTCGCTCGCCAATTTGTCGACCATTCGATCGTCCTGGTGCGCTTCCAACCGGACATCAAACATGAGTACGCGTTCATCACTGCGAAGGACACGACGATGTCACGCGTCACTCAACGGTTCTACGAACACTGTCTGCGTTACTTCAAACCCGAGGACCGGAAAGCGGACCGTTGAGAGATTCGGACCTCCCATATGGACCCGGTTCGTGGCGACACGGGTGTTTTGCCAGTCGCCCTCTGGTTCGCCGGTGTTGGGATTGATATCGAACTGGGGGAAGTTGCTGCTGGAGATGTCGATCCGGAGACGGTGTCCCGCTTTGAAGAGATTGGCGGTGGCGGGCATACGGACCGTGATGGGATAGACGACATCCGGTCTCATCATGATCTCGCGATCCCATCCATCGCGGTAGCGCATCCGCAAGATCCCGTCGGTGATGTTCAATGCGTAGCCTTCCGGGTAATCCGGAGTGGGGGGATGAAGATCGACCAGCTTGACGGTGAAGTCGGTGTCGGGACAATCCGATGAGACGAACAAGTCGACCTCCACGGCCCCGACGATCGCAAGGTCAGCGGTCAATGTATCGCCTTCGAAAACGAGCACATCGGGTCTTTCAGCCAATCGGGTCGATGAAGGATCCTGCTTGACGACGAAGATGTCGGGCGTCACACGCTGATCGAACATGCCGCCGTGCATGATCGGTTCGCCCGATGTCAGGGCGCCGCCGATGGTCGGCACTGGATCCCGTGGATCGTATCGGTATTCTTTGTGCGTCCCTTCCGTCTGCGCGATCTCCGAGAGATGGCCGCGGCCATCGAGCCAGGCAAGCCTCAGGACCTGTTCGGACACGTTCGCGCACGGCCAATGATCGGACTGTATCCAACGACCACCGTGGTTGAGCCGCCCGTCCTCGTTGCGCGTCCCGTTCCCTCCGCCCATGAGGAAGACCCTCACGCGGTGCTCCTCGGCGACGGGTGTCTCGCCTTTCAGCCAACGCCCGAACCAATCAAGGCGCATCTGCAGGTAATCAACGGCGATATTCCCATCGAGGGTCGCCTGCGGACCGAAATCGACGTCACCCGCATGGGTTGCCGATCGGTTTCCATGCGTCCACGGGCCCATCAGCAACGTGACTGTGCTCCGTCGTCTGGCGCTCAGCGCCCCGTAGTTGGTCAGACAGCTGAGGACGTACGGGTCCAACCAGCTGCCGACAATCGCGGTCGGGACATCGGGAAAGCGGTCGTAGAACCCTTCGTTGTAAAGGCCGGGTTGCTTCCAGTAGTCGGAGAACACCCCGTGTTGCCACTGCTCGAAGAGATACTCTTCGAACTCCGGTGACGCGCTCAGAGGAGACCGCCCCCGCGCCCATGGAAGACGCCTGAACCAGTCGTGGAGGTCCTGCGCGCTCAGTGTCTGGACCCGCTCGAGGTCCCCTGATCGCTCGGCACTCTTGAGGGCGTGCTTCATCGCCCACGTGACTTGCTTCATCTCGAAGGCGCCGCCCCGTCGGATGCCTCCGTGATAGGCGTTCGAGAACCCGCCGGAGTCGATATACATGCACGTTAATCCAGGCGGCGTTTGTGTCGCCACCGCACATTGGGTATGCGCGCCGTACGAAAAGCCCATCGTCCCGATGGAGCCGTTGCTCCATGGCTGTCTCACCAACCAGGCCATCGTGTCGTAGCCGTCGTGAGCATCGTCGAGATATTTTCTGAATACGCCCTCGGAGTTGTTGCGGCCGCGACAGTCCTGCATGACGACCGCGTACCCGTGCTGCGCGAGACGGCGAGCGATATCTGGGCGGGTCGCCGCCTCAGGTCGGGCCAGACTGACTTCAGATCGGCTGATGCCGCTCTTGTCGTACGGCGTTCGCTCGAGGATCACCGGCGCGCGGTGCAGGCCTCGGCCATGCACCCCGACAGGGAGGTAGCAATCGGTCGCCAAGCTGATGCCGTCTCGCATCGGCACCATGACGTCTTTAAGAACCTGGATCTGGATCGTCCCGCCGACTTTTCCCTTCAGACTACCCATTTTTTCTGCAGCCCCTTGGCCCGGCTGCTCGATGATCAGAACTTCGCTGTCAATTCCAGATAGATGGTCCGACCCCGGATATCCGCAACTTCATCATCGTATCCCGGGCGCTGGTCCTTACCGAGCGACGGCGGGTCTTTGTCCAGCACGTTGAGCGCGCCTACAGAGACCGAGGTCTTGCCGCCGAAAAGATCGCCGAACTCGTAATTGTATCGAAGGTCGACGCTGGTCCACGAGTCGATCGGAAGGGGCACTAGCGGTTGATCGTTGCTGTATCCGTCGATGTACCGCGCTGCGATGAACGCACTGTGGTCGTTGTAGGCCCAGGACATCCGCACATTGGCGCGCAGTTCCGGGATCGACGGGAACGGGTTGCCGAAGTTGCGGCTACCGGCGCCATTCGTCTTCGTCCCGCTCGCGTTGGTGATCTCGAAATCGGTTACATAGCTCAGGGCACCGAACAAAGTGAAGTCACCGAAAGAGGTCACAGGCAGCTGGTACGTACCCTGCAGATCGACCCCTCGAGTGACCAGTTTCCCGGTGTTGATGAACGACAGGGTGACGCTCTGCAGCGTTCCGCTCTGGCTCCGCTTGATGCGGGGATCGTTCGGGATGCCGTCGCTGCGGCAATCCGTATCCACCAGAGACTGTGCGTTCGCATTGGGTCGGATGAGATCGACGTACTCGAACGACCAGTAGTCCAAAGCCACGCTGATCGACGAAGTGGGATCATAGACAAGCCCGAGATTCATGTTCTCTGCGGTCTGCGGCTTGAGCCCTTCGTCACCACCCACGAAGATCGTGGTGTTATTACCGGGTGATACCGAACCGGCAGGACGACAGATGAGGTTGCCTTGCGCATCAAGGCCCGCAGGGTCGCTGAGGAACTCGCTACCTTGCGATTGGCTCGTCTGGAAAGTGGTCGGTGCTTGGAACGACGTGCCGAACGAGGCGCGCAGGGCAAGCGGGGCAGCGATCTGCCACTTGGCCGTGAGCTTCGGGTCGGTGGTGGATCCTGTGTTGCCACCGTAGTCCTCGTACCGGACGGCAGCGGCGATCTCGACGCTTTCGGTGATCGGCAGCAAGATCTCGGTGAAATACGCGGTGATGTCCTGGGAACCCGTCACTTCCGGATCCTGTTTTTCGGGACGACTGCCGAGGCCGGCGGCTTCGAGCGGATCCCGCAACAACTCGAAATCTTCTTTGCGCATCTGGGCGCCGACTGCAAGGCCGATGTCGCCGCCGGGCAGTTTACCGACCGGACCGCTGACGACGAGGTCGACAACCCCTTGAACGGAAGTGGAGTAGTCGCGACCGCGGTGGTGGAAGCGATCCCAAACCGCCTGTGTCAGACCGGCTGTGCTTTTGCCGTTCTTGGGTGACACCAGGGTCGGGTTGGCGACGCGGGTGCCGAAAGGGTTGAAGCTTCCGTCCTCGATGGCCTCGTTCAGCGCGCTGCCGACGAACTGGTAGGCGTTGATGAACGTACGTTCCGTGCGGTTGTACACATAGGACAGGTCAGCCCGCCAATCGCCGATCTCTTTCCGTCCGCCGACCATCGCTCTGAAGTAATTGGTGTGGAACTCCAGATTGACCTCTTTGCAATCCGCGCAGCCGGTGCTCTCTCCATGGAACTCCGCTCCGAGCGGTCGGCCGCCATAGACGATCGGCACTGCCGTGTGGATCGCATTGTTCCAATCACTCGGCTTGATGTATTTGATACCCGTCCCGTCGGCGACCCAGAAGTTGAACGGATGGTTGGCAGGGATCAGCAACGACCCGGCTGCCTTGCCGTTCGCCGGATTGTTGGGGCCGAACAGCCGGGTGACACGGTTGTTCGAATAATGAAATTCGCTGTAGATCTCTGCGGTCTCGGAGAGCTCGATCTCACTTTCCGCGAACACCTGCAGTCTGTCCTCGGCGGGAACCGGTGAGGTCCGGCCGTAGAGGGAATACTGGCAGCGGCCTGCGCTCGAGAGGATGCCGAGCGCGGCCACACAGTCCGGATCGGCCGCGGTGTTACCGGTCGCGCTCACGAACTTCCCGGTGCTGTCCAGGACCGCCCGGCGATAGTTGCCGGGTGACCCGGAGCTCGACGTGAAGACGCCCAACCGGTCGAGGATCCAAGGGAAATCCGAGTGTGTCGCCCAATCCTGGTGGTAGTAGGTGGCGTACAGGTTCGCACTCATAGTGTCGTTCTTCGCGCCCATGGCGAGGCTGACCGAGCCGGAATCGCTGACGCCGCTATTCGCCTTGAACGATGCTTCGAAGCCCTCCATCCCTCTCCGGGTGATGATGTTCACCACACCACCGACCGCGTCCGAACCGTAGGTCGCTGAGGCGCCGTCGGTCTGGACGTCGATCCGCTCAATCATGGACAGCGGCAGCTGGTTGATGTCGAAGAACTGGTTACCGTCGCCGTCAGCGACCGCCGACTTTCCAGCGCGACGACCATTGATCAGCGTCAGGGTGGATCCGAGGCCGAGACCACGGAGATTGAACTGCGAGGTACCGACGAGATCGCCGGCTTCCTGATAGAGGATGGAGCCGGTGTTGACCGGGAGGTAGCGCGCGATGTCGAGTATGGTGCTGGCACCGGCATTCACGAAGTCTTCGCGGGTGACGATGGTCAGTGGCGTCGCGTTATCGAAGACATCGCGTCGGATGTACGAGCCGGTGACAACGACCTCTTCGAGGTCGGCCGCTTTGGTCTTGTTTGCAGCGGCTTCCTGAGCGTGCACGACCGAGGAGATGCAGACCGCTGCGATCGCAGCGCCCAGCGTGCAGCCAAAACGACGAGCTGACTGTGTGGTGTCGGGTCTCATTTCTGTTTCCTCTGTGCTTCGCAAGCGCCGCAAAGACAACATGTCTGGCGGGTATGCTAGATTCGACCCTATCGTAAACATACGGTGTTGGGGTGCAACCTTATGCATCCAGCGCATAGGTGTATCTCCCGCCGATATACGGCCACAGCGGCCCCACACTGGACGAGCCAACGAAGCGATCATCCGCGATACCGATGGAAATCAAGACGGACACTGCACCCCCCAAAGGCGTTCTCGCCAAGATCGAGCGACTCGGCAATGCGCTGCCGGATCCGTCGTTCATCTTCGTCTGGCTGATCTTGATGCTCGTGATCGTCTCGGTCGTTGCCGCTGACTTCGGCGTCAGTGCAGTCCATCCGTTGACAGGCGATACGCTGCAGGCCCAAAGCCTGCTGACCAGCCAGAACGTCAGGCGCTTTCTCGTCGAGATGCCTGCGACTTTCACCTCGTTCCCGCCCTTGGGCTTGCTGATCGTCGTGATGCTCGGTGCAGCGGTCGCGGAACACTCCGGACTCTTCGCAGCGGCCATCGGGAGGTTCGTCAGGAAGATCCCGCGCGGCGCGATGATCCCGGCCACGTTCTTCATCGCGCTGCTGTCCCATCACGCGGCCGATGCCGCTTATGTGGTGCTCATCCCGATCGCGGCGATGCTGTTCCATCAAGCGGGACGGCATCCGCTCGTCGGGATCGCGGTCGCGTATGCCGGGATCTCCGGCGCGTTCGCAGCGAACATCATCCCGGGCCAGTTCGATGCACTGCTGCTCTCGATCACGCACAGCGCAGCGCTCATCATCGACCCCGACCATGTGCTCAATCCCCTCGGAAACTGGTGGTTCACCGCAGCGTTAGGCGGCGTTCTGTTCCTCGTGGCTTGGCCCGTGACGAAATTCATCGTCGAGCCCGGCACACAGCGATGGGTGGTCGACAGATCGGCGCTTCGATCTAGCGATACCGTCCGCGTGCCAGACCACCGTGAAATACGCGGACTGCGGAATGCGTCCATCGCAGCGATCGTCGTGGTCGGTGTTTTCTGCCTTTTGACGCTGACGCCCGGATACTCACCGTTGATCGACACGACGACCAGCGGACCGGGGCGCCTCACGCCATTCTATCAATCTTTGATCGCCGGATTCATGCTGCTGTTCCTGGTCACCGGCTGGGCTTACGGCAAGGCCGTCGGAACGATCAAGTCGCATCGCGATGTCGTACGGATGATGGGGCTCGGACTGCGCGATCTGTCCCCTTATCTCGTTCTTGCTTTCTTCGCAGCACACTTCATAGCGATGTTCTCGTGGTCCAATCTCGGACCGATCATGGCGATCGAGGGTGCTGGCGTGCTCAAGTCGATCGACGCCGACTCCGCTTTCCTGCTCCTGCCCTTGCTGCCGATCGTGATGCTCTTCGATTTCCTGATCGGATCCTCGACGGCGAAGTGGAGCGTGATGGCGCCGATCGTGGTCCCGATGCTGATGCTGCTAGATGTCTCGCCCGAGATGACCACCGCGGCTTATAGGATGGGCGATTCGATCGTGAACATCATCACACCCGTGGCAGCGAACTTTGTTCTTGTGTTGGTCATCTGCCAGAGGTGGGTGCCCAATTTCGGGATCGGGTCGCTGATCGCGTTGATGCTGCCGTTCAGTCTCGCATTCGGTGGCGCCGGTCTGATCCTGCTATCGATCTGGCTCGGCTTGGGTATCCCGCCCGGACCAGGCGTCAACTGAGTAGCGCTCGCAGCGCGAGCGCAAACCCGGCGATCGGCTGCCACCACGGCATGATGAAGAAGGCGTAGATAGGCAGGGCAAAGAATCCCATCGTCGCCGGCACCGTTAGGACGTGCAGCACTTCTCTCGCCGCCGCGCAATGGGTCGCAGGTGTCGATCAGTCGATTCGCCATGCAGTGAATTTAGGCGGGGACGTGCCGGGATGCGGTGCTGGATCGAAGACTGGGCCCGCTTGGATTCGAACCAAGGACCAAGGGATTATGAGAAGTCTTAATCAAACAAAATAGCTGTTTTTCTGCGGGTTTTTTCGCTGCTGCGCCCGGTGTGCAAGCAAGTGTGTAAGCGCGCTTACTCGCTCCGCGTATAAAAGTGCACGATTTTCTGCGCTGTGAGAGGCCCTCCAAACCTCACCAACCAAACCTGACCGAACCAACCTAATTGCGTCTCGCCCTGCTGTTGATCTGCGATTTAAGAACGACTTCCTGCT
>Ga0209770_10000992_pt1 | contig 14954 bp, 11 predicted proteins | sample LauGreSu1BDMLBDD_2_FD_187572 | JGI IMG/M metagenome (GOLD analysis project Ga0209770, IMG submission 187572) | Freshwater lake microbial communities from Lake Michigan, USA - Su13.BD.MLB.DD (SPAdes) (version 2) | ecosystem: Environmental > Aquatic > Freshwater > Lake | place: Lake Michigan, USA...
GGGTTGGTGATGGTGATGGCGCCGGCGACCTGCCAGTTGAACGCGGTCACGTTGACCGTGTAGTTCAGCGTGATGGTGCCGTTCTGCTGCTGCACCAGCGTGCGATCCACCAGCTTCTCAATTGCCGATGCAAACGACGCGCTTGCCGTCGTGGCCACGCCGAGGCCGGCGCCAACGCACAGGTCCACGCTGCGGCTGGCCGAAGCCTTCGCACCGGTGCCGGCCGCGGTCACCGTCGCCACGTTGTCGGTGGTCACGCAGCGTCCCGCGATGCCCGTCAGCGTCTTCGGATAGGTGAAGGTGAAGGGACCGGCGTTGGCCGCCGTCACGGTGCCGAGCGACCCGGCGAGGCTGTCGTTGATTGATGCCTCGCCGTCGATGGTGTTGACCGTCGCCGCGTCAAAGTCGACGCCGGCCACCGCCGATGCCTGGCCGCCCTCCCAGGTCGCCGAGACGGTCACACTGCCGTCCACCGGCGCGGAGATGTAGGTGCAGGTGTAGCTGTAATCTTCGTGGCTGCCGGGGGCGATGGTCAACGGCGAGCCGGCGCCCAGGGTGCATGTGCCGCCGTCGACGAGCGAACTCACGGTCAGGTCGGCCAGCGGTGTGGAGCCGGGATTAGACACCCGGATCTGCCCGGTCGTCTGCCACGCCGAGTCGGTGCCCTCGTCGTGCGTGGCGGTGACCGTGTAGTTGAACGTCGCGCTGCCGTTGGCGGTGGCGACGCGAGTCTGATCGACGGTTTTCTCGACCTGCCAGGCAAAAGTGCGCGAGAGGCTCGGGTAAGTGGTGGCGGTGACAATTACGGCATCGCCGACGCAACCCTCATCGCAGTAAGGGTTGGTATTGCCGAACGCCGGTGCGGCAATCGAGTCGCCGGCCTCGACCTGCAACGTGATCACGCCGTTGGCGACCTGGCAGTCGGCCGTTTCGCCGCACGAGGTCGGCGCGGTCTGCGTCCAGTCGGGCCCGAAGCTGCCCTCGGAAATCGTCACGGTCTGGGTGGGCGAGGCGGCGAAGTCGGTGAACGTAAAAGCCGTGCAGCCATCGTCGCCGGTCTGCGCGGCAACCGTGCCGGCGCCGCTGGTGGCGGTGATGGGCCAGTGGGGGATGAACGGCTCGCCGTTGTTCTGCTGCCCATCGCCGTCGCGATCGTTGAACTTGCATACCGAAACGTATGCGGCGCCGGCGGACCGGACCTTGAAGTTGTCGGTCTTGCTCTCGGCCTCGCAGAAGCCGTGGTTGCTGCGGCTGCTGTCGCAGCCGTTGAACTCAGCCACCGGCGTCAGCCACGCCTTGTACTCGCCGCCGTTGTTCGGCGTGTCGTCATAGGGAGTCAGCTGGACGGCCAGGCTGCCGCTTTGGGGATTGGCCAGGCCGACGGAGTGATAGCACGTCGGGTCGCCGTAGCCGTCGGCGTTGTCCGCCGGCACGCCGGCGATGCGGCCATCGACCACGCTCACCACGCGGCATTTGATATCGTCGTTCGAGAGCAGCAGGGCGCCGCTGGGATCCGTGACCTGGAAATAGTAGTCGCCGTTGGGCGAAAGGCCCACGTTGGCGTGATTCTGGGGGCCGCCGGACAGGTACACGGCTTCCTTGGACTCGTAAATGTTGGCGTTGACGGTCGAACCGTCGTAGACACTCGTGTAAATGGCTCCGCCGACTTTGGCGGCGGCGTAAGAACTCAACAGGGTAGCCAAGGCAAAGGTCACAAAGACATTTAGAGTCATCAAAAACACTCCAGGCCAAGACTGTTTCGGCGCACAGTGGCGTATAGATACGCCGAAAGTGCTTTAGTGTCATATAACGACACAACAAGTCAATACTGGCTTTTGGTTGAGTTGGTCTAATCCGATGCACTTGCTGGTCGCAGTGCCTGCCTGTCGTAACATTCTTCCTTATGACCATCTGGCGCCGCGTCGCCTTCGCCATGGGCGTGGCCGTGACCACCTCCGCTCTGGCGCTTGCCGGCTCCTCGACTCCCGACTCTCGCCACCCGTCTTTTGACCACACGCAACAACCGACCTTCCGCTCCAGCGTCGACCTGGTCACGATCGATGTCGTCGCGACGACGGCCAGCGGCGCCCCGGTCGCCAACTTGAAGGCCGAGGACTTTGAAGTCTTCGAAGACGGCTCGCCGCAGGCAATCCAGACGTTCCAGTTCGTCGACCTGTCGAGTGCTTCGCAAATTCGGCCGCTGCCGCCGGGGATTGCCTCAAACGAAGTGGAGCCGGGCGGCCTGTTCGTGGTCGTGCTCGACGAGCTCGGCCTGCAGGTCGACGACATTGCCCAGGCACGGCGCGTGGCCGAGAAGTTCTTCAAGGAGACGTTGCTGCCGAACGACTACGTCGCCATCATTCGGTCGGGCGCCAACTCGGGTTTCTTCCTGACCAGCGACCGGACGCTGGCCCTTAACACCATTCCGCAGGCCAGGGGCCTGCGTGAGCGCAATCTCGGGCTGGATCAGCCGGGCGGTGGCGGCACGAATAACGCCGCGACGTCGCCCGATATCGCGGCGCAACTGGTGGAACTCGACTCGGAGATCGAGGTGTTTGGTCCCGGCGCGAACGGACGCCAGAGCTTCAAGGTCCTGTTCGGGGTGGTCGAGCAGTTGCGGCGTATTCCGGCGCGGCGGAAGGCGGTGTTGTGGTTCAGCCGCGGCGGCGATCTCCCCGCCAACTTCTTCGAATGGGTGGAGCGTCCGCGCGACACCGATAACGCCGTGTTCTCGAAACTGATCGACAACGCTCGCGCGGCGAACGTCGCCATTTACACCGTGGATCCGCGAGGCCTGGAAACGCCGGCCGGCGAGGTGGGGCGCGACGGCCAGCCGTTTGACCAGACGGTGGTCCGCGACCTGGCGGGGCTGACCGGCGGCCGCGCCATCCTTGGCAATGACGCCAACGCCGCGCTGACGCGGGTCGCGGCCGAGAACCGCGCCTACTACCTGATTGGCTACGAGCCGTCGCCCGCGGCCGACAAGCGCCGGGCGCGCCAGCTGTCAGTGAAGACCCGCGCGCCAGGCGTCTCGCTGCTGCATCGGCGAGTCTACCTCCCGTCAACCGCCGGCCAATCGACCGCCTTGAGCCTGGTGGAGTCGGCCTTGCCGGTGTCCGGCCTGCCGATCGCGCTGGCGCCGTCGGCCGTGGCGGGCGAAGGCAACCGCCGCGGCATCATCGTGCCGTTCGAGATGGGCGCGAACCTGCGCGACGGCACCAGCGTGACCTACACCGTGGTCGCCCTCGATCCGGAAGGCAAGATCGGGGCGCGCGCCATCGGCACCGTTCAGGCGAGGGACGGTCGCGCAATTGGCGAAGCGCGCCTGGCGGTGGACGCGAAGATCTACCAGGTGCGCGTGGCCGGCACCGTGGGTGGGGACGTGCCGGAACAAGGACTCGCCTTCGCCACCGTGGCCGTGCCGGCCGGCAAGGCCAAGGTGCCGGAGTGCTCGGGCTTCGTGTTCGAGCAGCCGGGCGAGCGCCCAGGGCTGCGGCAGTTCACCCGCGGCGAGCCCATGACCATCTCGACGATGATCTCGGCAGACAAGCTCAAGGAGCGCGGGATCACGTTTGGCCTCGCCGGCGCCGGCGGCCCGGTGGAGCGCACCTGGCCCGTCCAGTTGGGCCGTCCGCTCGCCAACGGCCTGTGGCGGGTCGCGCTCAGCCTGAAGCCGCCGTTGCCGGGCGGGCACCTCGAGGTCCGCGTGATGGAAGACGGCTTCCTGCTGCACGAGAGCTGCCGCACCGAGTTCGTGTTGAAGTAACGCCCAGGCATCCTGCCGGCCCCGGCGGCCGGGCTATTTCCCGGCCGGCGAGCGGATGGCGATCTGCTGGGCGATGGTGGCTAGGAACTCCTGGATGCCGATCGGCTTGGCAATATAGCCGTCACACCCGGCCGCGCGAATGCGCTCTTCATCGCCCTTCATGGCCAGGGCGGTCACGGCAAACACCGGCATGTCGCGCGTGAGCGGGTCGTGCTTGAGAATCACGGTGGCGGCAAGGCCGTCCATGCCGGGCAACTGGATGTCCATCAGGATCAGGTCCGGCCGCCCGGTGCGGGCCAGCATCAAACCCGCTTCGGCGTCAACGGCGCCGAGCACGGTGTGACCCACCGACTCGAGCAGCATCGACGTCAGCAACATGTTGTCGGCGTTGTCTTCGACGACCAGGATCCTCGCCATCAGGCGTGTCCCCGGCGCCCCGACATGGCGCGCCGGACCTCGGCCACGAAACGCTCACGGTTGAACTCGGTCTTCTCCAGGATTGCGGCCACGAAGCCGTTCAGGTTGGTGCGGTCGTCGGCCGTGATTTGCTTCGCGGTGACGATCAGGATCGGGATGCGCGCCGTCGCGGGCTGGTCGCTGAGGGCCTTGACCACGTCGAAACCGTTGATGCCGGGCATCATCAGGTCCAGCACGATCACGTCCGGCAGTTCCCGCCGCGCCAGGGCGATGCCGCTGGCGCCGTCGAAGGCACGCAGCACGGTGCCGGCCAGCCCGTGGATGCGGACCGCCACCAGCTCCACGGCATCGGCGTCGTCGTCGATGACCAGGACCTTGAGGGCCTGGCCCGGCGCCAGGGGCAGCAGCCCCAGCACGACCAGCGAGTCGGCGAGGTCTTGCCGTGACATGGGCTTCTGCATGATGGCCGAGGCGCCGAGCGCGAAGCCCTTGCTGCGGTCGGCGACGATCGAAATGATCACCACCGGCACGCGCATCAGGTCGGGCAGCTGCTTGATGCGCGCGAGGAACTCCCAGCCGTCCATGTCGGGCAGCATGATGTCGAGGGTGATGAGCGCCAGGGGCTGCCGGGCGGCGGCCGCGAGCGCGGCCTCGGCCGACGTGGCGTGGAGGACGGTGAAGCCTTCGGCCTCGAGCTGCAGCCGCACGAGCTCGGCCGACTTGAGATCGTCTTCGACCACCAGGGCCAGGCCCGCGGCCGCCGCCCCGGCGCGCAGCGGCGGCGTGGGCAGGCTGGAGGTGGGCGGCGCGGTCACGTCGGACGGCCGCAGCGGCAACCAGACCGTGAAGGTGGAACCCTTGTGGACGGTGCTCTCGACCGCCATGCCGCCGCCGTGCAGCTCGGCGAGCAGCTTGACCATGGCCAGGCCGAGGCCCGTGCCCTCGAAGCGCCGCGCCAGGCCACTGTCGATCTGGCTGAACGGCGTGAAGAGGTGCGCCAGGCCCTCCGGTGCGATCCCGATGCCGTTGTCGGTGACGCTGATTTCAAGATAGTCGGCGAAGGTCCGATCGGCGATGGGGAAGAGCCGGCTGGCCCGGGCCCCCGACAGCACGCCGGCCGCGGCCTCCGGCACGCGGCGGGCGCGCAACGTCACGTGTCCGCCCTCGTTGGTGAACTTCACCGCGTTCGACAGCAGGTTGTAGGCAATCTGCTTGACCTTGCGCGCGTCGACCCGCGCCGAACCCAGGTCCGTGACGGTGTCGGCGGCCAGGCGAATGCGCCGGCTCGCGGCCTTCTCCTTGACGATGAACAGGCTGTTGCCCAGCAACGACGACAGCTGGACCGGCTCGAGGTCGAGCGTCATCTTGCCGGCTTCCACCTTTGACAAGTCGAGGATCTCGTTGATCAGGGCGAGCAGGTGCTGGCCGCTCGTGAAGATCTTGATCGCCAGCGCCCGTTGCGGGTCGGTCATCGCCCCGACCACCCCGTCGCGCAGCACCTCGGAGAAGCCCATGATGGCGTTGAGCGGCGTGCGCAGCTCGTGCGACATGTTGGCGAGGAACTCCGACTTCAACCGGCTGGCGGCCTCGAGCTCGGTGTTCTTCACCCGCAGCGTCTGGGCCAGCCGCAAGCGCTCGTCTTCGACGTGCTTGCGCGCGGTGTTGTCGGTGCCGATCAGCAGGTAGCCGATGATGGCCTCCTGCTCGTCGCGCAGGGCTGTGATCGACACCACCGCCGGGAAGCGGCTGCCGTCCTTGCGGATGTAGGTCAGCTCGTAGATGTCCTCGATGCCGCGCGAGGCCTTGAACACCAGGGCCTCGAAACCGGGGGTGATGGGCGTGCCCAGCTCGACGCTCAGCGCCTCGGCGCGGCTGATCACTTCCTGCGGGTCGGAGATGTCGGCCGGCGTGATGCGGTTGGTCACCTCGGCGGCGGTGAAACCCAGCATGCGCTCAGCGCCCACGTTGAAGAGTTGAATCACGCCCTTCGCGTCGGTGGCAATGCTCGAGAAGTTCGCGCTGTTGAAAATGGCGCGTTGCAGCGCTCCGGTCGTCAGCAGCGCTTCGGCCTCGCGGGCGGCGGAACTGGCGTTGGTGTCGGCGAGGCTCTTGGCGGTCTGGGGCATGTCCGTTCGTCCTGCCTGGCCTACGTGGCCGCGAGGGCGGGCACCGCGCAACGGGGCAGGTCCACCGTGAAGACGCAGCCGACACCTGGCAAGTTGCGCGCCGAGATGTGGCCCCGGTTCGCTTCGGTGGCCCACCGGCTGAACGCCAGGCCCAGGCCGAGCCCGGTCCGATTGGCGTCGCGCTGTTCGTAGGGGCGGAACAGCCGATCGACGTCGCCGCCGGGCAGGCCGCCGCACTCGTCCTCGATCTCGATCTGGACGCGGTCGGCCGTGGCCGCGACGCGCAGCGTCACCGTGCTGCGCTTGTGCGTGAACTTGAAGGCGTTCTGCAAGAGGTTCATCAGCACCGCCGACAGCACCTGCCGGTCCCCCTCGACGGCGAGGTCCGGGGCAATGGGCGCGATCACCAGCGTGAGGCCCTGACCGCTCGACGCCAGGGTCGCGGCCGGCGTCAGCTCGGCGATCAGGCTCACCACCAGGAACGGCTCGCGGTGTTGCATCCCCTGGGTCAGCCGGGTTTCGGCCAGTGCCCGGGCCACCAGGTCGCGCGCGCCCAGCAGGCTGCGTTGCAGCACCGCGCCGGTCGTGCCGACGACGCCGACGTTGCCCGACTTGACCACCTCGAAGGCGAGCAGGGCGGTGTGCAGGAGGTTTTTCAGTTCGTGCGTAAAGAAGCCGAGGCGTTCGCTGTCGCGAGTCGTCTCGCCGTCGCGCGAGGCCTGGTCGCGTTCGCGTCCGTACTGGGTGACCGCGCCGGCGATGGCGCTGTCGAGGCAGCTGTTCAGGCGGCCGAAGTCTTCGGTGCTGATGGGCGCGTGGGTTTCGACTGCCAGTTCGGTGATGGACTGGCAGACGTCGCCGTAGTCGTGCACCACCTGGGACATCGACAGTCCCTGCACCAGCAGATCGTGACCGTGCAGCAGCGCGGTCTCGCTGATCTCAAGGCTCGAGGTCTGCCGCAGGCGCAGCGCCGTTACCAGTTGGTCGAGGAACAACGGCACGCCGTGATCGATCTCCGCCACGCTGGGGGCCGGCGAGAGTCGCAGGGCCACCTTGGCGCGGCACCGGCGGATGATCTCGTCGCGGTTTAACGTGATGAACTCATACAGCATGGTGCCTCCACACAGCCTGGCGCGGACGAACCGAGGGGCGAACAACGCGGTGAGACGCGGGCTTTAGAGAGGCTGTTGCTCAGCCAATTCCCGCGTAAGGGGCTGGGGTAGGACTCAGGAAAGCAGGACGGACTAAACCTAACACGTCCGCTCTCGTTACGGTGGGAAAGCTGGCCGACGGATGAGGTGGCGAAGGCGGCTGCTGAGCGGTCACCCGCGGCGGCCGTGAAAGGGCGTAGAATAGAGAAGTAGTTAGCGATTCCAGCCTTCGCGGACGTTGTCCGCCTCGGCTCGGTAAACCTGTTGGGGGCGATCTGGCTTCGACGGGGGTGCGGGATCGCGGAACGCGTGCCGAGGCCCGTGCACCTCGTTAATCCCGCGGAAAAACAACGTAACTGCGAACGCAGACTACGCTCTCGCCGCTTAATAACCGGTGAGCGATCAACTTGAGAGCGCCTACGGCTCGGGATTGATCGTCATTTAGTAGGCTGGCTGCCACGTTCCGCCCTGAGGCGTGGCAGTGAGACACATCGGGGATGGCGGCCGGGGCTTTTGGCTCCGTTTACAACCGGTCGCGACACGAAAATGGTGACACGCACGTAGGGGTCTGCGACGACGTGTTCTCGGACGCGGGTTCAACTCCCGCCGCCTCCACCACTTAACTTACTGACTGCGTTGAGGTTTGCCTTCGACGCAGTATCCGTCTCCCCATTGTCTCCCCGCCCATGCGTGTTGAGACGCCCGCCCTCCAACAGCCGAATTGCGCTCGCCGTCGCCGCCGGGCTCAGATGCATATACCGCTGCGTCGTGGTCAGGTCCTTGTGACCCGCCAACTCCTGTATCGCTCGGGCTGGTGCGCCCCGCATCGCCAAGTGCGAACAGAAGGTGTGGCGCAGCACGTGGATGCCTTCGTGCTTGAGCCCCGCGCGCTTCGCCGCGCGGCGGACTAGACACTGCATCACTTTCTGCGACAGCGGCCGACCATCGTCCGCACACAGCACCCTCGCGCTGCGCAGGTGTCGGTGCTGCTGGAGCGCCGCGGCTAACCGCGTCGTCAGGTCAACGTAGCGGAGACGCCCGCCCTTCGTGCTGGTGACCTGACCTTTCCAATCAGACCGCTCCACGCACATCTTGTTCTTGCGGAAGTCCACGTCTGACCACTGCAGCGCCATCATCTCGCCACACCGGAGCCCGCCCTCGCCGCCCAGTAACACGACGAGGTAGGTCCTTGCGTCCAGCGCCTTCGCCGCGTCCACGAGTCGCTCATATTCCTCGAAGTCGTGGAACCCTGCGGACCCTTGCGGCGTCGGCAGCAGCCGCACGGCGCACGGCAGCTGCTCGATCACGTTCCAGCTCACCGCCGTCCTCAGCAGCGTGTTCAGCACGGTCAGCACGTTGTTGACCGTTTTGGGCGCCCGGTGCTTCAGCCCGGCCTTCAGCAACTGCACCGCCTCTGTCGTGATGGCATCCAGTTTCTTCGGTCCAAGCCGTGGCACCAGATGGGTACGGAGAATCGTCTCTTTACCCGCGATGCCGCTCGGTTTGTGCCGATTGGCTTTCGCGTAGCCCTCGATGAACAACGGTGCAAATGTTTCCAGTGTGGGCACCTCCTTCTTGGGTTGTTCGGGGCCGCGCATCAGGAGTTCCCGCTCCCGTGCCTGTCCCCACCGCTGGGCGGCGGTCTTGGACGTCACCGGCACCTGCCGGCGCTCGCGCTGGCGGCGTCCACGGAGGTCCCGCCACCTGATGTCCACTTCCCATCCGCCCCGTCTATACGGTCGTACTGTCACGCTCATCACTGACCTCCCGTCAGGGATGACGCGCGGTTCTGGTCGAGCCAGTCTAGCAAGGACGCCCGGTGAAAGTACACCTTGCGCCCCAGCCGCATCACCACGTGAGCGGGGCATTGGCCCCGCTCGACCATCTTGTAAATGGCGGCCCGGGAGGTGTGCAGCAGCACGGCCACGTCATCTGGCGTCATCAAGTAGTCGCCATCCGCCCCCACCCCCGCCCCCGGCTTAGGCCGCATCGTCCCCGCTCCCCATGCCGTCGACCTTTTCCACGCGATAGCCACGCATCGACGTGTGGCCCTGCCCTTCGGGGAACTCACGTACATCTGCCGCTTGATCTGGATTCTGCAGCCCATGCTGCACGCGCACACCCCCTACGGGGGTGTGTGCAGTTGCAGCAAGAAGAGTGGCAACACTGCTGTTTGCAGGAGTTTGCAGTACGTTCGCAGTTGCAGTTCCGGAAGCGGTAATTTGATAAGAACCGCGCTCTGCCTTGCGGGCGAACCCTCGTGTGACCAGTTCCTTGATGGCGTCGTAGAACGTGCGGTCGGCCATCGATCCAACCCGCGCCTTATGAGCCTCCTGCCATTCTTGCGTCGTGACGACTCGCCCGCCGAGGCTCGCCAGGGTATCGAGCGCACCCGACTGCTTCGTGGTGAGTGGGGACGACGCCGGAAGGGTGGGGGCACCCACATCAACCAAGACGCATGACGTCGCCGGCGCGCCGCTAGCGGCGCGCACGGGCAGGCTGACGCTCGTCAGATTCAGGAACAATGCAGGAAAGTGCTCCGCGTCTTTCTGTTTATCGCAGCTGATGGTGACGACGCGCTTGGACATGCCGACGCGCACCATGGTGTCCATGCCGCCCCGCAGGGCGCTGCTGCCGCGTTCTTGGGTTTTCGCCCCGCCCTTTTTGGCTGTGTGATGCACGAGGATGACCGCGCACTCGAATTCACTCTGGATGCGGCGCGCCGCCTCCACGAGTTCGCCCATGTCCGTCGCGGAATTCTCATCGCCTCCGACAAATGACCGCGCGAGCGTGTCGATGACGATGAGGCCGGGCTTCAGATTGTGCCCATTGATGGCACTGAACAACTCGGTGACGTCCTTGTTGGCGCGGAGTTGAACCGCAGTCCTCACGACGAAGAAGTCGTGTCCCGGGCATCCATGATGTTGCTGCCATGCCGCCGCGCGCTGCCCAAGACCTTTCACGCCCTCGCCAGCGACATAGACGACCGGCGCCTGTCGCGTGGCATGGCCATGCCACGCGCGTCCCGTCGCAATACTGAGGGCGAGGTCCAGCGCCACAAATGTCTTACCCTCTCCCGAGGGGCCGAACAGGGTGCTGGCCGAACCGTCGAGGATGATGTTGTCAACGAGCCATGTCGGTGGGGGCTCGCTTGCCAGTTCCTGCAGTGAACACAGCCTGAACCGTGACGGTGCGCTTGTCGCGTTACTCACGTGCGGCCCCCATGTCAATCGAGACCGTCTGGTGCTGCAGAGCGACTCCTGCGAACAACGGGTGCTTCTGCCCGCAATGAAGGGCTTCCCTCGCGACTGCGGAATCTGCGGGGCGCAAACCCTTGGCGGCAGGGCGGCCCGGCGGGCCGCCCTGCTGCGCGTCCTTGCGCGACGTCTTTGTGGGCGTCTTCTTCTTCATGTCAATCCACTCCTTCTGCGGCTTGGCGAACACATTTCGCCGTCGCACCGTCAGAATGCCCATCGCGTGTGGTCAAATACACAGCCGACGCAAAGCCGACACGATGGAGCCGCGCTACCGCAATCGTCCGATGCACTACAAGCCCCGATCCGCGCCGCCAAAGCCGCGGGCGCGCGCGATTCCCGTCACGGTGTCGTGGTGGAAAGCTGAAGACTACAAACTGGTGAAGGGCGGCACGGCCATCGCGCCGATCGGCGACGTCAAGGCTTACGCCGTAATGCCGCAGGAGATCGATTGGACGCCGTTCCTCTCGTGGAGTGCCACCGGGAACGCAGCGCACACACCGCAACGCTTCGAGTGGTGGCGGCCGACGTTGCAGCGTCCCTCGGCCGACGTCGCGGAACAGATGCGGCAGTGGTGTCAGCGCTACGGTTGTCCGGGGACGTTACTGCTGTGGGCGAAGCGTCTCGTGGATCCGGCGGCACCGCCGACGTCGAAGACGCCGTCAGCGACGCAAGTGCGCCACGACCGCGTCGGCCATGTCTGGCAACGCCGCGCGTACAGTGTGCCCATCGCTAAGGCGGACGATGCTGGCGCCTACTTGGCGAAGCGCTTCCATCACGTCGAGCTCCTGCCGCCGCGCTTTACGCAGGGGCTTGAGGTGAAGATGTTGACGCCCACTGCCGTCGGCGTATTCTTCAAGCGCCGTCTGGCTAAGTTTCCGAGTCCTTCGACCGCGGGCTTCTGGCAGCGATATCAGGAGCCCACCGTGGAGCTACTGCGGGCGAGTCACTATCTCCGCGACGTCGCCGCCACGGCCACGTCCGACGAGCCCCTGCACCACGCGGCCATGGCCGAGCTCAACGCGGGCGTCAGCCTCAGCGGATCGAGCTGGCAGGTCGCGTCACTACTGCATGCCTACTCGCTGCACAGGGAGCCCCGGCAGGCGAAGTGCCCCCAATGCGAAGAGCTGTTTACTCCCGAAGTGGCCAAGCAGATCTTTTGCAAGCGGCGCTGCGAGAACACGTTCAATAGAAGATTTCAAAAGCGCTAACCCAGAAGCAGAGGCCACTAGGGGCCCCGTCTTCTGACCAAGGTGCGCCGTCTGCAGCGTGGGCAGGGCCACCATTCCAAGAACCGCCAGTTCTGCTCCAACCGCTGTAACGTTCAGGCCCACCGTCTAGGCGTCTAGGCACCGGCCCACTGTTTTCTTCTTTTTCTTTCTCCTCTCTTTTTTTCTTAGAAAGAGTGGAGAAGTGCCTAGACGCCTAGACGGCTAGGCCCCTTTCCCATGGCCGTGACAAGGCCACAACGCCCCAATATGTCCGACATTTGTTGCGGGTCGTCCGGCGGTTCCCCGCGGGGGGCTGCCGCCCCCCACGAACCCCCCGCCCGGAACCAGCCCGGTCGCCAAGAGATAGAAAGTCGGCGAGGTACCGTGTATCGTGACGGCGTGCACGCCACGCCATCTCGCGCGCCCACGCCGTCCTCTCCACGCTGGCGCCCGGGCCGGTGGGCATTCGCCATCTGTTGCGCTGGGACCCTCTTTCAGGGGGCCTGTGCGCAGGCTCCGCAAACGACGCCACCCCCGGGAATCAGTTCGAGGGCAACCACCCCCGCACCCACGAGCACGCCAACGACCACCCCCGACAGTGCTCCGCCACCCCAAATTCTCTACGCGCCTCCGCCCTTGCGCCGGAATGCGCAGGGCCGACTCAGCGAGAATCTCACGGACTCCACACCATGGGCCATCGTGGGCCTAGAGGTCCGCATGCCAGACTGCCAGCAAGCACTACGGGAGGTGGTGATCGACACGGTCGAATATGACGAGCCGATGAGCGACACGATTGTCGGCTTTCGGACGCGCGACGACCCCGCGCAGGGCGTGACGGCGTTTCCCATTGAGAGCGAACCCCTGTATCGCACGCTCTCGAATGCGCAGCAGGCTGACGTGGCGCGCGTCATTCATAAGGGCCCGGAGACTGTTCTCGTCCGCTACCAAGTGTGCGGCAGTGGCGGCTATGTCTCCGTCCTCGACATCTATCGCACCGCCACTATCGGCATTCGCGTCAAGCAACCGTAACAGCTCTTGCAGCATCGCACTTCGTCATCGTGAAGAAGGAGTAAACCGTAACGTTCACGCCGGAGGGGCGCAAGCCGGTTGAGGAAGCCGCCACGAAACTCGAAGCGGCCGGCTGCCCACGCTCCGTCTGGATCGAGGCCCTCCAGGACTACCAGTCCCGCGTCGCGCTTGGTATCGAACAATGGAATCAGTTCGCCGAGATGTTCGACAAGGCTGCCTCGGCCATGCCGACCCTATCTGCCGAGGCGGCCGACACGGCCGCGCTCCTTCGGGCCACCTATGGGGATGAGCGCAGCCCGTTTAGTGATCCACTGGACCGAAATGACAAGGCGTCGGCTCAGGCGACGCTGCACAAGTGGAGCGCCGCTTGTAGGAACGAGGCGACCAAGCGGTGCGGCCAACGGTCTGGAGGGAAATATACGGATCGGGACCGTTGCGTCGAGGCGATCACGAGTCGGACGCGTGGGCAAGTCCTCACCCGGGAGATTGCGACCTTGCTCTCGGCTGCGGGCGACAAGGTATCGTCTGACAGCCTGAACATGGCGCGGTCTCGGCAGGGGAAAACCAAGAAGGCCAAAGTGACCGTCACTTCTGGGGTCAGGGCCAGTCGCCACTACCAGCGGCGCGGCAGACCCGGCGGTCAATAACGCTTAGACAGGTTTGCTGGCTCTGGCTAGGCCCGGGAGTGTCAGGAATGATCTTTAAGTTAGGAAATACACCAGCCGAAGACTGAGCACTGACCTGCCGGGTTTCTTCGGACCAATCGTTACTGGAGAATGGCCCCTGCGGGGTTAGTTAGTACGCTCGGTAAGGCATCTCTTGTGCTGTCCTGTTGCCGCGAGCTTGCGTTGGTGTATTGTCACGACCATAAGATCAACCATGGCCAAAAGTGATCGGCTGTTAGCCGCAACCCTTGCTTTACTGTGCTGCGTCACACTTGGCGCGGACCAGACGGCGGCCTATCGCGTCCAGCGAGTTGTCGATGGCGATACGGTCGTCTTGGCAACAATTGGGACCGTTCGCTTGATTGGGGTAGACACTCCAGAAACGGTTGATCCCAGGAAACCCGTTCAACGATTCGGCCTAGAGTCTGCGGCGTTTCTCCGCTCGTTGCTCGACGGGCAGTCGGTTCGCGTCGAGTACGACCGGCAACGCCTCGACAAGTATCGCCGCACATTGGCGTATCTATACCTGCTCGATGGCACCTTCGTGAACCTTGAGATCATCCGACAGGGTTTCGGTCACGCCTACTTGAATTACCCGTTCGACAAGATGGAGGTGTTCCGTTCTGCTGAGCGGGACGCGCGAGAGGCCAAACGAGGATTGTGGGCTGACGCCCCGGTGGCTAGACAGGCCGCGTCGTCTCCTGAACCCGTCAAGGTTTGGGTGAACACGTCCTCGAAGGTGTATCACTGTCCAGGGACCAGGTACTACGGCACCACCGCTCGCGGGGAGTACATGGCCGAAGGCGAGGCCGTTCGCCAAGGGCATCGCCCCGCTGGCGGAAAAAGCTGTGGACCAACGGCTCAGACACCCATGGCTGACCCGGCCCAGACGCCGCCAGCCGACACCACGCCGTTGCCAGCCGTCTCTGATGTGAAGAACTCCGTCGCGCCAGACGTGCGGGTCTGGGTCAACACGAGTTCGCGGGTCTATCACTGCCCGGGCACGCGATACTACGGGGCGACGAAGGCTGGCCAGTACATGCGACAGCAAGACGCACAGGCGGCTGGGCACCGACCCGCGTCTGGAAACACTTGTCGGTGAAGCCGATTACAGCCGGAGAGCGGGAGCGTTCCTCAGGGAAATCATCGGAACGCACGAAGCCGAACGCCGCAATAAGGCGGGTCGAAGCACGGTCGGACGATCGAGGTGCCACCAATTTCAGGCTCAGCGCCGCTGCGTAAGCTCCCCTGTCAAGTTAACAGTCGTTCATTAGACTGACCCGGCGAAAACAGCCTCGGCAAAAACGTGAGCGGCGGCACCCGGCCAAGGCTGTC
>Ga0209770_10000993_pt1 | contig 14952 bp, 12 predicted proteins | sample LauGreSu1BDMLBDD_2_FD_187572 | JGI IMG/M metagenome (GOLD analysis project Ga0209770, IMG submission 187572) | Freshwater lake microbial communities from Lake Michigan, USA - Su13.BD.MLB.DD (SPAdes) (version 2) | ecosystem: Environmental > Aquatic > Freshwater > Lake | place: Lake Michigan, USA...
CGCTCTCGGGGAGGTCGAACGTCACCAGTCCGAGCAGCTGCTTCAGCAGCTGGTCCCGGACGGCGCGCTTGGAACGGAAATCCAGCTCGTTCTGGAGATCCTTCTGCACGCCGGTCTTGAGCTCCTCGACATTGGCGGCACCGAAGCCCTTGGCGAACGCGTCATCCACGAAGGGAAGGGCCTTCTCCTTCACGCCGGTGACCGAGACCTCGAACGCCCCCTCCTTGCCCTGGACCTCGGAGATGACGAAGTCGGCGGGGAAGGTGACCTTCACGGAACGGGTGTCGCCGGCCTTGGTTCCCACCAGCTGCTCGGTGAATCCGGGGATGAAGGAGTTCTCCTGGATGAGCATCCACATGCCCTGCTTCTCGGTCAGCCCCCGGGCGGTGGGGTTGAAGTCGGTGATGGGCTTGCCCTCGCAGGTGCCCTTGTAGTCGACCACCGCGACGTCCCCGGTCTGAACGGGACGGGTCACGTCGTTGTAGGAGGCCTGCTGTTCCCGCAGGATGTTGATGGCCTTCTCCACCTCGGCGGAACCGGCGGTCGCGGTCTCCCGCTTGGCCGAGAGGCTCTTGTAGTCGGGCAGCTCGAACTGGGGCGCATGCTCCAGAGTGACGGTGTAGCTGAAGCCCAGTCCCTTGCCGAAGGACTGCTCCTCGACGCCGAGAGTGACGAGCACCCGGAGCTTCTGCTGCTCCGTGGCGTCGCGGTAGGAGGCCTCGAAGAGCTTCTTGCGGGCGTCCTCGGCGATCCGGTCGGCGAAATTCTTCAACACGAGGTGTTTCGGGGACTTGCCGGGACGGAACCCCGGCAGCTGGGCGTATTTCTGGTACTGCCCACCCACCTCCTCGAAGGCGGCATCCACCCGGTCGACGGGCACCTCAACGCGCAGCAACTTCCGGCAGGGGCCCAGCGATTCGACGGTCACGTTCACGATTCAGTTCCTTTTCTAGGGGATTTTCTCAGGTCGCGGGAACGGGACGTCCACCGCTGACAAAGGGTGTGGAACCTAGAAAAGCCCGCACCGGGCGGTCAAGTGTTCGGTGCACTCTTGTCGGCACCGCCGGGTCCGGGAGGGGGATCGTTCATGAGCCCCGGGCTCAGACCTGCGGACGCACTAATCCTTTCGGGCAATGATTCGGATCAGGTCCGCATCCAGAAGCTCAGCATCGGACATTTCCCGGCCTTGGAGCGAGATGCGGTTGTATCCCAGGCTGCGCAGCGTCTTCAGGGGGGATCGAGGATCTGCACCCCTTTCCATCGCCATCTTGTTGTGCAGTTCGATGAAGAGTGTGCATCGATGTTCGCCCAGAACCTCGCTCCCCCCTCTCAAGACGTCTCCCTCGAAGCTCTCGACATCGATCTTGATGAAGTGGGGTACTCCGAATTCACGCACCAGGTCGTCGATGGTCCGGATGGGGACCCGGATGCGATCCTTCTGGGGGTGGTCGCCAGGGAGGACAAAGTAGCCTGAGGAGGCCATTCCGGCATCGATCATCTCCAATTCACCAGGGTTGGCCCCGGCTGCGGACTGGAGAACTGTCACCCGGGATTTCCAGTCGTTCCCCTCCGAGATGTGGCGGACCATCCGGCAGGCGACCGGCGATGGGTCGACGGCAACTGCCCGTGAGCCGGGGCCGCACCGCCCTAGCATCCCGAAGGTGAAAATCCCGAAGTGGCACCCGATGTCCAACAGGTACGGATTCTCCTGCCGACTCACCTCGGCGAGGAACTCGTCGAACTCCGCCACCTGGTCTGGATCATGTTCGATCAGGTTGAAGGCTCCTTCGACTGCGCTGCGAGGGCACCGGAAGTCGATACCGGCCCTCGGGGAGTATTCGACATCGGGACCGCGCTCCATCCACCACCACCGGACGGAGCGGCCTGGGGCACGCAGGAAGTTTCGAAAGCCTCTGGGGATGACTCGAGCGACGGAGCGGAAAAGACTCATGTTTGGAGTGGGGTTCCAGCCCCGAGATCATCGCTTCGAGGCGTTTTCCACGAGGAGGAGTATGTGGGCTGAGAGCGGATCCCGGTCAACGAGATCCATCGAATCTTCATGGTGTCGCCAACCCCATCGCAATTACGGCGGCCCATCACGGGGCCAAAGTTGCCCATTGGCGAAAATGGGCGGCTTGGGGACCCTGTCTCCGAGTCGTCCATGCAAACCCCCACCGTCCGGTTGCTCTGCGACCTCATCGCGACCCCCAGCGTCAATCCCGCCTTCATGCCCGAGGGGGATCCCCGGGCCGGTGAGGAATGCATGGCCCAACACGTCCAGGCGGTCTCCCGTGCCGCCGGACTCGATGTCGCCTCCGAGCCCGTCACCCCACGACGGTCCAACGTGCTGGTCCGACTGTCCCCTCCTGGCAAGGTCCAGCACCGGATCCTGCTCGGGCCCCATCTCGACACCGTCGGCTTCCCCAACCTGGAGTCCCAGCTGGTCCCGCGCATGCGGGACGGGAAGGTCTTCGGTCGCGGGGCCTGCGACACCAAGGGATGCGTGACCGCCATGCTCTCCGCGCTCATGAGGGTGGCACGGTCCGGGAGCCGTCCGAAGAACACGGAGATCCAGTTCGTCGGGTTCATCGACGAGGAGAACGAGCAGCTGGGATCCCGGCACCATGCCCGGCACCACGATCCGGTCGACCTCGCCATCGTCGGGGAGCCAACCCGTCTGGAGGTCGTCACCGCCCACAAGGGGGATGTCTGGCTCCGACTCAGAACCGCCGGTCGGAGCGCGCATGGGGCCACGCCCCATCTCGGACGCAACGCGGTGCACCTCATGGGACGGGTGGTCGATCTGCTCGAGACCACCTACCGGAAACAGCTGTCGACGCGCAGTCATCCCCTGCTGGGGAGTCCGACGATCAATGTGGGGGCGATCCGGGGTGGGACCCAGCCGAACATCGTGCCCGACACCTGCACGATCGATGTCGACCGCAGGACTCTCCCGGGTGAGACGGAGGCGACCGTGCGGCGGGAGTTGCGGGAGTTGCTGAAGCGTACGGGGCTCAAGGCCTCCTTTGAGCCCCTGCGCCTTGCCCCCTGCGAGGCGCTGGAGACACCGCCGGACCTCTCTTGGGTTCGGAATCTTTGCCGCGCCGCAGGGAGGAGGCGGACCGTGGGCGTCCATTTCTTCTGCGATGCGGCGCCTCTGGCCAAGGCTGGCACCCCGGCGGTCGTGTTTGGTCCGGGGGACATCGCCCAGGCCCACACCGCAGAGGAATGGATCTCCGTCGCGAGCCTCGAGCGGGGCACCGACATCCTGGAGCGTTTTCTCCGGTCGCTGCCCTGAGGGATCCCATGCGGCTGGCCTTCCTGACCCATGAACCCTTCCATCCGCCCAGCGGGGGCGGATCGGCCGAGGCAGTCTACCTGGTCGAGGAATTCGTCCGACGGGGACATGAGGTGCACCTGTTCGGACCCGAGTTTCCAGACAGTGCCGAGGTCGCCTCGCGGAGGGGGTTCATCGTGCATCCGTTCCGGGGATGGAGGATGGGACGCTACGCCCGCGCCCGGAACCTCAAGTACCTCCTGTACCCCAGGGCCCTCGCCGCGCTGGTGCGGAAGACGCTGCGGGAGCAACAGGCGGGGAAACCCGGGTTCCGGTTCGACCTCCTCTTCGCCCAGCACACCATCTCGGCGGTGGCAGCCGGGATGTTGAAGGGGGATCTCGACGTCCCGATCGTCCTCAACTTCCTCGATTACCTGACCGGGTTCATGGAGACCTGGCCGGCGTGGTCGATGCCCCGGCCGGTGGTGCGGGCGTTGACCCGCTTCGAGCTGTCGCTGCCGCGGCGATTCGCTGCCGATGGAATCCTGACCGTGTCGACCCCTCTCGCTGAACGGTTCGCGGCCACCGGGTTTCCGACGGAGCGGATCCGGGCGATCCAGTATGGCTATGACGCCCAGCGGTTCCGGCCTGCATCGTCCTCCGACGGGGGCCTTGAGCCGCTGGTGGTGATGCATGGGTCATTCGATCGTCACCATCTCGGCGCCATCGCCCGCGAGACGGTGTTGCGGGTGACGGCGGCCCGACCGGGTACCCGGTTCCGTTTCGTGGGACGTCGGACTCCCGCGCTGGAGCGCTTCTCGAAGGACCTCCGGTCGGTCGCGCCCGATGTCCGGATCGAGCTGCCCGGGTTCGTTCCCTACGACGAGGTGTGTCGCGAACTGCAGCAGGCCAGCGTGGGGCTTGTGCCCTACGAGGAATCCAACGGGACCCACTGTGCGTTCGTCGCGAAAGCCGTGGAATACCTCGGTTGTGGTGTGCCCGTTGCCAGCACGCCGTTGGAGAACCTGCAGCGCTATTTTGGTGATGAGTTGGCCGTACGTTTCAGCACCCGGTTTCACGGTGCCGACCTGGCGGCCGTGGTCCTGGGCTGGCTGGAGACACCGGCGGCGGAGCGGCGGCGTCGGGGACAGGCCGCCTCGGAGCGGGTGGGACGGGATCTCGACTGGTCCGTCGTCACCAGGAACGCCGCGGAATTCGTCGAGCGGATCGGTGCGGGTCGATCGGTTCGTTCGGCAGCGTCCTGAATCCACTCACCGGACGTTCCACTGGTTGTCGTCGACGCCTCGGTAGGTGGCTTCAAACGGCGTCCTTCGGACGCTGCCGTCGCAGTAGGAATAGAAACCGCGGCGTCCGTGTCGCCCCTCCCCCTTCGGAGCCAAGTCCGGGTTCCGTCCATCCACCTGGAGCGCCCATCCCGTGGCTCCTGCGGCATTGGGGAACAGGTCGATGGGGGGTGCAGCCCGCCCGCGTCTCCAATGAAAGGGATCCGTCGGATCCGCAGTGTCACTCCAGGGATCGAGGCACATGTCGAAGTACTCGCTCGACCAGAAGGGGTGCTCGCGGGAGCCCACCGGGAGTGGGTCTGGCACCGTGACCCCGACGACCCTCGACCACCGATTGTGACGGGGTGCCGCGTACACGGTGTCCGCCGGACGCCGGAAGTCCCCAAGCCGTGCCCCGATGCCGGTGACGAACCCGTTGTCCAGGAACGACCCCCACATTGCCGGTTCCAGTCGGTCCGGGTCGGCCGGATCGAACCAGACCTGCCGGTTGGACCGTGCCTTTCCGGAGGCGTCCACGCCGCCCTGCATGCCCCCGATGTAGGCGTTCAGGGCGTTCTGATATCCTTGGACATCCCAGAATCCGAGGGTCGCGGGTGGACCATCCCCGTCCGGACGCATCGTGGCGGGGAAGCGATCCTGATGGTCGTCCGCGTAGAGCGTCGCAGCGAGGACCACCTGACGCATGTTGTTCATGACAGCCGCCCCCTGTCCGGCCCGCCGAGCTCTGGCAACGGCGGGTAGCATCACCGCGGCGAGGATGGCAATGATCGCGATGACCACGAGCAGTTCGATCAGGGTGAAGCCCCGGGGACGTGACCGTCCCCGCTGGCATTCCGGATGTCGCGATGTCGAAGTCCGGACCTGCAGCGTACCCGGAAGGGTTTCCCGCATGGCAACTTCTGGAGCAGGTATGTCCATGGTCTTCGCAACGACCTCTTGAGGATACCAGAGTCTGCCCGCGAGGACGCCAGTGACAAAAAACGGTGACAAGTGCCTCTGGAACCGGAGGCTTTGCACCCGTCCCGCTGCATGAACCCGTCCCGACAGACCTGGATCCGCCTGCTCCAGTCCGGAGGTCCCTTCCTGGGGCTCCTCCTGGTGTGCGGGTTGTTCTCCCTGACCGAGGAACGCGAGTTCATCTTCACCGGGGGGAACCTGAAGAACATCCTCACCCAGACCGTGATCGTCGCGGTCGGGGCGCTTGGGATGACCCTGATCATCGTGGGTGGGGGCATCGATCTAAGTGTTGGTTCGGTCGTGGCCTTCACCGGAGTCCTGGGGGCCAAGCTGCTGGTCGCGGGATGGAGTCCTATCGCCACCACGGCCCTGCTGGTCGTGATCGGGGGGCTGATCGGGCTGTTCAACGGGACCATCATCGCTGGGTTCCGGATGATGCCGTTCATCGTCACGCTCGGGATGATGGGCATCGTGCGGGGCGCGGCGAAGTGGCTGGGGGAGAACCAGACGGTCAACGCCCCACCGGATTCCCCGGTCGCCCATCTCATGGCCCGCATCAATCCGGCCGGGTTCTGGCCCCTGCCACCCGGGGTCTGGATCGTCCTGGGACTCTCGGTGGCGATGGCCTTGCTGTTGCGGGAGACGGTCTTCGGTCGACAGGTCTTTGCCATTGGCGCCAATGAGACTGCAGCCCGCTACAGCGGTGTCCGAGTTGGCCTGGTCAAGGCCTCCACCTATGGTATCGCCGGACTCCTTTTCGGGTTTGCCGGACTCCTCCAGATGTCGCGGCTCACCCAGGGGGATCCGACCGTGGCGATTGGGCTCGAGTTGGACATCATCGCCGCCGTCGTGATCGGCGGTGCCAGCCTCAACGGTGGAGTGGGGAGCATCTCGGGTTCCCTGATTGGTGCTCTGATCATGGCCCTGCTTCGAAACGGGACGAACCAGCTCGGATGGCAGACCTACTCCCAGGAGATCATCATCGGCACGGTGATCGTCCTGGCCGTTGGCCTCGACAAGTGGCGTCAGACCCGGTGAGGGGTCGGGAGCAGCTGAGAGCTGAGTGTTGAGTGGTGAGGGTTCAGACACTGTGCCGGTGGGTGAGCAGTGCCCTGCGAACCGGGCGCGGGAGCGCCCCTCATGGTAGGGACTCCACTCCGCTGGGTCCCTGACTTCCCCGCGAGGGTGGAGCGGACCCGTCGGGCAGCCGGGCACCTCTAACGCATCATCAAACCCAGCTCACGGCGCAGGGGGATCGGAGCGCAGCGGAGGGATCGAGACGGGGACCCATGGAACTGCATCCAAAGCACAGCCCATGGAGGGTGCTCCCGCACCCGTTCGCAGGGCACTGCTCACCCACCGCGCTCTCGACGTTCCCAGGTCCTCATTCCATCAGGTTTTCTACTTAGGACAGGATTGGGTCACTCTTACGCAAGGGGTGGATAGCGGTTGGGAGCCTTAAAAAGCTTGGTTATAGGTGCTTTGAGCACCATTAGCGGTACCAACCCTTTCTTGATGCCATCCAACCCTTCGGTGGGTCGGGGTGCCTCTGCTGGTGTGGCGTGTTTTCACTGTGGGACCGCGTGCGCGGTGGCGCCGCTGACCGTCGCGGATCGGTCGTTCTGCTGCTGGGGTTGTCAGACGGTTCACGAGCTTCTCCAGGAACATGGCCTAGGTCAGTACTACGAGCTGGGCCAGGCTCCAGGAGTTCGTCCGGCAGGGGAGCCGACGTCGGACCGCTATGCCTACCTCGACGATCCCGGGACCCGGGAGCGTCTCCTGGATTTTGCCGGCGAGGAGACCTGTCGGGTGACCTTCGCGGTCCCTGCCATCCATTGCGTCGCGTGCGTCTGGCTTCTGGAGCAGGTGTTCCGGTTCGGTGAAGGGGTCGGGTCCAGCACCGTGGATTTCGCGCAGAAACGGGTCTCGATCCGCTTCGACCCCCGGCGGACCACGCTGGCGCGTGTGGCGGGGCTTCTCGATTCCCTGGGATATGCGCCCGACCTGCGTCTGTCGGATCTCGACCGCACTTCGGTGCCGGCGGTCTCCCGTCGCCTGTGGCTGCAGCTGGGTGTCGCCGGGTTTGCGTTTGGCAACACGATGCTGTTCAGCCTGCCGGGCTACTTTGGTCTCGATGCCTTCAGCGGGCCCGCCTTCCGGAACCTCTTCGGGATCCTGAGTCTCCTGTTGTCGCTCCCCGTAGTGACCTGGAGCGCGGCCGACTATTGGCGGGCTGCCTGGGTGGGACTGAAACATCGACGACTCAGCCTGGAGGTGCCGATCGCCGCCGGCATCCTTGCCTTGTTCGGTCAGAGCGTCGTGGAGGTGGTCACCGGTTCGGGCGAGGGGTATTTCGACTCACTGGCCGGGCTGCTGTTCTTTCTTCTGACGGGCCGGGTCTTCCAGCAGAAGGCGTTCGGCCGGCTCACGTTCGATCGGGACTACCGGTCCTTCTTCCCGTTGTCGGTCCTCCGCTTGTCGTCGGATCCGGCGGGTTTGGAACGGGAGGAACGGGTGGGTCTGGACCGGTTGGAGGTTGGGAATCGGCTGCGCATCCGGAACGGAGAGCTCATCCCGGCGGATGCCCGCCTGGTGGGGGGCGAGGCGCTGATCGACTACAGCTTTGTGACGGGTGAGTCGGAGCCCGTTCGACGGCATATCGGGGAATTGCTCTACGCGGGTGGATCCCAGACGGCCGGGGCGATCGAGATCGAGATCACCAAGCCCGTCTCGCAGTGCTATCTCACCTCACTCTGGAACCAGGAGGCGTTCCGGAAGGACCGCGACGACACGGCCGACTCGATCACCAACCGCTACAGCGTCCGCTTCACCTGGACGATCCTCGCGCTCGCCGTGGGAGCGGTGGCCTTCTGGGGTTGGCGGGACCCATCAAGGGCAATCCCGGCGTTTGTCGGAATCCTCATCGTAGCCTGCCCCTGTGCGCTGGCCTTGGCGGCGCCTTACACTCTGGGGACGGCGCTCCGGGTGCTGGGGCGTCGGGGCATCTTCCTCCGCAACACGCAGGTCCTCGAGTCCCTCGCCGAGGTGGATGCGGTGGTCTTCGACAAGACGGGGACCCTGACCACGGCCCAGGGTGGGGAGGTGGTTTTCAGGGGAGCACCTCTGGCGATCTCCGAGTGGACCGCGATCCGATCGGTGGTCGCGCAATCGAGCCACCCGCTCTCCCGGCGGCTGGCGGAGGCGTCCCCGGTGGAGGCTTCAGGAACGGCCCGCGTCGAAGGCTTCCGCGAGGTTCTCGGCCTCGGTGTGGAGGGACGGGTTGATGGAAACCGCTGGGTCTTGGGTTCTGTCCGATGGCTTCACCAGAATGGCATCGAGGATCTACCGGAAACTGGCGAAACCGGATCGGTCCTCGTCGCCTGCAATGGCATCCATCGGGGTACCTTCGTGGTTTCCAACAGCCTCCGCGGTGAGGTGGGGAAACTGGTGTCGGATCTCAGGTCTTCCCATGAACTCAGCCTCCTGAGTGGCGACAACAATCGGGAGCGGTGGCGCTTCCGGACCGTGTTTGGGGACTCGGCGACGTTGGCTTTCGACCGAACACCGATCCAGAAGCTGGAATTCATCCAGGACCGGCAGAACTCAGGACGGACGGTGATGATGGTCGGGGACGGCCTCAACGATTCCGGGGCGCTGCGGCAGAGCGATGTCGGGGTCGCGGTGGTCGAGAGGATCGGTGCATTCTCACCGGCGAGTGACGTGATCCTCGAGGCGACACGGCTTCCACGCCTGGCGGAGGTTCTACGGTTCTCGAGGACCACAGTCGCCTTGGTGCGGGCGAGCTTCGTGATCTCCACGCTCTACAACGTCGTCGGCCTGTCCATCGCGGCCTCGGGACGCCTCTCTCCGGTGGTCTGCGCGATCCTGATGCCGCTGAGCTCGGTCACCGTCGTGGCGTTCGCGGTGGGCTCGGTGGAGTGGAGGGGGCGTCGTGCGGGTCTCGGTCCCGCGCTGGGGAAGGGAGGGGGGCATCCATGAGTGTGATCCTCCTTCTCATCCCGCTGAGCCTCGTGGTCGCGGCAGGATTCCTGGGGGCCTTCTTCTGGGCGGTCCGATCCGGCCAATACGAGGACACCGTGACCCCCTCCATGCGGCTGCTCACCGAAGAACCAAAGTCCTCCACCCGTTCCCTTTCGAAGGACGAAAAACCACTGAGATGAAAATAGACACATTCCGCTACGACAACCGCATCGTCCGGGCCTTCTCGATCGCGACGGTGATCTGGGCGATCGTCGGCTTCTCGGCCGGCCTCCTCGCCGCGTGCGAGCTGTTCTGGCCCGGACTCAACGCCGGTCTCCAGTACGTCACCTTCGGACGCCTGCGTCCGCTGCACACCAACGCCGTCATCTTCGCCTTCGTGGGCAACGGCATGTTCGCGGGCATCTACTACTCGCTGCAGCGGCTCTGCAAGGCGCGGCTGTTCTGCGACGGCGTGAGTTGGTTCCACTTCTGGGGTTGGAATGCGATCATCGTCGCTGCGGCCATCACCCTCCCGCTCGGCTTCACCACCAGCAAGGAGTACGCGGAGCTGGAGTGGCCGATCGACATCGCGATCGCCGTCGTCTGGGTCGCCTTCGCGATCAATGTCTTTGGCACGATCTGGAAGCGCCGCGAGAAGCACCTCTACGTGGCGATCTGGTTCTACATCGCCACGGTGCTGACGGTGGCGGTCCTGCACATCGGAAACTCGATCGAGATGCCTGCAGGAATCCTGAAGAGCTACCCGGTCTACGCCGGTGTCCAGGACGCGTTGGTCCAGTGGTGGTACGGGCACAATGCCGTCGCCTTCTTCCTGACCACCCCGTTCCTGGGGCTGATGTACTACTTCCTCCCCAAGGCCGCGAACCGGCCGGTGTTCAGCTACCGGCTGTCGATCATCCACTTCTGGTCCCTGATCTTCATCTACATCTGGGCGGGTCCACACCACCTGCTCTACACGGCGCTCCCCGACTGGGCGCAGTCGCTGGGGATGGTCTTCTCCGTGATGCTCGTCGCTCCGTCCTGGGGTGGCATGCTCAATGGTCTGCTCACCCTCCGTGGTGCCTGGGACAAGGTCCGTCAGGATCCGGTCCTGAAGTTCATGGTCGTCGCCGTGACCGCCTACGGCATGGCCACCCTCGAGGGCCCGCTGCTGTCGATCAAGAGCGTCAACGCCCTGTCGCACTACACGGACTGGACGATCGCCCACGTGCATACCGGGGCGCTGGGTTGGAATGGGTTCCTGATCTTCTCGATGCTCTACTGGCTGTTCCCGAGGCTCTGGAACACCCGCCTCTACTCGCTGAAGCTCGCCAACTGGCACTTCTGGCTCGGGCTCCTGGGCATCATGTTCTACGCGATCCCGATGTACTGGGCGGGTGTGACCCAGGGTCTCATGTGGAAGGAGTTCACACCGGATGGATTCCTGCGGTACCCGAACTTCCTCGAGACGGTTCTCCAGCTCGTGCCGATGTATCGTCTCCGTGCCGTCGGCGGGACCCTCTATCTGGTCGGTTCCTGCATCGGTGCCTACAACCTCTACCGGACGGCGAAGTCGGGCGTCTTCGAGGGGGATACCGAGGTGCAGGCGGCTCCTCTGTCCGAAGACACCCACGCTCCCGCCACGGGCCATCGTTGGCTGGAGTCCAAGGCGGGTCTGCTGACCGTCCTCGCTGTCATAGCCGTGCTGATCGGCGGCCTGGTGGAGATTGTCCCGCTCTACCTCATCCGCTCCAACGTGCCGACCATCGCCAGTGTGAAGCCCTACACTCCGCTCGAGGTGCTCGGGCGGGATCTCTACATCCGCGAGGGATGTGTGGGGTGCCATTCCCAGATGATCCGTCCGTTCCGGTCCGAGACAGAACGGTATGGCGACTACTCGAAGGCCGGAGAATTCGTGTTCGACCATCCCTTCCTCTGGGGATCGAAACGGACCGGTCCGGATCTGCATCGGGTCGGTGGCAAGTACCCCGATGCCTGGCACTACAACCACATGGAGAATCCGAGCTCCATGTCGCCGGGATCGATCATGCCTGCGTACCCGTGGATGTTGACCCAGAAGCTCGACATCCCATCGCTTCCCGCCCGGCTTCGGGCGTTGCGGAAGGTCGGTGTGCCGTACCCCGAGGGCTATGAGCGGGACGCGGCACTGAAGGATCTGAAGGCACAGGCAGCCAAGATCGTGGCGAACCTCCAGTTCAATTCGATCACCAATGTGGCACCGGATACCGAAATCGTCGGACTGATCGCCTACCTGCAACGGCTGGGGACCGACATCAAGACGGCGCCCACGACTGCAGCCGTGGCGGAAACCTCCAACCCCTGACACCCCATGATCCGAAACGTCCTGTCCCATCTCGGCGGCATCGGCCTCTACGGAGTGGTCTCGGTATGCCTGTTCTTCGGGGTCTTCAGCGTGGCGGTGCTGGTGGCGCTGCTGGCGCGACGACCATTCCTCACCCGCATGAGCGCACTCCCCCTGGCCGAGGACACCCACTGCAGACCCTGCCCCATGAAAGGAGAACTCAGCCATGAATAACCCCGACACCCCGCGCGACCCCCTGCTCCTCGACCACGAGGCGGATGGGATCCAGGAGCTCGACAACAACCTGCCGCGCTGGTGGGTCTTGCTCTTCTACCTCTGCACACTCTTCGCCCTTGTCTACATGGTCTATTACCATGTCCTGGGCCAGGGGCAGCTGCAGGCGGCGGCCTATGCGACGGAGAAGGCGAACGGCGATGCCATCAAGAAGGCCGCTGTGGATCGTTTCGACGCCACAGTGGGTTCCGTCACCCCGAGTCAGGAGGAGGCCTCTGTCGATCGGGGGCGGGAGTTGTTCATCACCTACTGCAGTCCGTGTCACCGAAAGGACGCCGGCGGCCTGGTGGGACCGAACCTGTGCGACGACTACTGGATCCACGGGTCCCAGTTCACGGACACCGTGAAGGTCATCTGGAACGGCGTTCCGGAGAAGGGGATGCTGTCGTGGAGGGAGCAGGGAATGAAGCCCTCCGACATCCTCGCGGTGGCCAGCTACATCTACACCCTCCGGGGCAGCAACCCGCCGAATCCGAAGCCGCGTGAGGACCAGGCGCCAGCAACCCCGACCGAGGTGTATGAGTGATCGGAACACCTTGGGAGGTATGGAGCCATCGACCGAGGAACTGGTGTCCTCTGCGACTCGCCCGGTCGACTGGGAGGACTTTCGGGAGCATCTGGCGACCGCCGACAAGGAAGGACGCCGCCGATGGCTCTACCCGAAGCGACCCTCCGGACGCTGGTACCGCTGGCGGACCTGGATGAGCTGGGCGCTGATCGCGGTCCTGTTCGTCGGGCCGTTCATCCGGATCCAGGGGCATCCGCTGCTGATGCTCAACATCGTGGATCGGAAGTTCTCGATCCTCGGGCAGATGTTCTGGCCGGAGGACACCATCCTGTTTGCGGTGGCGATGCTGACGTTCTTCGCCGGCATCATGATCTTCACCACAGCGTTCGGACGTCTCTGGTGCGGTTGGACCTGTCCGCAGACGGTCATGATGGAGATGGTGTTCCGGAAGCTGGAATACCTCATCGAGGGCGATGCTGCCGCGCAGAGGACCCTCGACGCGGCGCCTTGTACAGCCGGGAAGATCGCACGGAAGGTGCTGAAACACGGGGTGTTCCTCGGGTTGTCCTTCCTCATCGGTAACACCCTCCTCTCGTACATCATTGGGACCGAGGCCCTGTCCGAGATCATCACCGACGATCCGCGTCGGCATGGTGTGGGGCTCGGTTTCATGATCGCCTTCACGCTCCTCTTCTACGGCATCTTCGCGCGGTTCCGGGAGCAGGCCTGCACCTCATCTGCCCCTACGGACCGCTTCCAGTCGGCGCTGCTCGATGAGAACTCGCTCGTCGTCGCCTACGATCACCAGCGCGGCGAAAATCGGGGACCCTGGAGACGGGATCAGGATCTGGCGGCCCGGAAGGCCGACGGTCGAGGCGACTGCGTGGACTGCCGTCAGTGTGTGGCGGTGTGCCCCACGGGCATCGACATCCGGAATGGCATCCAGATGGAATGCGTCCATTGCACCGCCTGCGTGGATGCCTGCGATGGTGTCATGGACAAGCTGGGTCGGCCCCGGGGCCTGATCCGCTACGCCTCGCTCGATGGGATTGAGAAGGGCCTGCCCCTGCGGTTCACGGCGAGGATGAAACTCTACGCCAGCATCCTGACCGGCCTCGTCACCCTGTTCCTGGTGCTGGTGTTCACGCGTGCCGATGTCGAGACCATGTTCCTCCGTGCTCCCGGTGGGCTCTTTCAGACCCTTCCGGACGGTCGGATCAGCAACCTCTACACGGTGAAGGTGCTGAACAAGAGCCACCGGGACCTTCCGATCGAGTTTCGTCTCGAGGGGAGTGAGGGCGTCGTGCGCACCCTGGGGGCCTCGGAGTTCGTGGTGCCCCACGAGCAGCTAAGACAGGCCTCGGTCCTGGTGGAGCTCGACCGGGTCCACATGACGGGGCACATGACCGCACTCCGGGTCGGGGTGTACTCCGGTGGCAAACGACTTGAGACCGTCAAAACCTCGTTCATAGGACCCCGATGACCTCATCCCCTTCGTTGGAATCGAAACCCTCCCTGTCGGCCGCGGGATGGAATCCCTGGCCGGTCGGGCTCGTGGTGTTCCTCGGCGTCTTCGTCGCGTGTGTCGTGTCCTTCGGCGTCTTTGCAGTCCGGCAGCCGCAGGACCTGGTGAGTCCCGACTACTACGATCGGGAGATCCGGTATCAGGAACACATCGATCGGGTCGCGAGGGCCGGTGCGGCATCGAGTGGGATGTCGGTGTCGGTCGACGTCGCCACGAGGACCCTGGCGTTGGCGTTGTCCAGGGGTGCGGTGGGGCAGGTGGAGTTCTATCGGCCAGCGAACGCCCAATGGGATCGGATCCTCCCGCTGGCCCTGGACACGGAGGGGTGCCAGCGGATCGACCTGTCGGGTCTTCAGGCCGGACTGTGGCGGATCCGGGTCGTCTGGAGTGTGGGTGGACTGGACTACCTCCGGGAGGTGCGGTTTGTGAGCCTGGGAGGAGATTGATGCTCTGGACGGCGTTCTTCCTGGGTTTTGCGGGCAGTCTCCATTGCGCGGGGATGTGCGGCCCGCTGGTGCTGGCCCTGACCTCCGGATCCCGTGGTGGGACGGCCGGGCTGCCGGGGATGATTGCCTATCATGCGGGTCGGGTCGGCACCTATGCGCTTCTCGGGGTGGTGTTTGGGATGCTGGGACGTTCCCTGGCGTTGGCGGGTCTTCAGCGGTGGGTTTCGATCGGGGCCGGGGTTCTCCTGCTGGCCGGCTTGGCCTCACTCCTTCCGGGCAAGAGTACCGCTTGGGCTGTGGCTATCGTGGGTGGTTTGCGTCGGACCGCGGCCCCCTG
>Ga0209770_10000995_pt1 | contig 14943 bp, 13 predicted proteins | sample LauGreSu1BDMLBDD_2_FD_187572 | JGI IMG/M metagenome (GOLD analysis project Ga0209770, IMG submission 187572) | Freshwater lake microbial communities from Lake Michigan, USA - Su13.BD.MLB.DD (SPAdes) (version 2) | ecosystem: Environmental > Aquatic > Freshwater > Lake | place: Lake Michigan, USA...
TATATTATATGAATTTAGTACATTTTTTATTAAGAAATTTCGCCAAAGAAGAATGGGTCAATTCTCTCGGCATGGTTATTTCCAGTATATTAGTAACAATATTACAAGCAAATGGTATATCTAGGATTATATCCAGTTTGATATATGCATTACAAAATCATAATCAATCAGAAACATATCAGATGTTTAAATACTTCGTACTCGCATCTGTTGCATATATAATATTATACCAAATATATAAAATATTCCAGAACAAATTACTTACCAAGTTACGTCAGTGGATACGTCAACAGTTGGTGAACGCACTATTGATAATCAATAGCAACGAATTTAGTGAAATAAATTTCCCTAAGATGACTTCTCCAATCAATCGCGTATCATCAACTGTTTTTATGACAGTGAACGATTGGCTAACTTATATTTTACCGAACATCGTATTTTTGTTAGTAATGTCTATTTATTTTTTATATACAAATCGTAATATAGGTATTACCTTTATATTAGGTAATCTGCTAATCATCGCATATGTTTACCTAACTATACCATCAATGGTTGATATTAACAGTAAATACGAACATAGTGTTGCAGATACTGAAAACTACTTACAAGAAATATTGAACAACATTGAAAAGATTATCTATCGCGGACAGTCGGAAGAAGAAATGAAAGAATTTGCTGACAAAACCGATAAGACAATTAAAGACGCTTATTCGTTTTATTCTACTACTGCCAATCATGGTACGGCGCTAAGTCTTATTACCAACAGTATAATATTCGTTATCATTTGGATGTTAATATCATTGTACTATAAAGATAAACTACCCATAGTTACTCTAATCACCTTTATTACGATTTTGACATTATATCGTGAGAATATGGGAACCCTTATAAAACAAATACCTGACACGCTAGAATTTATTGGGCGAACTCAAACCGTATTAAAGAGGTTTGCAGATATGGATATTTCGTATTTGAGTAATCCTCGTTCGGAGTTACCGGTGGTGGGTCTGGAATGTAAAACCATCAAGTTTGAAAATGTGTCTTTCCAATATAAAAACGGCGCACAACCCGTGTTAAATAACGTTAGTTTTGAAATACGTCCTTACGGAGGTAAAATTATTGGTATACGCGGGAAATCTGGTTCAGGTAAATCCACCTTAGTGAAAATGCTATTAAAGATGAACAAACCGAGTAGTGGAAAAATATATATTGACGACAAAGATATTGAGCAAATAAGACATGACGAGGTGAGAAAAAAGATAACTTATGTTGACCAGAAAGGTAAAATGTTAGAGAGAGATGTGGTGTCAAATATGAAGTATGGCTGCGAAATAGATGAAAAATGTGACGAAGGTATAGATAAAATAATGAAAAAGGATAAGGTGAACCGAATGTTGAATAAAGTAATGAAAAACGAAGGAATAAACGTGCAAGGAGATAAAATGTCAGGAGGGGAGAGACAAGTTGCAAACATTATCGGTGGTTTAATTCAAAGTTCTAGTGTATTAGTATTAGACGAACCGACAAATGCAGTGGATGGCGATTTGAAACGCGATTTATTAACCTTGATAGAAGAATATAAGAAAGAAAAGGAATGTATCATTATCATATCTCACGATAAAGATGTTTACCCGTTATTTGACGAAACAATATTCGTGTAAGGTCCAATAACACAATGTTATGTATGACAAAATATATAAAATTGAATACTTTTTTAGTTTATAAATAAATAATAACTAATGAAATTAACTACTGGGTTATATAATGGCAACAATGGAGAATATCATGGATGTATCTGGTTGTACGATTTGTTACGAAACACTTGGAGAGAAAAACTGTTGTACAACTGAATGTGGTCATAAATTTTGTTTTAAGTGTATTGCAACCGCTATGCAATATAACAATTCTTGTCCGTATTGTAGGACTGCATTAATTGATGAGCAAGTAGATGACGATGATAATGAAAACAATGACGAGAATGGTTATATTACCGAACTGGGATCCGAAGATGAGCCAGAGGGATCCGAAGATGAGCCCGAACCAGAAGCAGAAGTAGAAGATGTCGTCAAACGATTACAAGATAAAGGCGTGACAATGGTAGATGTACTATCGTTATTGATTGGAAGGTATAGCAAGAACCGCGACAATAATCTTAATAATGACGAACAATTTGAAAGTCTACATCACCTAATATGGGATATCATTGTTCAAGTAGACGACGAATGTGTTGAACGAAACGAAATGATGAAAGAGGATGTAAACTGTTTAACCATATTGTCTCCTGTATGCCTACCAAAAACAACCAAATAAAAAGTAATTGAATAAACTGCTACCAAGCGGTTTATTTAATTATTTTTTATGTTATAACAGACAATATACAAAGTTACATATTTTTATATTGTATTTTTTATTTTGGACAAAAAACGTTTATAGACGAGGATAACTGGCTTGCATCAAAACACCGCATTGACCTGCACCCGAGTTATATTGAGGTCCACGACCAAGGTAGATGTAACCTTCGTCTCCCCAGGTAGTTCCCCAAGAATTCTTGACCAAATAATAATCATTGCCGGAAAGATTGCCATAACCAACGACTAAGACACCGTGGTCAAGGTTCGTGCCGCAAGTACCAGTAAAGACACCAGACTTGTACAATTGAAACGATTGTTGGTCCGCTTCAATCGCAACCGATACAGGTTGCTGAGCAAGAGCCGCCATCATATCCTCATCCGAGTTCGCGGGAACGTCCGTGTATGACGCAACCTTGCTATTAGGAACATTCGTGCAAGTTGTTGCGCAAGTACCAGCAGTCTTGGTCGTGCCAGACACATAAGGATAAGAAGCCTCGCTGCAAAGACCTCCATTCTTCTCAATCCAGGTGAAGGCATTGTCCATAAGACCTCCGTTGCAGCCCATATCCTTTCCTCCGTTCTTGCGGTTATCACAATCCACCAACTGTTGCTCGGAGAATGAGTTCAATCTACCATACTTGACAAAGTATGCACCCTCCAACGAACCAGTAGTAGAGAAACTCCAACAAGAACCGCATTGTCCCTGGTTCTTGACAGCAGTAACACCTCCCTTGGTAACCCAATTGACAGAAGCAGGAACCGACTTGGCTTCAAGCGAATTTTGGTCAAGACAACCAGTTACGCACTTGATAGTCGCTACCTTGGAAACCTCCTTGCGGTGCTCAACGCAATCATACAAGCACTTCACTTCCGCAAGAGTGCTCATACCGCTTGCAAAATTATTGCGCGAACCAGACAAACCAAGGTAAGCACGAAATTCATCGGCATCCATACCTGAGAATTGATTATGTCCGACCGTGTACGTCAAGTTCTTGCTGTTAGTAACCTCAATAAACTTGTCGTTCATTGCCCACTTGGACAAAACCAATTCGTGGTGTTCATTATCGCGGAACTCCACGGCAAAATCAAGTGCCCATTTTTCAAAACGTTGTAAAAGCGTGGCTGCATTTACGGCAGCCACACCAGCAATCAAAACTAATGATAGTCTAAGTCCAAACATCTTATACTATATACTAGCAGATATATTTTATATTCTTACAATAATATAATTTGTAAGGACAGTGTATACAATGTGGGGATATAGTGCAGAAGATATATTATATAGAAGTGGTGATGTATTCTTACCTAAATCAATAAAAAATTTATTAGACACCTCACTATACAGTAGTAAAGATACATCATTTTACATCAATGGCTGGACGTTTATACATATTATAAGTGGAATTATCGTCGGTTACATCTATTTACATTTGGGATATGCACGCACCGATTACTTCTATACTATGTTTGTCATACACACGATATGGGAAACTTGGCAGATAATTATAGGCATGTCTAAACCATTTAGTCTAACCGGTGATAACAATAGAATTGATATTTTTGTAGACACATTTGCATTTTTGTATGGAATGTACATAATCAAAAACTATAACCTGAAATTCACAAAATAACGGTTCTAATTTTATTTCTAACTTTATCTTCATCTTGGAAAAGATATAGTTTACAATGTACCTTTGTATATAATTCATAATCCACTTCCGTTGAAATACGGGACATCATTTTAATGTCTTCAATGTAAACCGTGTAAGAATATACTGTGTCTGTTTTCTTGCCCTTGTCAATGACAATACCCATATGTGGTATATCCATAATTTCGGGCGAATTCACGCATCTGGATAACAATTCACAATCTATTTGCACTTTACGTATAGATTTCATCGTAGAATTAATGTACTCAATTTCGTGCAACCATTCCATTACGAATGTTTCTGCGCCTACGCTTAACGTAGTGACTATACCTACCGATTTACACAAAATCATTTGATTGAGTAAATCAACCAACCGACGTATAGGGCTAGTGATATGTACGTAAGCATCTAACCCCATAAGGTCGTGTTGAATACGCGCATCCGGGTTGAATGTAGTATACTGGGTAGTCGTATTATTCCACGAATGAATTAAACGGCTGGTTTCGCTTGTTAATCCATCTATTTTTTGAGTAATATCCACTGGATTAGTAAAGGCGGCAGACCTGAAAATACCAATTTCGCGACTTTTCATATAATCTCCCACTTTGGCATTCATCAATACCATAAAATGGGCAACCACATCGTGACTATCATTTATATTTGGGTCCATCAACTTGGATAAAGCGTGTATTGTTTTATAATGTGGATTTTTTAACAAACTCGGTTCTTCATATACAAAATTCCGTTTTACGCAAATCGCCGTGTTTCTATATTGCGGTGGATGTTCTGCTACAATAGAACCATTGCGGTCAATAATAATATCCATCGCTAATGCGAACCGTGTTTGATTTTCTTGTAAGCTACACAATTCGTCGGATAATTTGGTCGGCAACATCGTACGTTTTCGGTCGGGTAAATAAATAGTGGACGGTCGGTCTGTCATTTCAAACCACAAGCCAAGGGTTTCCAGCCAAACAAATACGTTTGCAATATAGACCGATACACGATAATTATTATCGTCGGTTAACTGAATACTGAATGCGTCATCAAAGTCAACACTTCCATTCGGGTCAATTGAAAATACATATTCCGCCTGTCTATCTTCTATTTGAAAATCGGGATTTTGGATAATTTGCTTGATATAATCATCCACCGGACATTCTCTGAGCAGTGTTTGTGTGGTCTTAGTTAAAGTGGCAATGGATGTATTTAATCGGTTACAATACAACTGATATTCGTAAAATGCTTCCAAGTTATCCACACTACCGAGTGTTTCTGTCAAAATACCGTAGGGGTGTTTCCCGTTCCAATTGTCAAAATGAAACGTAACATAATTATTTACCTGGACTTTTGAAAATCCAACTGGCGCGTTGTACGGTATTAAAAACGCAGGAAGTCCACTGTCGTATGGTATACATTTATAATATAATCTTTTGTTGTTTGGTGTCCGTCCATAGGTTTTATTGCCTTCTAGTATCAAGACACCCGGTATATGTTGCTGCGTTTTATATACAGATGAAACTAATGTACATTTATTATCACTTACACTAACAACGTCTCCGTTGAACCATTTTTCATTCAGCGGATTGAGTTCAGATAGAACTGGATAATCGGTTACACTGAGTGGTTGTTTAGATGCGTCCGAATGAAATGACCAAGATGTGTATCCTCTGTCATAAATAGAAACGGTAAAAGAAGATATTGAATGCATATGGTCAATATCATCAAGTTTTGCTGTCATTGCTTATATATTACGGAAAAATCTTTTTATACCGTTTACAATAATGTTGTAAAATTGAATTTTCCCGCCAGACACATTTGTAGATAAATACACACAAATGGTAAGATGTTATAGTGGTGATATAAAGGGTTCATTTTGGTATGGAATACAGGGTAGTGGCGATATTGGTAATCTGATAAAAATACAAGAACTGAATATTTACAGATGGTACGGATGTGGATGTACTATCGTAGAGCCAGCATTAGCATATAATGATTATTGTAAATTTTGTTATAGCAATAAAAAGGCGTTTGTATTAGAAGCCCTAAAAGAAATCGGTGACAAACCATACGAACATTTGTATAAAGATACAAAACAATTCTATTATGATATATCCGCTGAAAAACATTTAGAAGAATTAGAATTTAGCCTGCATCATCTTCGTTTTCGGATTGACCCGCGTATAATATCTGAAATAGAGAAGGTAGAGAACACAGAAGCCATACGAAATGCGTTCTCCGGCGTATTTGACAAGATGATGACTGTATATCACGATATACGTGAAATAAATCCCTCTGCTGCCAATCCCGATTATGTATCCAGATATTGTCTCGGGATACAAATTAGATACCGTTTAAAAACACACGGCAGTTGTTATGTCCGATGTGAATTGTAAGAAGTTATATTTTATTGATTGAAATATTTTTTTGATTGGTAAAATAGGGTACCAATGGGTCATTGTTATAATCATCAATATATCGGATTTCTCGGATACCCGATGCAATTAACAACCGCGTACATATCAAACACGGATAATTTGTAATATATGCAATGCTGTTATTACACGAAACTCCTCGTTTGGCACAATCACATAACGCATTTTGTTCAGCGTGAATAGTTGCCTGCTCGTGTCCATCACGTACAATGCTATCGTGTGGACAACCGGGTAAGAACCCATTGTATCCTTGACTAATAATACGGTTATCTTTCACTAATAAGCAACCTACCTTTAAACGTTTACATGGAGAACGTTTGGCAGTAACCTGCACAATTTCCTTGAAATAATCATCCCATTCCGGTCGTTCGCTCATAATTACAAGAATATGTCAAAATAGTTTCATACAGTTTACGCTGAAATAGTATATTGTAAACAAAATAAACGTAATTCGGTATGTTTATGTAACAAATAGTGCAGGTTCTCAAATGCCTCCAAAAATTTTCAGAAAATATAATAAGAAATCGTCTGGTTCATCTACGGTGATGTCAAACAACTTGACCTCAGCGAAATACCTCATTATAGTTGAATCACCATCAAAGTGTGCAAAAATAGAGTGTTATTTGGGTGAAAATTATTGTTGTATCGCATCACGTGGACATTTACGTTCAATAGACGGATTGAAATCAATAGATACGAAGGGTAGTTTTAAACCAACGTTCTCAATAATATCTGAAAAAAGCGACCATATTGAAGCAATGCGTGGAATAATATCCAGGTTCTCACCACAAAATATATTATTAGCAACAGATGATGATAGAGAAGGTGAAGCAATCTCGTGGCATATATGTGAGTTGTTCGGTTTATCTGTTGAAGAAACGAAGCGCATCTTATTCCACGAAGTGACAAAACCGGCGTTAATCGCCGCAGTGAATAATCCCACCAAAATAAATCAAAAATTGGTCAATGCGCAACAGGCGAGGCAAGTGCTGGATATGATTGTCGGTTATCGTGTGTCTCCTTTTTTATGGAAATATTTGTACCATAATAAGTCTAACTCTCTTTCCGCAGGTCGCTGTCAAACTCCTGCACTAAGACTTGTATATGATAACGAAATGAAGAAACGCAACCTAGATGAATTAGAATACAAATATAAGATTGTCGGACAGTTTAGTTCTCGTAATATAAAGTTTGATTTAAACCACGAATTCGCAAATGAAACGGAAGCAGTCGCATTCTTAACAAAAACCCGCGAATATAAACATAAATTATCTGTCGGTTCTCCAACAGATGCCACGCGTACACCGCCGAAACCGTTTAGTACTTCGCGATTACTACAAACTGCGAGTAATCAACTGCATTTATCACCCACGGATACAATGAGTATATGCCAACAATTATACCAGACTGGATATATCACATATATGCGAACAGAAAGTTCTCAATATTCAAACATATTTTTAGAACAAGCGTCCAAATATATTACCGAACAATATGGTTCTGCCACATATATTGGCGACCATAGTAAATTAGAAAATAAAGACGTGACTAATCCACACGAAGCAATCCGTGTTACTCAGTTAGTGAACCGTTCTCTTCCTTCCGAAGATAAACGTATGGTTGCACTATACAAATTAATTTGGCGAAATACGCTAGAAAGTTGCATGTCGGATGCAAAGATGCAAATCACCAAAATAGAAATAAGTGCGCCTGACGAATATAAGTATTTGAACTCTATTGAAACGCCCATCTTTATGGGATGGAAAATAGTACACGACAAATCGTCGGAGGTTAGCGACCAAACTGCTGATATGGGATTGATTATGTATTTGAAATCCATATCAAGTATTCCAGTTAACTACACTAAGATAGAATGTTCCGTCGTAGTACACAACAAGCATCATCATTATACAGAAGCCAGCCTCATTCAAACATTAGAAGAACTCGGTATAGGACGTCCGTCCACTTTCGCCACTATTGTAGATACCATACAAGAACGAGGATACGTAAAGAAAACGGATATTGATGGTGTTAAAACCGAATGTAGAGAACATGTACTAACTGAAAAAAAGATTGAAAACATCACCGTTGAACGAACATTTGGAAACGAAAAAAATAAATTAGTTATAGAACCTATCGGAATACTAACCGTGGAGTTTTTAACTACCTATTTTGATAATCTATTTGCATATGAATATACAAAAACAATGGAAAGCAAATTAGATTTATTATCCATCGGAGAACTAACAGACCCATCCGTTATATGTAAAGAATGTTACGATGAAATTACGCAATTATCAAAACCAGTAAAGAATATATCAAAACAAACCTACAAAATAGACGATACCCACGAATTTATATTTGATAAGTATGGTCCAGTACTAAGAAAAACCGTAGATGACGAGAACGTAACATTCATATCCGTAAGAAAAGATATCAATATAGACGTTGAAAAGTTATCTAGCGGCGGATACACCGTGGAGGAATTGATGGAAAAAAAGGAAAAGAAACTAGGCGTATACGAGAACACGGATGTCATATTAAAGAACGGCAGATATGGATTATATGTAGAATGTGGAGAACGTCACGAAACGTTAAAAGATATTGCAAAACCGTTTGATGATATTGTGTATGACGATGTAGTCGCATTTCTAGATAAAAAACCGAATGATACGACGAATACCGAAATGAATGTTCTCCGAAAACTAAACGATGTTATGAGCGTTCGTAAAGGCAAATTCGGGGCATATCTATATTATAAACGACCCGATATGAAATCACCGCAATTTTTAAACATTAAAAAGTATTCAGAAGGGTACTTACTGGGTGATGCAAATGCACTGATAGAGTGGTTATGTAAAACATACAATTTGCCAAAACCATAAAATATAGGTACAATGTATAGAATGTCATCCTCCAATATATTAAATTATACCGCCTTTTTTGCATTATATGTGATATGTTTCGTATATATGTTTAGAGAAAATACTGGTATCGTAGCAGTAGGAACTCTCAAGGTGGTGCATACTGCGTGTACTCTATTCCTTGGAAATGAAGTAACAAACAAACTAAACAATCCCGAGGGTGCAAACACTGCAAGTACGATTTTCACGCTTCTATCCATATTACTAGCGAGCGGTACACACGTTATTGCACTCATCATATTAATGCTAATGTTACTTAAACTGCAAAAACAATACAATGAAACGGTTGGAACTCCTATCAACTTACCGATTGAATACCGGAAGATGTTTGATAACTTTAAATCAAATGCTCTTGCTATTTTTATAATCGTATGTGTATTAATTTATTTGATTTCATTCAAACGTGAAACGACCAACGCGGGTTTAACCACGGGAATAATGCCAATCATTATTAGTGTATTATCAACGACCATCCTAGGATTATCTATAAAACAAATCGTAAATACTGCATATCTATCAAAATTAAAAAATAGGTCTATCGCTGGGATGTAACATTTGGTAACTAACAGTAGATATAGTTAGTTATCAAAAAAGTATAAACAAGTCGCATATAATTATGTTATACAAGCCGAAATGAAATATTATGAAACATCATATGACGAATATCTAACATCCGTAGGATTATATAACTTGCATCCAGAATTGCAGCCGATATATAATGTTTTACCAAAGCAACTCGCAAATTTTGAAAATATCATTATGTATGGTCCATCCGGTGTGGGTAAGTACACACAATGTTTGCAATTATTAAAAAGATATAGCAACAGTGAATTAAAATATGATAAGAAAATCACAGTACAAACGGATAAATCACAGTACACATTTCGGATTAGTGATATTCATTATGAAATAGATATGTCATTATTGGGATGTAATTCCAAATCATTATGGCACGACATTTTCCTTCAAATTTCAGACATTGTCACCGTAAAAAGCGACAAGGTAGGTATTATTGTCTGTAAAAATTTCAATAAAGTTAGCACAGACATATTAGAAGTTTTTTATAGTTATATGCAACAATATAATACTGACACTAGTGCGATTAAAATCAAATACATTCTTCTAACTGAGAGCATCAGTTTTATACCAACAAAGATTATCAATGCGTGCAACGTTATCCGAATAAATCGTCCAAGCAGCGAAAAATATAACGATTTAGTGTCCCACACTCAGAATTTACAAATGACGGGCACACCACCCCACGATTTTATTAATCGTATAAACGAACTGGTTATTCCGAACGAGATGACACGGAAATGTAAACCCGGAAATAGTAAAAATATATTAAACAATATTCATTGCAACGGTATATTAAACTTAAAAGAATTAAGAAGTTTCTCATTAATAACCTCGCCCACAGATATTCCGAGCGAAATTTTCAATCTAATATGCGATAACATAATCAAAGAAATTGAAACCATTCAAGATATTTCGTTTACTAACTTTCGCGATACATTATACGATATGCTAACGTATAATCTAGATGTACAAGAATGCGTCTGGTATATATTAAAGTATTTCATTGATAACGACAAATTAACGGACGCAGATACATCTAATATACTCGCAAAAACTTATTCTTTTTTAAAATATTTTAACAATAATTATAGACCAATATACCATTTAGAGAGTATAATGTTATACATAACAAGCAAAGTACACAAGTTTGATGAATTATAAACGTGCGTGTGAAATATTAAATATACAATCTGATAAACTAAACCTAGCCACGTTAAAAAGACAATACCGCGTAAATGCGCTGTTGTACCATCCAGATAAGAACCATTCCGCGGATGCAAAATCTAAATTCCTAGAAGTTCAAGATGCGTATCAGTATTTGTTAAAATATGACGATTATTCGGATGATGACGTAGAATGCAGTGAACCAGCGCAACCAAACGAAACTGTTGGACCAGACAATTATAAAGGTTTGTTGTCATCCTTCATAAAGAATTTGGTTGTAGGTGAAGCAAATAGTCAATTGTTTTCTATTATTTTAAACCGAATATCTAGTGTATGTGAAGCAACCGCACTAGACACGTTGAATAAATTAGACAAACATACATTGATAAAGATTTATGAAATAATCAAGAAATACCGCCAATCCATGCATTTCGGCGAAGGTTTTATACAAAAAATCGGAACAATTATAACCAACCGAACGTATGCCGACGAATGTATTATATTAAATCCGACCCTAGATGATTTAATGAAGAATAACCTATATAAATTAACGGTGAATAAACAAACCTATATTGTACCGTTATGGCATAATGAATTGGTATATGATAATTCCGGAAATGATATTTATATAAAATGTCATCCGATGTTACCCGATAATATAGAAATAGACGATGCGAACAATATTAAGATGAATGTCTCTTATAAAATTGCAGATATCTGGGGGGTAGAAACATTGTATATAAACTTTGGAACACACTGTATTATACCCGTCGTAACTGGTCAATTAAAATTCGCACCTAACCAAACCATTATATACGCGAATATGGGTATATCAAGAATAAATGTAAAAGATGTGTACGATATAACCAAAAAGAGCGATTTACATGTCAACATAACGCTGGAATTATAATTATTGTCAATATTTTGTACATATTGACAATACTGATACTATACACCCAAATTTTTATTTTCGGTCAATGTAATATACCATTCTTGGGTTAAGGAATACTTGTATATGTATAATCACGACCATCATCATAAATCTCCATTATTGCAGCTTGTTTCCAGTTAGCATTATATTTCTTATTTACGTTATGTTTTGGTTTTTGAATTTTTTTTTCCAAAAATTCTATCATTTGAAAAATATTGTTTGATTTATTATCAGTTTTGGGGGCTAAGTTTTCTGGAGTTCCGTAGGATGTGAGATAGTTTATATCTTCTATCAATGAGTTTGCTAACCGTAAATCGTGTGACATATTTGGTTTATTAGGAAATATATAATGAAATTCTATATCTTGGTCATATGCTAGTCCTTGAATTATGTTGTATCCATAATTCTGACCACAATCTGGTTTACAACTATCCAACTTACATATCCCATTTTCACCAATAAGCAAATCGTTAGTGTCCACTCCATTTGATAATTTTATGTAATTTCTACCATAGTCAATAATTTTACATATGTATTCAGTATTAAATTCGTAAATTTTACCTTTTCTATGATATCGCATTGTTATATATTGTTTGCCTTGATATGGTTTATATAAAAGGACGTTATCTTCGTGTAAATCGTAATGTGTATAAGTGTTACCTAATTGAGTTAACCCATAATAAACCTGATACAATAACTGATACAGTTCAGGATCTATATTATCATTATTATTATTCCATTCATACCCCAAAGTTCTTACATTATCAAAATGTTGAATTAATAGACATATAAATAAACTTTTTTCACAAGATTGTTCAAACAATTCTTTGTCATTTTGTCCAGCGTTAACAAAAGGAGACACCATATTTTTTAAATCAATTCCATCAAACGAATTGTTTTTAGCAGAATTGTAAAGTTCATTCCATTTATCACGATGATTAAAATAATAACATCCAAATGTTTCTAAAAAGCAGGGTAATTTTTTAACGTGTTTATTAATAAAATTTTTACCAACATAATATTCATAATATAAATTATCTGAACCTTCTGATGCTGTACATTTTAACGCATTATATGCTTTATATCCGCCTTTAACAAATGGCACTTCAATCACAAACCCATTCCTAGAAGGAGCACCTATTCTTTTTAATCCTTGATTATCAATTAATGTCAAATCGGTAAAATTGTTAAAATACTGTTTAAGAGCATCTCCGTATTGACCAAATGCTAAACAATTGTCTGGATTTTGACATTCGGTTTTGAGGACACCACTTAAAGGTGGTTTTTCTTGAAATGTTTTTTCAAGCATGGCTTTATACACCGATATATTATTTGAAGGGTCTTGGTTTTCTTTATCGTCGGTTCCACCCTTATGTAGTCGTTTATGTGTTTTTTTATGTAGTCGCTTATACGTTTTTTGTCTCCGTATTTTTATGTTTATTTTTTTACTTCGTATTCTTGGCATATATATTTATACTATATTATAACTTTTTTACATCATTGCATCCCTTTACAGAGCGTATAAATATTGGTTTGGTAGTTCGTCTAAACTACATGATAAAAATATCGGTATATCATATATTAGATGTTAGGTGAAATGCGTCTATTTGCAGGGGTGTTATACGGTCTGTGTTCAATCATAGCCTACGCAGTTACTGGAAGTAGTTGTATATGTACTACTGCCCAATGCCCAGTTGTAGGGGTAAATACGCTTGTAATGGGTAATGGCGGTTCAACGGTGAAATACACATATGTTGAACATAACAATCATATCGTCGTAGATACAGTAAAAGGCATTGTTACACCTGCATCATTGGATAAAGGGACAGAGCCCACAAAATGCACGCAGGAATATTCACGTATGTTAGAAGACGATGGTTTATCAAACTGCGACGCTGGACATATTATGGCAAATCGCCTTGGTGGTTATGGGAATGAACCCATAAATATTTTCCCGCAGAAGTTCTCCATTAACCGTGGTCCATATGCACAATTTGAGGGTAAAATATATGAATGTATAAAAAGCGGAGCAAATCAAGCCACACTAAACTGGCATTTTTCATACGAAAGCACAAACCATACAATGCCCAATAAGGTAGTGTATAGTGCTGATTTTGACAAAGGTGATTGTACACACCTGGAAGATACTTTTCTCAACTAGATGACTATTTTTTTACGTCAAACGATACCCGTTTCGTTCTAGAATGTCCGTATTTGTACTTACGTCTTGATTTATTTGCTAAAATGAATGCAGGCTTATGATGATTACATCCATTTTCAATAATATTATAATCTACTGCTGCTGATTTACCGCCCGTTATGGAACTGGCTAATCTGGCTAATCCCCACGATTGTGGAGTTTGGTTCGGTCTTGAACCAGATGAATAATAGGCTCCTTCTCCCTTATTGACGATTTTTTCTAATGCCGATAGATTGCAACCGGTTTTTTCCGCCAATTCAGTAGTTGGGGTTACGTTCTCTATATCGTATATTTTACGCGCGTGTGCGATATGTATAGACGGTTTGTTCTTATACGATGATAATCGTTTACGTGTATAATATTTGTCTTTCTTATACAAGTTTTTTGACTTAGTAAGCATTTTTATTTGTGACAAGGTATCCTTCTTTGATAGGCGTTTGGGTACATACCGTATCGGAAGTTTTATTGTGGTCATTTACATTGTATGTAGAAAATACCACGACTAAATGACTACAAATCAACATTATGTAACTTTCGGATGAAAGTTATATAGTTTACGAGTATACAAGGAGTAAAACCACACATATTTAGCATCTAAACGCGAACCCGAAGACACCAACCGAAATTATTCCGAGTACTAATCCCATATGATAATTATACTGCATCCCTTTGTACATTTTGTTCCACGCATTCACTTCTTCCTGATTATG
>Ga0209770_10000996_pt1 | contig 14932 bp, 15 predicted proteins | sample LauGreSu1BDMLBDD_2_FD_187572 | JGI IMG/M metagenome (GOLD analysis project Ga0209770, IMG submission 187572) | Freshwater lake microbial communities from Lake Michigan, USA - Su13.BD.MLB.DD (SPAdes) (version 2) | ecosystem: Environmental > Aquatic > Freshwater > Lake | place: Lake Michigan, USA...
CCGCCGCGCCGGCGGCGGCGCCCGCGAACACGGCCAACGCCACGGCGACGCCAGCCCCCGCGGAATCCGCAGCGGATCCGTCGAAGTGGCGCACTTCCACGAGCGCGGACGATCCTGCCGTCGTCGAGGTCGCGGGCCTTCGCGCGCCGAAGCCGACCTCATGGGTCTGGACCAAGCCGTCGATGCAGTTCCGAACGCTGCAGTACGCCGTGGCCGGCGAGGTCGACTCGACGAAGGCCGCCGAGCTCGTCATCAGCGTCTTCGTCGCGGGCGATGGCGGCCCACTCGATGCCAACATCGCGCGCTGGAAGGGGCAGTTCCGCCAGGGCGACGCCGCGCCCGAGCCGAAGGTCTCCGACAAGGAGGTCGGGCCGCTGAAGGTGAAGTTCGTCGAGCTCGAGGGCGACTACATGGCGATGGGTGCCGCCGCGGCGAAGCGCGAGTTCGCGCAGATCGGCGCGATCGTGCAGGCCCCGGGACGCAACGTGTTCTTCCGATTGATCGGCCCCAAGGACACCGTCGAGGCCAGCCGCGCCGACTTCATGAAGATGATTGACGGGCTGATGCCGGCGGATTGAGCGGACCGCACAGGCGGAGCCCGGATGGACCGGCCTCGCGCAGCAGACCCGGAGACCGAGCGTCAAAGGCGATGCTGTCGGCTTGGGGCCGTGCCGTGTCTGCCCTGAAGGCGAACAGCCGCGCAGCCGCAGCCAGGGACCGACGCGTCAGTCGTCGTCGCCTGAGGTTGCGCCGAGCGGCCGCGGTTCGCGCCGCCGGGGCGAGAGGAGCTCGTCATCCTCGTTCGGCACGAGGCCGCGGATGCGCGAGGCCAGCGCGTCGCCGAGGATGCGGCGCGCCTCGCCGCGCGCCTTCTCGGTGCGCTCGTTGCGTTGGAACCGCAGTTTCTCGAGAGACTCGCGAAGCGCGATCGTCTCCTCGAATCGCTCGGGGGCGATCGCGGCGATCTGCTCGTCGGCCTCGATCATGCGCTGCGTGAGCGATTCGAAGACGGAGTCGTATTCGGCCCTGAGCGCGTCAAGCCGCGCGAGCTGCGCCTCGTCCACTCCCGCGAGCTCCAGGGCCTGCGCGAGCTGCGCGGAGGCGCTCTCGCTCGGTCGGTGGAGGTCGGGATGCCGGATCTGCCGCGTCGCGCTGCGGAGCGCCCGCGTCGCCACGGGGTCGACCGGCTCGAACGCGGCGAACGCGCCTTCGAGGTCGCTGCGGATGCGCGCGCCGTCGGCGAGATCCGCGGCGATCATCCGGCGACTCAGCTGATCGACGCGCTCATTCAACTCGGCGGTCGCGCCGGCGCCGTACGCGAGCCACTGCAGGCGCCCGAGTTCCGCGGCGCGCGACAGCCGCTCGCGCACGCGGCCGGGGATCGACTCGGCGAGCGCGCGCCACGCCGGAAGCGACTGCGTGACAAACGCCTTGCCCGAGTCGGCGCCGACACCGGACTGCGCGATGACCGCGAGTGGCGTCGCGAGCGCCGGGCCGGCCTCGCCGAATGCCGACGCCCCGCGGTCGAGCAGGGCGAGCCGCGAGAGCCGCAGCGCGGTGAGCTCGGGGCCGTCGCCGTCGAGCGAAAGCGCCGCGGCGAGGTCGGCGAGGAGCGCGTCCTCCGCGGCGAAGTAGCCTCCGACGGCGGCGCCTCGCGCGGCTTCATTCGAAGCGTGCAGCGCGGCGCGCCTCTCCAGCGACGCGGCGTCGGTGCTCGGCCCGCGCAGCTCGGCGTCGAGCGCGCGGGAACTCGACTTCCATGCACCGAGGATGGGCGCGAGCCGAGCGTCCCACTCGCGCGCCCTCCACGCCGTGACGACCGATTCGATCATCGCCCGCTCCTCGGCCTCGACGCCGACGAGCTCGAGCTGCCGGTCGATCTCGCGTGCGTCGGCCGGCCGGACCAGATCCGGCACCTGGAAGAACCACCCGGTGAGGCGTCCCGGCGATGCCGCCAGGCCGCGCAGCACGCTGTCCGCGGACTCCGGCACAGGAGTCGGCTCGAGCCTCGACTCGCCCTGCACATCGCGTTCGGCGAGGAACTCCGCCGCCCGCGCGCCGGCGAGTGCGGCGAGCGCGCGAAGGGCCGTCTGCTCGACGGCGCGCACGGATTGCGCCGACTTGGCGACACGGAGCAGACCCGGGTCGTTCGCCTCGCCGCCGATCCTCACCCCGCCGAGGGCGGAGGCTTCCAGCACGGCGCCGACATACTCCTCGATGGCGCTCGCATGCTCGATGCGCCACGCGTCGACGATCGCGCGCGAGCGCTCGGTACCGGCCTGGTCGAGGATTCCGCTCCGGCGGATCCGCGCGGCCACGACCGCCGGACCCGGGGCCGCGTCGGTCGCCATGTCCGAGCCGAACGCCGAGCGTCCCGCACGGCCGAGCGATCGTCCCGCCGCCTCGGCGCGCAGTTCGGCGAGCGCTGCATCCGGCAGCACTCCCGTCAGTTCCGCCAGCGCCGCGCGGTTGGCGGTGAAGTTCGCCGCCAGCACCTTGCGGGGTTCCTTTCCGAAGTCGGCGGCAAGGTCGACCAGGCGCTGCATGTCGTTCGCGCGGCGAGCCGCCTGTTGCTCGGGAGTCTCGCCCTCGGGAGCGGGTTGCGCCATCGCCTCCTGCAACGGGAGCATCGCCTCGTAGTAGCCGTCGAACGCCTTGGTCGAGGTCCGGTCGAGCCGTTGCGCCTGCGCGAGCAGTCGGGCTTCCTGCGCCACCGCCAGCGCGTCGAAGCGCGGACGCATGTCGGCGGGCACCGCCCGCAGCACACGGTCGCGCGCCAGCAGGTCTGCGAGATCGACGAACGCGCCGCCGCCGCCCGCAAAGATGGCCGAGCTCATGCCGGTCAATCCGCCGAGAGAGCGCGCGCGATCGCGCGCACCGCGCACGCGCGCGAGACTGGCGCGCTTGTCCTCGGACAGAAGCTCGGCGGCGCCGTCGAAGAGCGCGCGATCGGCCTCGGCGATCCGGGCCCGCAGGCGTTCGGTCTCCCGCATGAGCCGGCGGAACTCCTGCAGCGACGGCGCGCCCTCGCTGAAACCCTTCAGCAGTGCGGCGAGCTCGGGGTCGATCTCCGCGCGGAAACGGTCGAGGTACGCCTCGTGCAGGCGGTCCAGCGCGGCGGACTCGCCCTCGGTCGGCTGGACATACGCGCGGAGCAAACGCTCGAAGCGCCGGGTCGAGATCGGACCGCCCACCATCTGTTCCGACATCTGTCCGAATGCCAGGGAACACGAGAGCAGAAGCGTCAGCATCGCCAGCGCGCTCAACACCCAAACCGGTCGAAGTCGGCGCGCATGAAGCATCTCTCTACGGTACCCGATCGGCGGAGCGGACCGGCGATCGCGGCTTGATGCACCGTTCGGCGCGAAAGCTCGAAGCACAACGCCCCGACCTGTGGCCGGGGCGTTGGACGGTCTGTCAGGCTGCCGCCGCGCTCGAGCGACGGCGCTCCGAGCCGTTCAGGCGCCGAAGCCCTTGCTGACTTCGTTCCAGTTCACGACCTCCCACCAGGCCTTCAGGTAGTCGGGCCGGCGGTTCTGGTAGTGCAGGTAGTACGCGTGCTCCCAGACATCGCATCCGAGGATCGGCGTGCCGATGCAGTCCGAGACGCCCTTCATGAGCGGGTTGTCCTGGTTCGGCGTCGAGCAGACGGCGAGCTTGCCGTCGGGCATCTTGCAGAGCCACGCCCAGCCCGAGCCGAAGCGGCCCGCGCCGGCGGCGGCGAACTTCTCCTTGAACGCGTCCATCGAGCCGAACGCCGCGTCGATCGCCTTCGCGAGCTCCGCGCTCGGCGCGCCGCCCTGGCCTTTCGGCGCCATCCACTTCCAGAACATCGAGTGGTTCCAGTGTCCGCCGCCGTTGTTGCGCACGGCGGCGCGGATCGACTCGGGGACCGTCGCGATGTTCCTGCAGAGGTCCTCGACCGACATGGCCGCGAGGTCCGCGTGGCCCTCGAGCGCCTTGTTGAGGTTCGTCACATACGCGTTGTGGTGCTTCGTGCGGTGGATGTTCATCGTCATCGCGTCGACGACGGGCTCGAGGGCGTTCTCGGCGTACGGAAGGTCGGGGAGGGTGTGTGCCATGGTCTTCTTCGTCTCCTGCGTGGTGAGGATCGTGGTGCGTGCGAGCGCCGGGGCCGCTGCGGCGCCGATCGCGCCGAGCGCGACGGTGCCGAGGAATTCTCGGCGGGTTCCATCGTGGTTGTGGTTCGAATGCAGCATGCGGGTCCCCGGGGGCCGGGAGGATAGCCGTCCGGCGCTACGCTGTGCGCCGTGAACCACGCGGCTTTCCGCATGATCGACGCCAACCTCAACCGCGCGCGCGAGGCGATCCGCACGCTCGAGGATGTGGCGCGCTTCGCGTGGGACGATGCAGCGATCGCAGCGGACGCGAAGGCGCTTCGGCACGCGCTGCAGGCCGCGGTCGCCGCGCTTCCCGCCGAACGGCTCGCGCGTGCGCGCGATGTGACCGGCGATGTCGGGACCACGATCGAGGGCGTCGGCGAGTACGAGCGCGCGGACCCCTCCGCGATCGCGGCTGCGGCGGGAAAGCGCCTGACCGAGGCGCTGCGCGTGGTCGAGGAGGCGTCGAAGTCGGTCGATCCTGCCGTCGCGCGGGCCGTGGAGGCGCTGCGCTACCGAGCCTACGCGCTCGACGCGCGCGCAGTCATCCGTGCGTCTTCCGCGACGCCGCGGCAGTGGAGGCTGTGCGTGCTCGTCACCCGCGCGCTCTGCGCGAGGCCGTGGGAGGAGGTCGTCCTCGGCGCGATCGAGGGCGGCGCCGACGCGGTCCAGGTGCGGGAGAAGGAGATGGCCACCCGCGACCTCGTGTCGCATGCGCGCGCGGTCCGGTCGCTGTGCGCGCCGCGCGGCGTCGCCGTGATCGTGAACGACAGGCTCGATGTCGCGCTCGCGAGCGGCGCGGACGGCGTCCATCTCGGCGCCGACGACCTGCCCGTCGCGGAGGCGCGGCGCATCGCCGGAGGCGCGCTGCGGATCGGCGCGAGCACGCATTCCATCGAAGAGGCGCGCGCGGCGATGGACGCGGGCGCGGACCACTGCGGCGTCGGCGCGATGTACGAATCCTCGCTGAAGCCCGGCCTCGCACCCTCGGGCGAGCCGTACCTCCGGGCGTTCCTCGCGGAGTTCCCGCGGGTGCCGCACCTCGCGATCGGCGGGATCGCGCCCGGCCGCGTCGCCGCGCTCGCGCGCGCCGGCTGCAGGGGCATCGCGGTCTCGTCCGCGGTCTGCGCGGCCTCCGACCCCTCTGCCGTCGCGCGCGCACTCGTCGCGGAGGTCTCGGCGTGAGCGACGCCGTCGTCTCGGAGGTCCGCATGACCCTGCTCGGCACCGGCACCTCGGCCGGCGTCCCGATCATCGGCTGCGAGTGCGAGACCTGCACCTCGCCCGATCCGCGCGACCGCCGCACGCGGTCCGGCGCCGCGATCCGGTTCGTCGACGAGGGCGGGCAGGAGCGCGTCGTCCTCCTCGACTGCGGGCCCGACCACCGGGAGCACAGCCTTCGGCACCGCATGCGGCGCGTCGACGCGATCTTCTTCACCCACGACCATGTCGACCACACCTTCGGGCTCGACGATGTCCGCCGGTACAACGCGCTCATGAAGTCGCCGATCGAGGTCTACTGCGACGCGCGCACGCGCGAGTTCCTCGAGCGCGTCTACCGGCATGTCTTCCGGCGCCACGAGAATGTGAACGACTCGTTCGTCGCGGACCTCTTCGTGCGCGAGATCGTGGCCGGTGAGCCGGTCGACTTTCGCGGGCTCCGCTTCACGCCCTTCGAGGTGCTGCACGGCCGCCTCCCGGTCCTCGCGTACCGGATCGAGGCGCTCGACGAGACGGGACGCGTGGCGCGAGTCCAGCCGGGCCCGCTGCCGCTGGCATACTGCACGGACCTCTCGGCGATGCCGCCCGCGGCCTGGCCGCAGCTGCGCGGCCTCGAGACGCTCGTCCTCGACTGCCTGCGCCCGCGCGCGCACCCGACGCACCTGACCGTGTCGCAGGCGACCTCGATCGCGCGGGAGGCCGCGGCCCGGCGAAGCGTGTTTGTGCACATGACGCACGACATCCTGCACGCCCGCGATTCCGCGCAACTCCCGGACGGGATGGAGTTTGGGTACGACGGGCTGGTCCTCGACGGCGCCTGAGGACCGCGTCCCAGGCCGGGCGGGGCAGGCGCGGCTTCTGCTATCATCTGCGCCCCTATGGCACAGATCCGTGAGCTCAAGAAGCGCATGATCGCGGTGCGCACCATCCAGCGCATCACCAAGACCATGCAGATGATCGCGACCGCGAAGTTCACCGCGGCGCTTGCCCGTGCAAAGGCCACGCGGCCGTACACCGACCAGATCCGCGGTCTCGTCGGCGAGGTCGCGGCGGCGGCGGGCGACGACTTCTCGCATCCGCTCATGAATCCGCCGTCGAGCCCCGTGAAGCGGGAGCTCGTGCTCGTCATCACCTCCGACCGCGGACTCTGCGGCGCCTACAACGGCAATGTCCTCCGCAAGGCGAACCTGACGGTTAAGGCGCTCAAGGCCGCCGGCAAGGATGTGCACCTCGAGACCGTCGGCAAGAAGGCGGTCGCCTACTTCCGCTTCGCGAAGGTCGACATCGCCGAGCGCCACACCTTCGGCGACAAGCCGCAGTTCGCGCAGGTCGAGGCGCTCGCGAAGCGCCTGATGGCGGACTTCGGCGCGGGCAAGTTCGACGCCGTGCATGTCGTCTACATGCGCTTCGTCTCGAACTCCCGGCAGGTGCCGGAGGCGATGCAGCTTCTTCCGCTCGCCGCGCCCGCGGCGAAGGGCGGTTCCGCGGCGAACTACGAGTTCAGCCCTTCGGGCGCCGAGCTCCTCGGCGACCTCCTCCCGAAGTCGGTCGTCGTGTCGCTCTTCCAGGCGTTCAACGACTCCGCGGTGAGCGAGCATGTCATGCGCATGGTGTCGATGAAGGCCGCGACCGACAACGCCGCCGGCCTCGGACGCACGATCCGCCGCAACTACAACCGCGCCCGCCAGGCGCGCATCACGACGGAGCTCACCGAGATCGTCGCGGGCGCCGCGGCGCTCGAGTGAGCGCGCTCACTTCGCGCCGGTCGCGACCGGGTTGCCGTCGGCCTGCCAGCCCTTGAGGCCGCCGAGGATGCAGTACACCTCGCGGTAGCCGAGCTCGAGGAGGCGCTTCGCCGCCGCCTTCGCCATCACATCGTCGTAGTCGGTGTCGTAGACGACGAACGCATCGAAGTCCTTGCAGGCCACCTCGTGCCGCTTCTCGATCTCCGGGAACGGCAGGCTCACGGCCTGCGGGATGTGGCCCTTCGCGTACTCCTCCGCGGTTCGCGGATCGAGCCACAGCACCCGGAGCGGCTCCTTGCGGAACGCGCCCTTCGTCTCGGCGGCGAGGGCGACGACCTCCTCCGGCTTGCGGTAGACGAGGTCCTTGTCGCTCGTGGAGTTCTGGCAACCGGCGGCGATCGAACTGAACAGGACGGCGAAAAGAAGGCTGCTGCGCATGGTCACTCACCGAAGTCTGGAATACCATCGCGGCCCGCGCGTCACGCCGGGCCGCGACCGAGCCGCGAGTGTCGCGGATTTCGGGCGGGGCGTGTGGCCGTCGCCGCGCGATTTCGGGAGCCGCCTGCCGCCATGATTCCCATCGCCACCTTCACGATCCTCGCGGCTGTCGCCGTCGCGTCCGCGCTGGCCGAGCCGCCGGGCGCACCGTCGTTGCCCGGAACGCCCCCCGCGTCCCGCGAGCCGAAGACCGCCGAGGAAGCCGCGAAGTGCACGGTCGGAGTCGTCGGCGAGTCCCGCGCAGGCGGGCGCGTGCGCATCGCCGTGCGCTTCGAGATGGTGCCGGGCTGGCACATCTACTGGCAGAATCCCGGGGAATCAGGCGCGCCGACCCGCATCGAGCTCGAGCTCCCCGAGGGCTGCACCGCCGGGCCGGTCGAGTTCCCCGCCCCGCAGGTCTTCACGCACGGCGAGACGACCTTCGGCTACGAGCGTTCGGTCGTGCTCTCGGCCGAGGTGAAGCTCCCTGAGACGCTTCCGGCCTCGCTTCCGGCGAGGGTGAAGGCGCGCTGGCTCGCCTGCAAGGAGCGGTGCCTCATGGGAACCGCGGAGGCATCGGTGGACCTCGGGACGGCCGGGGCGCGCGCCGATTCGCTCGCCGCGGCGCTCGCCGAGAGCCTCGCTCGGGTCCCGCAGCCGGCGCCGGAGGGGTGGAAGTTCACCGTCGAGGGCGCGACCGGAGACACCGCGCGCCTCGTGGTCTCCGCGCCCGACTCGGTCGCCCCCGACGCGGAGTGGACCTTCATCCCCTTCGACACGCCGGGCGTGGGGCTTGCATCGGGATACCTGTCCGATGCGAAGGGCCGCACCGCGAGGTTCGACCTCGCCCTCTCCCGCGAGAGCGCCCTCGGGGGCGCGCTCGAGGTCGGGGGAATCGTCATTCTCGGCAAGGCCGGCAAGAACGGGCCGTCCTACGCGTTTCGCAGACCCATTCCCGCGCCCTGAGCCCGTTCGGCCTGCGCGCACATTCCGTTCAGACCCATTCCGGAGCCACGCAACATGAAGAAGATCCTCAGCCTCGTCCTCGCCACCACGCTCGCAACCGGCTTCGCGGCCACCAGCTTCGCCCAGGACGGCGGCAAGCCGGCCCGCGGCGAGGGCAAGGCCCAGCGCGGCGGCCCGCGCGCCGAGAAGTCCGAGGGCGCCAAGGTCGGCGAGGCCGCGCCGAACTTCACCCTCAAGACCGCCGACGGCAAGGACTGGAGCCTCACCGATGCCGCCGGCAAGGTCGTCGTCATCGAGTGGATCAACCCCGAGTGCCCGGTGTGCGAGGGCGTGATGAAGGACGGCACCGTCGCCGCGACGCTCAAGGGCTGCAAGGAGCAGTTCGGCGATGTGGTCTACCTCGCGATCAACTCGAGCGCCTCGAAGCCCTCGAGCTTCGACGCCACGCCCGCGTACCTCAAGGACAACAAGATCGACATCCCGGCGCTCTTCGACCGCGACGGCAAGGTCGGCAAGATGTTCGGCGCGCGCACGACGCCGCACTGCTTCGTGATCGACCAGAAGGGCGTCCTTGTCTACAAGGGCGCGATCAACAACACCAAGGACGGCGACGGCAAGACGAACTATGTCGTCCAGGCCGTCACCCAGCTCAAGAAGGGCGAGAAGGTCTCCCCGAGCGAGACGAAGCCGTTCGGCTGCAGCGTGAAGTACTGAGTCCGATGAACGAACCCGGCGGCGGGACGGGCCTTCGCCTGTCCCGCCGCCGGTGTTGTTTTTGCGGGGGTCCGCGCCTGGCGAGGCCTCGCGGCCTCACTGCAGGCTGACCGGCATCACCACATAGGTGAAGTCCGCGCCGACCTTGATGACGCCCGGCTTGTTCGGCGCCTTGAGCTCGATCATGACCTGCTCGGAGTCGATGACCTTGAGGACATCCACGATGAAGGTCGGGTTGAACGCGATGTCGATCGGCTCGCCCTGGTAGTCGATGCCGTCGATGCGCACCTCGGATTCGCCCATCTCCGGGGCGCGGCTCGTGAGCGTGAGCTGCCGCTGGCCGAAGCTCATCCGCACGCCCTTCGACTCCTCGTTCGTGAGCAGGCTGGCGCGGCGGATCGCGCCGCCGAGCTCGGAGGCGTCGCAAGTCGCGCGGCGGTCATGTTCCTTGGGGATGACATCCTCGAACGGCGGGAAGGTCCGCTCGTCGACGGACGAGACGAGGGTCGCGCCCGCGTTCGCCTCGCCGACCTGGAACACCACCTGGTTGCCGTCGCGGTGGATGCGCACCGGCGCGTCGGGATCGGCCATCAGCCGGAGCAGCGCGTTCAGGGCCTTGGTCGGCACGATGAACACCGAGTCGCCCTCGCCGCCCTTGCATGCGCCGCGGGCGAGCGCGAGGCGCCTTCCGTCGGTCGCGACGAGCCGGAGCTGCGTCTTCTTGCGGTCGACCAGCACGCCGGAGATCGCGTAGCGCGAGTCGTCGCGCGCGGTCGCGAACGCGGTGCGGTGGATGAGGCGCCGAAGCGTGCCCGCGTCGACCTCGAAGTCGAAGCGGTCGGTCGGGCGCCGGACCCCGGGGAACTCGCGCGGCTCGTAGCCGAAGACCTTGAAGGTCGAGCTCTCCGTCGAGATCGTCGCGAGGTTGCGGTCGACCGACATGGTGACGGTCGAGTCGTCGCAGGCGCGGATGATCTGGTTGAGCTTGTCGGCGGGAATGAGCGCCTCGCCGTCCTCCTTCACATCCACGTTGGGCACGGTGAGGATGAGGCCGATCTCGCTGTCGGTGGCGCTGATCTGGAGGACGCCGCCCTTGGCGACGAGCTTGAGGCAGGTCAGCACCGGCGTCGGGGTGCGCGTGGCGACGACGCCGCTCGCCATGGTGAGCGCGTCCGACAACGAAAGACGATCGCAGATGAGCTTCATCGGGGTCCCCTTGAGGACTCGCCCGCCGGCCACAGCCGGTTGTGGGCGAGAGTGCGCAGTGTACATCCCGTAGCGCGCGAAAAGAGGGTCGTTTTCGCCTCCCCGGGCGCGCGCCCCGGCCCGGCGGAGACTACCCTCCGTCCCATGCTCTACCGCATTTTCCGCGGCATCACGGAGGTCTACGCGCCCATCTGGTTCGCGATCTTCCTGCTGCTCGCGGCGATCGCGTTCGTGTTCACGGTGATCTACCCGCTGGTTCCGATCGTCCTCGTGATCTCGTCGGTGTTCCTCGTGGTGGGCGTCCGCTGCGGCTACCTCGCGCTCAAGTGGGTGGAGCTCTCGATCGCGCGCGAGGCGCTCGGCGCCGGCCGCTGCCCTGCGTGCCGGAACGCCTGCGACGCGATCCGGGTCGGCGAGCGGCGCGTGCAGGAATGCCCGGGCTGCAGGCGCGCGTTCGAGGAGAACGGCGAGAAGTATGTCCCCCTGGTCGAGGACGCCGGGCGGTCGGCCGACTTCGAGCGCACCGCGGAGGCGCTCTGACATGCCGGCGGATGACGATCTGGTCGAGCTCGCGAAGTTCCCGGGGGAGCCGGAGGCGTCGCTGCTGGTCGCCCGCCTCCTGGACGCCGGGATCAACGCGACCGTCTTCGGCGGTCACATCAAGAACGCGGACCTGTTCTTCGCGCTCACGCTTCGGCCCGCGGTCATGGTGCGGCGCGCCGACCTCGAGGCGGCCAAGGCGGTGATGCAGGAGGAGGCGCCTCCCGCCGGGTGGGAAGACGAGGCGGAGCAGCTGCCCCCCGAAGACGAGTAGCATCCCGGCATGCGCACCGTCCTCTTCGTCTGCACCGGCAACACCTGCCGCTCGCCGATGGCCGAGGGGATCGCGCAGAAGCTCACGGAGGACGGCCGGATCCCCGCCGCGGTCGGGCCGCTCTTCTTCGCGTCCGCCGGCGTCAGCGCGTTCGACGGCGCCTCGACGAGCCGCGAGACCGTGGAGGTCCTCGAGCGGATGCGCGCTCCGGTGCCGGAGCACTCGAAGCGCCTGACCGCGGAGATGATCCGGAAGGCCGATCTCGTCCTCGCGATGACCGCGGGGCATGTCGCCCGGGCCCGGGCGCTCGTCGCAGGCGACCCGACCGCGCAGGCGAAGATCCAGCCTCTCGACCCCGGGGGGGATGTCGACGACCCGATCGGACTCGGGCAGCGCGCCTACGACGAGCTCGGCGCGTACTTCGCCGAGTTGATTCCGCAGCGGATTGCGGGGATGCTTGGCGCATGAAGATCGCCCTCGGATGCGACCATCGCGGAGCCGTGGCCACGCAGGCCCTCGTCGCGCACCTCAAGGCGGACGGCCATGAGGTCGAGACGGTGTCCGACACCAACGGCTCGATGAGCGACTACCCGGACAGCGCGTACGCCGCGTGCAGCCGGGTCGCGCGCAGCGACTGCGACCGCGCGATCCTCATCTGCGGAACGGGCATCGGCATGTGCATCGCCGCGAACAAGCTCCGCGGGATCCGCGCGGCGCTCGCGCAGGACGAGCTCTCCGCGCAGCTCTCCCGGACGCACAACGACGCGAATGTGCTCTGCCTGTCGGCCGACCTGATCGGCCACACGCTGGTCAAGCGCATCGTGGACACCTGGCTCCGCACGCCGTTCGACGGCGGCCGCCACCTGAGGCGCCTCCACAAGATCGAGGCGATCGAGCGCGGCGAGGATCCGTCCGGCCTGCGGGCCTGAGGCGGGAGCGGCAGCGAACACCCCGGAGCAACCATGTTTGACCGCATCACGATCGCGCGTGCGCCGAAGGCGCCTGTCGTCCTCGCCGTGTACTCCGACGAGAAGTCGCTCGCAAAGGCCGACCGGAGCGCGGCACGCGACGCCGCGCTCGCGGCCGCGAGCTTCCGCGCGGAGCTCGGCGAGACCACGGCGGCGTCGGACGGGACCGTGCTGCTCGGTCTCGGCAAGAAGGCCGACTTCAACGCGAAGTCCGCGCGCACCGCGGGCGCGCGCCTCGTGCGCGGCCTCGAGCGCATGAAGTGCGCGAAGGCCCGACTCGCGTTCGCCGGCGCGTTCGGCGCGAAGGAGCAGCGCGAGACCGGGCAGGCCTTCGGCGAAGGCGTCGCGATCGCGAACTGGCGCGTCGACATGTTCGACGGCAAGGCCACCCAGCGCGCCCCGCGCGCGGGAAGCCTCGCGGTCGACGCGGGCGAGGGCGTGTTCGCCGAGGGCTTCGCGCGCGGCCTCGAGGTCGGCGCGAGCGTGAACGAGGCGCGCCGCATCGCCGCGACCCCGCCGAACATCTGCACGCCCAACTGGTTCGCGGGCGAGGCGAGGAAGCTCGCGAAGGCCGCGGGGCTCTCGTACAAGCTCATCTCGTTCAACGACGCGAAGAAGCTCGGCATGGGCGGCATCGTCGCGGTCGGACAGGGCAGCGACGAGAAGAGCCTCATCGCGATCCTCGAGTACAAGCCGAAGCGCGTGAGCGCGAAGGCGCGCGGCAAGACGCTCGCCCTCGTCGGCAAGACGCTCACCTACGACACCGGCGGCTACTCGCTCAAGGTGAACAACGGCATGAAGGGCATGAAGTACGACAAGTGCGGCGGCGCCGCCGTGTTCGGCGCGATGCACGCGATCGCGCACGCGAAGCTGCCGCTGCATGTCGTCGCGCTCTTCCCTGCGGCGGAGAACATGGTCAGCTCGAACGCCTACCGCCCCGACGACATCATCACGATGTACAACGGCACGACCGTCGAGGTGACGAACACCGACGCCGAGGGGCGCCTCGTGCTCGCCGACGCGATTTCCTACGGCTGCGAGAAGTACAAGCCGACCACGATGATCGAGCTCTCGACGCTCACGGGCGGCGTGGTCACCGCGCTCGGCTGCTGGAGCGCGGGCTACTTCTGCGACGACGCGAGGCTGCGCGACGCGATCGAGTCGGCCGCCGACCGGACCGGCGAGAAGGTGTGGCGCCTGCCGCTCTGGAAGGAGCACAAGGACCACATGAAGAGCCAGCACGCCGACATCATCAACTCGAACCCGTCGCGACTCGCGCACCCGATCCAGGGCGCCGCGTTCCTCGACTTCTTCGTCGACAAGAGCGTGCCGTTCGCGCACATCGACATCGCGGGCGTCGGCAGCAGCGAGAGCGCGAGCGACCTCTGCGTCGCGGGCCCGACGGGGTACGGCGTGCGGATGCTCGTGGACATCGCCGAAGGAATGTGCTGAACCCGGACGGCGGCCGAGGTGCGCGATGCTCCGCCGGGGCCCGGGCGCTACGCCGGCGCGGTCCCGACCGTGTTCCGCAGCACGCGGCGCATCTGCGCCGAACCGACCGCGATCTCGGACGCGGCGCGGACCAGGTCCTGGTGCCTCGAGGCGGACCTGTCCAGCACGAGGAGGAGCGTCTCGAGGAGGGACGCGTCCTTTCGGCGCACCGCGTCGGGAATGGCGGCGGCGATCCAGGCCTCGCGAACGCCTGCGTCGCACGAATCGGACCGGAGGATCCGGAACAGGACGACATCGTCGAATTGCGGCGACTGGCCCGCCTTCGCAAGCCATGAGCGCAGCACGGACTCGCCTTGCTGCGCATTCGGCAGCGAATTGAACGCGATCACGAGGCCGTCCGCCCAGTCCCGGTAGGTGACGAGTCGGCTTGGCGCGATGCTCCGGAGCGCCTCGGCGAGCGGTTCCCCGTCGCCGCCGGCGAGCCGCTCGATCGCGGTTCGATAGCTGTTGGACCCGCAGGTCGAGCAGTTGCGATTGACGCACCAGCGTTGGAGCGATGCCGTGGCGAGCAGGCTGTACAGCGGACTATCCATGCGATCTTTCCTCCGTGCTTTTCGAGTTCCTTGCTGCGATTCGCGCCGGTCCCGCGCTGCCGAGGCGCAGTGGCGGCGAGTCGTCGATCCGGATCGGCGCAGCGACAGACGCTACCACGGGGATCTGTGAATGCAACAGGCATGTTGCAAAGTTTCAGGGCGACGATCGTGCGCGCGTGCGCACACGCGCGCACGCACGAGCATCCGACGCGAGGCGTCGTCCACTCGACGGACTTCACCGGCGGAGCGAATGAGGCGGATGTCCGCAGGGGCGCCCGCAACGATCACATCGTCACTTCATCCGCCGCACCCACATCGCGACGACGGTGATGTCGGCGGGGGAGATGCCCGCGAGACGGCTCGCCTGGCCGAGCGTGCGCGGCCTGAAGCGCGCGAGCGTCTCGACCGCCTCGCGGCGGAGGCCGCGGATTTCGTGCGGATCCAGCGATTCGGGAATGCTCACCGAGTCGTAGTCCGCCTGGCGGCGGACCTCCGCATGCTGCCGCACGACATAGCCCTCGTAGCGGACATCGGTCACGACGCGGTCGACGAGCGCCGGTGAGACCGCGCCGAGCACGGGCTCGACGCGCGCGGTGAGCCACTCGAGCGCGACATCCGGGCGCTTCGCGAGGTCGAGGAGCCGCGTGCCGCCTTC
>Ga0209770_10000998_pt1 | contig 14923 bp, 23 predicted proteins | sample LauGreSu1BDMLBDD_2_FD_187572 | JGI IMG/M metagenome (GOLD analysis project Ga0209770, IMG submission 187572) | Freshwater lake microbial communities from Lake Michigan, USA - Su13.BD.MLB.DD (SPAdes) (version 2) | ecosystem: Environmental > Aquatic > Freshwater > Lake | place: Lake Michigan, USA...
TCCTTGGAGTAGTTGACCTCATTGCAATGAAGGCGCTGACATGGCGCGGAGAAACACAAAAGGGCGAAGATTACGCAATCGAAGAGATTCCAGCTGACATGGCTGATAAGTGCAAGCAAGCTCGTCATGACATGATCGAAACTCTTGCTGAAAATGATGATGTTGTTATGGAGAAGTACCTAGAAGGTGCTGAACTCTCAGAGGTTGAAATCATTGCTGGTATCCGCCGTGCAACTCTTGCTGCAAAGCTCACACCAGTTCTTACTGGTTCAGCTTTCAAGAACAAGGGTGTTCAGCCAATGCTTGATGCAGTAGTTCGCTACCTGCCAAGCCCACTAGATGTTGAATCAATCGTCGGTACAGATATGAACAACTCTGAGGTTGAGGTCATCCGTCACCCTGAGAATAAGGAGCCATTTGCTGCCCTTGCTTTTAAGATCATGACTGACCCACACCTAGGAAAGCTCACATTCATCCGCGTTTATTCAGGTGTTCTACAAACTGGCTCAACCATCCTTAACTCAAATAAGGATCGCAAAGAGCGCATCGGAAAGATCTACCAGATGCACGCCAACAAGCGCGAAGAGCGTGACAACGTTGGTGCAGGAATGATCGTTGCTGTTATGGGTCTTAAGGACACAACAACAGGTGAAACTCTCTGTGATCCAGCTAAGCCAGTAATCCTTGAATCAATGGATTTTCCAGCTCCAGTTATCTCTGTTGCTATTGAGCCAAAGACAAAGGGTGACCAAGAAAAACTTGGCGTTGCTATTCAGCGTCTTTCTGAAGAAGATCCAACTTTCCACGTTAATACTGACGAAGAAACTGGCCAGACAATCATCGCGGGTATGGGTGAACTTCACCTTGAAATCCTTGTTGACCGTATGCGCCGTGAGTTCAAGGTTGAAGCAAATGTTGGTAAGCCACAGGTTGCTTACCGCGAAACATTGCGCAAGGCCGTTGCTCGTCACGATTACACACACAAGAAGCAGACTGGTGGTTCTGGACAGTTTGCAAAGATTCAAATTGCTGTTGAGCCACTTCCAACTGGTGAAGTTGAAGGCGGATATGAATTCGTAAATAAAGTCACTGGAGGCCGCGTTCCACGCGAGTACATCCCTTCAGTTGATGCAGGTTGTAAGGAAGGTATGGCTGCTGGTCCACTAGCTGGCTACCCAATTACAGATGTACGAGTAACTCTTCTTGATGGCGCGTATCACGATGTTGACTCATCGGAGCTCGCTTTCAAGATTGCTGGACTAGCAGCGTTTAAGGAAGCAGCAAAACTTGCTGATCCTGCGATTCTAGAACCAGTGATGAGAGTCGAAGTTGTTACCCCTGAAGACTTCATGGGTGATGTCATCGGCGATCTCAACAGTCGTCGTGGCCAAATCCAGGCCATGGATGAGCGGTCAGGTGCCCGCGTTGTTAGGGCGCTAGTTCCATTGTCAGAGATGTTCGGCTATGTCGGAGATCTTCGCTCTAGAACTCAAGGTCGCGCGAGCTATTCAATGGAATTCGATTCGTATGCCGAAGTACCTGGCAACGTAGCGAAGGAAATTATTGCAAAAGTTCGTGGCGAATAACCCTAATAAAAAGCACAACCCCTAATAACTAAGCACTAGAAAACGAAAGAGGAAACGAAATGGCAAAAGCCAAGTTTGAGCGCACAAAGCCGCACGTAAACATCGGCACCATCGGTCACATTGACCACGGTAAGACAACTCTTACTGCGGCAATTTCCAAGGTGTTGCATGACAAGTACCCAACTCTTAACGCAGCAACAGCTTTCTCTGATATCGATAAGGCACCAGAAGAGCGTCAACGCGGAATTACAATCTCTATCGCTCACATTGAGTACCAGACAGAGAAGCGTCACTACGCACACGTTGACTGCCCAGGCCACGCTGACTACATCAAGAACATGATCACTGGAGCTGCACAGATGGACGGAGCAATCCTCGTCGTAGCTGCTACAGATGGTCCAATGCCACAGACAAAGGAGCACGTTCTCCTTGCTCGTCAGGTAGGCGTTCCATCAATCGTTGTTGCACTTAATAAGTCAGACATGGTTGATGACGAAGAAATTCTTGAACTCGTTGAAATGGAAGTTCGTGAACTTCTATCTAAGTACGAGTTCCCAGGCGATGACACTCCAATCGTTCGCATCTCAGCACTTAAGGCTCTCGAAGGAGACGCTGCATGGGGCGAGAAGATCATCGAACTCATGGATGCAGTGGATGCATTTATTCCACAGCCAGCACGTGAAGTTGATAAGCCATTCCTTATGCCAGTTGAAGACGTTTTCACAATCACAGGTCGTGGAACAGTTATCACTGGTCGTATTGAGCGCGGCATCGTGAAGGTCAACGAAGAAGTTGAAATCGTTGGTATCCGCGAGCTTGCACAGAAGACAACAGTTACAGGCGTTGAAATGTTCCGTAAGTTGCTCGACGAAGGTCAAGCAGGCGAGAACGTTGGACTACTTCTTCGTGGTCTAAAGCGTGAAGACGTTGAGCGTGGACAGGTTGTTTGCAAGCCAGGATCAATCACACCTCACACAGAGTTTGATGCATCTGCATACATCCTTTCAAAGGATGAAGGCGGACGTCACACACCATTCTTCAACAACTACCGTCCACAGTTCTACTTCCGTACAACTGACGTGACTGGTGTTGTAACTCTTCCAGCAGGAACCGAAATGGTTATGCCTGGCGATAACACTGAAATGTCAGTAACACTGATTCAGCCAATCGCTATGGAAGAAGGACTTCGCTTCGCAATCCGTGAAGGTGGCCGCACAGTAGGTGCTGGTCGCGTTACAAAGATTAAGAAGTAAATAGCACCAAAGAATTAAATGTTTGAGCCCGGCGGTGTAAAAGCCGCCGGGTGAAAAACAAAAGCTTGATAACTACATTTAAACGAAGTATTAATACGAAGGAGAACGACATGGCGGGACAAAAGATCCGCATTCGACTCAAGGCCTACGACCATGAGGTGATTGACTCTTCAGCGAAGAAAATCGTTGAAACAGTTGAGCGCACTGGTGCAACGGTCGCGGGTCCAGTGCCGCTACCAACAGAGAAGAACACTTACTGTGTTATTCGCTCTCCTCACAAATATAAGGACAGCCGCGAACACTTCGAGATGCGCACACACAAGCGCTTAATCGACATCATCGACCCAACACCTAAGACTGTTGATTCATTGATGCGTCTTGATTTGCCTGCAGGCGTCGACATCGAGATTAAGCTCTAAGGAAAGGACGACAGTAAATGACATATACAACTCAAGGCGCTGGCTCGTCCATCAAGGGCGTCCTCGGTAAGAAACTTGGAATGACACAGGTTTTTGATGCTAACAACAAGATGGTTCCTGTAACCGTTGTTGAAGCTGGTCCATGCGTAGTTACACAGATTCGTACACCTGAGAAAGATGGTTACTCAGCTGTTCAAATCGCTTTCGGCGCAATCGACCCAAAGAAGATTACAAAGCCACTTGCTGGGCACTTCGCTAAAGCTGGCGTGACACCACGTCGCTCTGTTGCAGAACTTCGCACCCTTGATACAACTTCTTATTCAGTTGGACAAGAACTAGGTGCCACAGTATTTGCAGCTGGTGAATTGGTTGATGCAACTGGAACAAGCACAGGTAAGGGAACTGCTGGTGTTATGAAGCGCCACGGTTTCGGTGGTCTTGGTTCATCTCACGGTGTTGATCGTAAGCACCGTATGCCAGGTTCAATCGGTGCATGTTCAACACCAGGTCGCGTTTTCAAGGGAATGCGTATGGCAGGAGTTATGGGTGGCGTTCGCGTTACAACTCAAAACCTTGTTGTTCACTCTGTTGATGCAGACCGCAACCTACTTCTTATTAAGGGATCAGTTCCTGGTCCTGACGGACAACTAGTTTTCATTCGCTCTGCTGCAAAGCATGCGATCTTTGAAACTGCAAAGGCTGGTGCATAATCATGGCGCTTACTCTTGAAGTAAAAAACACCGAAGGCAAGAAGGTTGGATCTGTAGATCTACCAGCTGAGATCTTCGATGCCCAGACAAACGTTCCGCTGATTCACCAAGTCGTAACAGCGCAATTAGCTGCTGCACGTCAAGGTACTCAGAAGGCAAAGAACCGTGGTGAAACATCTGGTTCAGGTAAGAAGCCTTTCAAGCAGAAGGGAACCGGACGCGCGCGTCAGGGTTCAATTCGTGCACCGTTGCAACGCGGTGGTGGTGCAGCACATGCTGTTCGCCCACGTACATATTTCCAACGCACACCAAAGAAAATGATTGCTGCAGCTTTGCGCGGAGTTCTCTCTGATCGCCAACGCAATGATCGTATTCACGTGCTGGATTCAATCTCTTCAGCTCCTTCAACAAAGGCAGCTATTGCAGCAGTTCGTCAGTTCTCAGAGCGCAAGAATCTTCTTGTAGTTGTCTCTCGTACTGAAGATCTTGCATGGCGTTCACTTCGTAACGCAGATGACCTACATCTTCTTGTTCCAGATCAGTTGAACGCCTATGACATCCTAAAAAGTGATGACATCGTCTTCTCTGAAAGTGCGATCAAGGATTTCCTAGCTGGCCCACGTAAGGTGGCAAAAGCTGTGGCACGTGAGAGCGAGGTCAACGCATGAAAGATTACCGCGATGTACTAGTAGCACCTGTTGTCTCTGAAAAGAGCTACGGCCTGCTTGATGAAAACAAGTACACATTTATTGTTTCACCAGATGCTAATAAGACAGAGATCAAGATCGCTGTTGAAAAAGTATTTGGTGTAAAGGTGCTTAGCGTTAACACCATGAACCGTCAGGGTAAGAACAAGAAGACCCGTTTCGGTGATGGAAAGCGTAAAGACACAAAGCGCGCAATTGTGCAGGTAGCAGCTGGCGACCGTATCGACATCTTCGGGGGACCGGTTTCCTAAGGGAAAGCGGACTTCTAAGAGAAAAGGATCATCATGGCACTTCGTAAATTAAAGCCAACGACCCCGGGTCAACGCGGCGCAAGCGTTCCAGATTTCGCTGAAATCACACGCTCTACTCCAGAAAAATCTTTGGTACGTCCAATCCACTCAAAGGGTGGTCGTAACAATGCAGGTCGCATCACTGTTCGTCACCAAGGTGGCGGTCACAAGCGTGCGTATCGTTTGATTGACTTTGTCCGTAACGATAAAGATGGTGTGCCAGCAAAGGTCGCTCATATTGAGTACGACCCAAACCGCACAGCACGTATCGCTCTACTGCACTATGCAGATGGAGAAAAGCGTTACATCATCGCTCCTAATAAATTAGAGCAGGGTGCAACAGTTGAAAACGGTCCAAAGGCAGATATCAAGCCAGGAAATAACCTGCCACTTCGCAATATTCCAGTAGGTACAACAGTTCACGCAATTGAACTTCGTCCAGGTGGAGGAGCAAAGATTGCTCGTTCAGCTGGTGCATCAGTTCAGCTTGTTGCTAAAGAAGGTGCAACTGCCCAACTTCGTATGCCATCTGGTGAAATTCGTAACGTTGATGTTCGTTGCCGCGCAACTGTTGGTGAAGTTGGAAACGCAGAACAAGGAAACATTAACTACGGAAAAGCAGGCCGTATGCGCTGGAAGGGCAAGCGCCCATCAGTTCGCGGTGTTGTTATGAACCCAGTAGATCACCCACACGGTGGTGGTGAAGGTAAGACTTCTGGTGGACGTCACCCAGTGACTCCATGGGGTAAGCCTGAAGGCCGCACTCGTAAGAAGAAAGCATCAGATTCAATGATCGTCCGTCGTCGCAAGTCGAATAAGAAGCGGTAGGTAGGAGCCCTCATGCCAAGAAGTCTCAAGAAGGGTCCATTCGTTGATGGACATCTACAAAAGAAGGTAGATGCACAAAACGATGCCAACACAAAGAACGTGATCAAGACCTGGTCACGCCGCTCAATGATCGTTCCTTCAATGATCGGTCACACCATTGCAGTCCATGACGGACGCAAGCACATTCCTGTTTTCATTACTGACGCGATGGTCGGACACAAGCTTGGTGAGTTCTCACCAACTCGTACATTCCGCGGTCACGTTAAGGGCGACGATCGGAGAGCAACACGTGCCTAATACAACTAATAATCCTTTGATTGCTCGCGCAATTTTGCGCGACATTCGCCACACACCACAGAAGGCTCGTCGCGTTGTCGACTTGGTCCGTGGAATGCGCGCAGATGAAGCTCTCTCAGTTTTGAAGTTTGCTCCACAATCAGCTGGTTCTGATGTGTTCACACTTCTTAACTCTGCAGTTGCTAATGCAAAAGCGCAGAACCCAGCTATTCGTGATGCTTCAGAACTTTGGGTTGTTGAAGCTCTCGTTGATGAGGGTCGCACAATGAAGCGTTTTCGCCCACGTGCACAAGGTCGCGGTTTCCGTATCTTGAAGCGTTCATCACACATCTCAGTTGCAGTTAGCGATGTAAAAGCCGCTAGCAAGACTATGAACAAGAAGGGAGCGACCAAGTAATGGGTCAAAAAGTAAACCCACACGGCTTCCGTCTCGGCATTACAACTGAATTTAAGTCACGTTGGTATGCAGACAAGTTGTACAAGGATTACGTCAAGGAAGATGTCGAAATCCGTCGCTTGATGCAGAAGGGTATGGAGCGCGCTGGTGTATCTCGAATTGAAATCGAGCGCACACGCGATCGCGTCCGTATCGATCTACACACTGCTCGTCCAGGAATTGTTATTGGCCGTCGTGGTCAAGAAGCAGACATCCTGCGTCAGCGTCTAGAGAAGCTAACTGGCAAGCAAGTTCAGCTCAATATTCTTGAAGTTAAGAACCCAGAAATCGACGCACAACTTGTTGCACAGGGAATTGCCGAGCAGCTTGCTGCACGTGTTTCTTTCCGTCGCGCAATGAAGAAGTCAATGCAGACCGCAATGAAGTCTGGCGCACAGGGCATTCGTGTTCAGTGCGGTGGTCGTCTAGGCGGCGCTGAAATGTCACGTTCTGAGTTCTATCGCGAAGGTCGCGTTCCATTGCACACACTTCGTGCCGATATTGATTATGGCTTCTATGAGGCACATACAACATTCGGTCGCTTGGGTGTAAAGGTATGGATCTACAAGGGCGAAATTATTGGTTCACGTGCAGATCGTGCAGCAACTGCTCTTGCAGAAGCACGCGCACCAAAGCCAGAGCGTCGCGGACCACGTAATCCACGTGCACCTCGCGGTGAAGTAACTGTTTCTCATACTGCACCAACTGCGGAAGGAGCTGGGAACTAATGTTAATTCCACGTCGTGTTAAGCACCGTAAGCAGCACCACCCATCCCGTAGCGGAGCAGCAAAGGGCGGAACAGCAGTTGCATTCGGCGATTTTGGTTTGCAAGCTCTAGAGCCTGCTTACGTAACAAACCGTCAGATTGAATCTGCACGTATCGCAATGACTCGTTACATCAAGCGTGGTGGAAAAGTTTGGATCAATATCTATCCAGATCGTCCACTAACAAAGAAGCCAGCTGAAACTCGTATGGGTTCTGGTAAAGGCTCACCTGAATGGTGGATTGCAAACGTAAAGCCAGGGCGCGTTATGTTTGAAATCTCTGGTGTTACAGAAGCAATTGCAAATGAAGCAATGCGTCTTGCGATGCACAAGCTTCCAATGAAGTGTCGAGTAGTAAAGCGTGAGGAGGCATAAGTGGCTATTACAACTAATGAAGAGCTACGCCAATTGTCAGCTGAAGAGTTAACAGGCAAGGTGCGCGAGTTGAAGGAAGAACTATTCAACCTTCGATTCCAAGCAGCTACTGGTCAACTTGAAAGCCACGGTCGCTTAAGCGCAGTGCGCAAAGAGATCGCACGTGTTTACACAATCGTTCGTGAACGCGAACTAGGAATCGGAGGAGCTGCGTAATGACTACATCACCTGCAGACCGCAGCGACCGTAAGGTCCGTGAAGGAATTGTTGTGAGCGACAAGATGGATAAGACCATCACTGTTGAGGTATCAAATCGTGTGAAGCACGGTATGTACTCAAAGGTTATGTCTCGCTCTAGCAAGCTAAAAGCACATGACGAGCAGAACACTGCCGGCATGGGCGATCGTGTACTCATCATGGAAACTCGTCCACTCTCAGCAACAAAGCGCTGGCGTTTGGTCGAGATTCTCGAGAAGGCAAAGTAAGGGTCTGGTGGATAACTAATGATTCAACAAGAATCGCGCCTACGCGTTGCGGATAACACAGGAGCTAAAGAGCTTCTCTGTATTCGTGTGCTCGGTGGATCCAAGCGCCGTTATGCCGGTATCGGAGACATCATCGTCTGTTCTGTTAAGGATGCAATTCCTGGCGGACAAGTAAAGAAGGGTGAAGTCGTAAAGGCTGTCATCGTTCGTACAGTTAAAGAACGTCGTCGTCCAGACGGTTCTTACATCAAGTTTGATGAAAATGCCGCAGTGATCTTGAAGGCTGATGGCGAACCACGTGGAACTCGTATCTTCGGACCGGTTGCACGCGAACTTCGCGATAAGAAGTACATGAAGATCATCTCGCTAGCACCGGAGGTGTTATAAACATGGCCAAGATTAAGAAAGATGACACTGTTTTGGTTATCGCCGGAAAAGATCGCGGCGTAACTGGAAAAGTTCTATCTGTCGATGGAAACCGCATCCTTGTTGAAGGTGTTAACCGCCAAAAGCGTCACACCAAAGAATCAACTGGAGATCGCGGCGTCAAAGTTGGCGGAATCATCACTGTTGAAGCATCAATTCATATTTCAAATGTCATGGTCACTGATGGCGATGGCAAGGCAACTCGTCTTGGCGTTCGCAAGGATGACGAAGGCAAGAATGTTCGCGTTTCACGTCGCACCGGAAAGGACATCTAATGTCAACAGCGTTAGACGTACGTCTTAAGGCTAAGTACAAGAGCGAAATCGCTCCAGCACTTAAGGCCGAATTCGGATTAAAGAACGTGATGCAGATTCCAAACCTGACCAAGATTGTGGTCAACATGGGTGTGGGCGATGCAGCTCGCGATTCAAAGCTTATTGAAGGTGCAATCCGCGACCTAGCAACTATTACTGGCCAAAAGCCACAAGTTACTAAGTCACGTAAATCAATTGCGCAGTTCAAGCTTCGTGAGAATCAGCCAATCGGTGCGCACGTAACAATGCGCGGAGATCGTATGTGGGAGTTTGCAGATCGTTTGCTTTCAATCTCACTTCCACGTATCCGCGACTTCCGTGGTCTTTCACCAAAGCAGTTTGATGGAAAAGGAAACTACACATTCGGTCTAACCGAGCAGGTTGTATTCCCAGAAATCGAACAGGACAAGATTGATCGTCCACGCGGTATGGATATCACCATTGTTACTACAGCTAAGAACGATGAAGAAGGTCGCGCACTACTTAAGGCGCTCGGCTTTCCATTCAAGGAGGCATAAGAGATGGCAAAGACATCACTGAAAGTTAAAGCAGCTCGCAAGCCAAAGTTCAAGGTTCGCGGCTATACCCGTTGCCAGCGTTGTGGTCGTCCACACTCTGTCTACCAAAAGTTTGGAATTTGTCGCGTGTGCTTCCGTGAAATGGCGCACCGTGGTGAACTTCCTGGCATCACCAAGGCATCTTGGTAATCCGTTCTATCCAATAACTACAACGAAATAGGTCCGTTAAGGAAACCAGTTCGAGAAAGGCCACGAGGCCACGTATGACAATGACAGATCCGATCGCAGACATGTTGACTCGTCTGCGCAATGCGAACTCTGCCTACCATGATTCGGTTTCAATGCCGTCATCATCGGTTAAGGCGAGAATTGCAGCGATCCTTCAAGCTGAGGGATATATCGCTTCACATCGCATTGAAGATGCAGAAAATGGAGTGGGCAAAAACCTCATTCTTGAACTTAAGTTTGGTGCAAACCGTGAGCGTTCAATCGCTGGTTTGCGTCGAGTAAGCAAGCCAGGACTTCGCGTTTACGCAAAGTCAACAGCTCTACCAAAAGTACTTGGTGGACTTGGCGTTGCAATCATTTCAACTTCATCTGGATTGCTTACTGATAAGCAAGCCAATAAGCAGGGCGTAGGCGGAGAAGTTCTCGCCTATGTATGGTGATCGATAAATGTCACGTATTGGTCGCATGCCTATCACCGTCCCAAGCGGCGTTGAAGTAACAATCGCTGGACAGAACGTTGCAGTTAAGGGACCTAAGGGTTCACTTGCACTCAACGTTGCTGAGCCAATTCAAGTTTCACATGCAGAAGGTGTAATCACAGTTGCACGTCCAAACGAAGAGCGCACAACACGTTCTCTTCACGGCCTATCTCGCACACTTGTTGCGAACATGGTTGAAGGCGTAACAAATGGCTACACACTCACAATCGAAATCGTTGGTGTTGGTTACCGCGTTGCTGAAAAGGGTAAGAACCTAGAGTTCCAACTTGGTTACAGCCACAACATCGATTTCCCAGCACCTGAAGGAATCACCTTCAAGGTTGAGTCACCAACTAAGTTCCATATCTCTGGAATTGATAAGCAGTTGGTTGGCGAAGTTGCTGCCAAGGTTAAGAAGCTTCGTAAGGCTGATCCTTATAAAGGTAAGGGCTTACGTCTGGCCGGGGAAATCGTTCGCCGCAAGCAAGGAAAGACGGGTAAGAAGTAATGGCTATTGGTGTAAAGGTCCGCAAAGGTTCGGCTACAAATGCCCGTGCCCGTCGTGCTTTCCGTGTTCGCAAGAAGGTTTCTGGAACAGCGCAACGTCCACGCTTAGTCGTTTCACGATCATCACGTCACTTGTTCGTGCAGGTTATTAACGATGAACTAGGCAAGACAATTGCCTACGCTTCAACAATGGAAGCAAATTTCCGTACAGATAAAGCAGACAAGAGTGCAAAGGCAAAGGCAATTGGTGCGTTGATCGCATCACGTGCAAAAGATGCTGGCGTTTCAACTGTCGTCTTTGACCGTGCTGGTAATAAGTATCACGGTCGCATTGCAGCAGTTGCTGACAGTGCGCGCGAGAATGGATTGGAGTTCTAATGGCTGAGACAACTACACAAGCTCCTGCAGCAGCAGGCAACGAGCGTGGTAATTCAGGCAAAGGTCGCGGTGAACGCCGCGAACGCCGCGATGATCGCGAAAAAGAAAAGAACCCATTCATGGAGCGCGTTGTGTTCATCAACCGCGTATCTAAGGTTGTTAAGGGTGGACGTCGTTTCTCATTTACTGCTCTAGTTGTTGTCGGTGACGGCAATGGTCAGGTCGGTATTGGTTACGGAAAGTCCAAGGAAGTTCCAGCAGCGATTGCTAAGGCAGTAGAAGAGGCGAAGAAATCTTTCTTCACTGTTCCACGCGTTCAAGGAACTGTTCCTCACCCAGTACAAGGTGAAACAGCAGCTGGCGTTGTTCTACTTCGCCCAGCTAGCCCAGGTACCGGAGTTATTGCCGGTGGCCCAGTGCGTGCAGTACTTGAGTGCGCAGGCATCACAGATGTATTGACCAAGTCTCTTGGATCTAACAATGCAATCAACATGGTTCACGCAACCGTTGCTGCATTGAAGATGCTTGAAAGCCCAGCACAAATTGCTGCGCGTCGTGGTCGTCCACTAGAAGATGTTGCACCTGCAGCAATTATCCGCGCATTACAGACAACGGTAGGTGCATAATGCCTCGCTTAAAAGTAACTCAGATTCGTTCGAAGGTTGGCAATAAGCCAGAGCTTCGCGACACACTTCGTTCATTGGGCCTAAAGCGCATCAATGATGTTGTGGTTAAAGAAGATCGTCCAGAAATTCGAGGAATGGTTCACGCCGTTCGTCACATGATCACAGTTGAGGAGGTTGAATAAAGATGACGCTAAAACTTCATCATCTACGTCCAGCTCCTGGTGCTAAGAAAGCTAAGACTCGTAAGGGTCGCGGTGAAGCATCAAAGGGTAAGACGGCCGGTCGCGGTGGCAAGGGAACTCGTGCTCGTAACACAGTTCGCGCAGGTTTCGAAGGTGGTCAGCTTCCTCTCGTAATGCGTTTGCCAAAGCTACGTGGTTTCAAGAACCCAGCTCGCATCGAATACCAGGCAGTCAATGTTTCAACTATTAACGCGCTTTTCCCTAAGGGTGGAGACGTAACAGTTGCAGACTTGATCGCTAAAGGCGCAGTTCGCGACAGCCTTCCAGTTAAGGTTCTCGGCAATGGCGAAATCGATGTCAAGGTGACTGTAACTGCACATGCATTTTCATCATCAGCAGTCGACAAGATCACTGCTGCTGGCGGAAAGACAAACGTTCTTTAATTATTAGTTCGACCAAAGATTTATAAGGGAAGAGGAGAAGATCAATGCTTTCAGCATTTGCTATGGCCTTCAGGACACCAGATCTACGTAAGAAGATCTTCTTCACTCTTTCTATTATGGCGCTGTTCCGTTTTGGTTCAGTAGTTCCAACACCAGGTGTTTCATATACAAACGTTCAAGAATGTTTGAAGACTGTTGAAACTGGTGGACTCTTTGGTCTTATTAACCTATTTAGCGGTGGTGCGCTTATTCAGCTTTCTGTCTTCGCACTTGGCATCATGCCTTACATCACCAGCTCAATCATTATTCAGCTTTTAACTGTTGTTATTCCTCGCTTTGAAGCACTTAAGCAAGAAGGACAATCAGGAACTGCAAAGCTGACTCAGTACACACGTTATTTAACAATCGGTCTTGCAATCTTGCAGTCAACAGGGTTGATTGCAGTTGCTCGTACACCAGGACGTCTACTTGCAGGTTGCGACCTACCAATCATTCCTGATACTTCATGGCAACGTATTGTCACCATGATTTTCGTTATGACTGCAGGAACATCTGTCATCATGTGGTTGGGTGAATTAATCACTGATCGCGGTGTTGGTAACGGTATGTCAATCTTGATCTTTACATCAATTGCAGCAGGATTCCCAAGCCAGCTCTGGTCAATCAAGCTACAAAAGGGTCTGTTCGCCTTCATCTTCGTAATGGTTGTTGGTGTCTTGGTGGTTGCAGCGGTGGTATTCGTTGAGCAAGCTCAGCGGCGTATTCCAGTCCAATATGCCAAGCGCATGGTTGGACGCCAGGCTTACGGTGGAACAAGCACATACATTCCAATCAAGGTTAACCAGGCTGGTGTTATCCCAGTAATTTTCGCTTCATCACTTCTCTATATTCCTTCGCTCATTGTGAACTTCACAAATAGCCAGGCAGCATGGGCAGTATGGGTAAGCCGTAACTTTGTTACAGGCGATCACCCAATTTATGTTGCAACATATGCAGCACTCATTATTTTCTTTACATACTTCTATGTCGCAATCACATTTAACCCAGATGAGGTTGCAGATAACATGAAGAAGTACGGCGGATTTATCCCTGGTATTCGTGCAGGACGCCCAACTTCTGAATATTTACAATATGTTCTCTCTCGCATTACAGCCCCAGGTTCTTTGTATCTAGCTCTTGTTGCCGTTATTCCAATCGGTGCCTTGATTCTCTTTGGTGCAACACAGAACTTCCCATTCGGTGGAACAGCGATCTTGATCGTTGTGGGTGTTGGTCTTGATACTGCAAAGCAGATTGAGTCACAGTTGCAGCAGCGTTCATATGAGGGATTCCTTAAGTAATGCGTCTTGTCCTGGTAGGTCCACCAGGCGCTGGAAAAGGAACACAAGCACAATTCCTTGCAGCGCATTATTCAATTCCACATATTTCTACTGGTGATATTTTCCGTGCCAATTTAAAGGCAGGAACACCTCTAGGTCTTCAAGCTAAAGGTTTCATGGACAATGGCGAGTTAGTACCAGATTCAGTAACAAATGAAATGGTTAAAGATCGCCTCACTCATGATGATGTTGCAAATGGGTTCTTACTTGATGGTTTCCCTCGAAATGTTGCACAAGCAGAAGTCTTGCGCGCAATCTTGGCCGAGAAGAAGACACCATTACATGCAGTTCTAGAGTTTTCATTAGCTAATGAAGAGATTGTCGCCAGATTATCTTCACGTCGTACATGCAAAGAGTGTGGACAGCCATCAGTTGGGCAGGAAAAATGTCCACAATGCGGTGGAGATGTTTACCAGCGCGAAGATGACAAGGCTGAAGTTATTGCCCGCCGCTTAGAGGTTTACCAAGAACAAACTGCACCAATCGTTTCTTTCTATCGCAATGAGGGCCTACTTATTACCGTTGGCGCACTCGGAAGCGTTGAAGACATAACAGCACATGCAATTTCAGCTCTCAGCCGCGTTTTAGAATAAACTAGTAAACATGGCAATTCAGATCAAAAACATTGAGCAGTTAAAGCTCATGCGCCGTGCTGGATTACTCGTTGGCCAAACTTTAGAACTCCTGCGCGAGTCAATTAAGCCAGGCATGACAACTGATGCGCTAGATGCAATTGCTGCAGCAAATATTAAGCGCGGTGGTGGCATATCAAACTTCTTGGGCTACCACGGTTTTCCAGCCACAATCTGTGTGTCAGTTAATGAAGAGATTGTTCACGGAATCCCTGGATCAAGAATTATTAATGATGGCGATGTTGTCTCTATTGATTGCGGAGCAATTATTGAAGGCTGGCATGGCGATGCAGCGATTTCAATCGGTGTGGGATCAGTTAATCCAGAAGATCAAAAGTTGATGGATGTCTGTGAAGAATCAATGTGGCGGGGGATTGCTGCCGGGAAAAACGGAGCCAAACTTTCAGATATTGGTTATGCCATTGAGCAATACATAAATTCTCAAGGTAAATATGGAATCTTGCAGGAATACGGTGGCCATGGGATTGGTACAGAGATGCATCAAGAACCACATGTATTAAATTTTGGTCGCGCAGGACAAGGACCAGAGATAGTTGCAGGTTTAGCTCTTGCAATTGAACCAATGATTACCCGTGGATCTGCTCGAACTAAAGTGTTAAAAGATGATTGGACAGTAGTCTCAACTGATTCATCCAGAG